>Ga0206864_1283_pt1 | contig 11873 bp, 6 predicted proteins | sample Alteio_BWOrgCont_42_FD_152632 | JGI IMG/M metagenome (GOLD analysis project Ga0206864, IMG submission 152632) | Enriched cells from forest soil in Barre Woods Harvard Forest LTER site, Petersham, Massachusetts, United States -... | ecosystem: Environmental > Terrestrial > Soil > Temperate forest > O...
GTACCAATAAATGCTCCCCAGGCAGTGATAGGCGGCATACAGGATTTTAAATCAATCCGTTATATGCGGATGTTCATGACTAATTTTGCCGATACAGCTGTATTGCGTTTTGCAACATTGCAACTGGTACGCAGTTCATGGATTGCTTTTAATACAGAGAACAATCCGGCCAACGTAATTGCCGACCCTTCCCTGGTTAACCCCCCGCTTGACAATTCGACTATTGATGTAGAAACAGTAAATGTTTTTGAGGATAGTAACCGCATACCTATACCTTATGCAGTGCCACCGGGTATCCAGCAACAACCTGATTACAGTAATTTACAGGCTAATACCAAATTAAATGAACAATCTTTATCCATATTGGTAACAAACCTGGCCGATGGTTATTCAAGAGCGGCTTTCCGTTTATTCAGTAATGACCTGCGCCAGTATAAGCATTTGCAAATGTTCATACATGCGGAAGGGAGTACATTAAGAAACAATGATATAAGCGCATTTATCCGCCTGGGGGCCGATTATGTAAATAATTATTATGAATACGAAATACCCATGCAAATTACCCAGCCCGGTACTTCTGACCCGAATTTGATATGGCCTGCAGCTAATGAATTGGATTTGCAGCTTTCCTTATTAACCAATGCAAAAATTGCCCGCGATAATGCAAAGTACAATGGGCAACCGTGGCCATTAACCATGCCATTTACTGTTACCGTCGGGCATAATAAAATTACTATTATGGGTGAACCTGACTTAAGCCAGGTTGCCACTATTATGCTTGGTGTGCGCAACCCTTTAAGAACACCCGCAACAGCTAATACTGACGATGGTCTCCCAAAAACCGGGACGCTTTGGTTTGATGAATTACGCTTAACCGATTTTAATGAACAGGGAGGCTGGGCTGCTATTGGAAAGATGAATGCCAAATTAGCTGATTTTGCTGATGTGACCGTATCGGCTAATCATACCAGCGTAGGTTTTGGTACACTGGATTCGCGAATGGAAGACCGCAGCCTTGATGCCGTAACTGGTTACAATATAGCGGCCAATGCAGAACTTGGGAAATTCTTTCCGGATAAAAGCGGGGTACACATCCCTGCCTATATAAATGTATCTACCCAGGTAAGTACACCCGAGTATGATCCTTCAGCGCCCGATATTTTGCTAAAGCAAAGGCTTAGCGCTGCAACCAGTTCGCAACAACGGGATTCAATAAACAATGCTGCCGAGAACTACACAACACGTAAAAGCATAAATTTTACCAATGTGCATAAAGCTAAAACAGACCAAAAGGCGCCAAGTCATGTTTGGGATTTAGAAAACTGGAATGCTACCGTTGCTTATACCGAATATGAGCACCATGATTTTACTACCTTAAGTGACCTGGAGAAAACATACCATGTTGCATTGGCTTATAATTTTACAACCGCGCCCAAGTATAACAGCCCTTTAAGTAAGATTATTAAAAGCAACACGCTTGCTTTATTGCGTGATATCAATTTCAACCTTTGGCCTACGCGATTAAACTACAGCATTAGTTTTGACCGTTTTTACTCGGAAACCACTTTGCGCGATAACGATCCGACTGATATTGTACCTATACCAACCACATTTAATAAAACGTTTAATATTACAAGGGTATATGGGTTGGGCTGGAACATAACAAAATCATTTTCAATGGATATTGACGCCACCAACCTATCAACTGTTGATGAACCTTATGGCCGGCTTGACGGCTTAAAATTAGATACGCTCTGGAGAAATATATTGCGATTGGGGCGGACTACCAACTATAACCACACTTTAAATTTTCACTATGCGGTGCCGCTCGCCAAGATACCAGGGATGGACTGGGTAACTTTAATTACCAGTTACAGTACACATTTTAACTGGCAGGCGCAACCGTTGTTTGCCATTGATGACCCGCAATTTGATGTGGGTAACAGTATTCAAAATTCAAGAACGATCCAGGTTAACCCATCTCTTAATTTTGATGCCTTGTATAATAAGTTCCCATTCATGAAAAAAGTAAAGGCTTCTGATGACCCCTGGCTTAAAATTTTAGTGGGTTTGTTAACCAGTGTTAAAAATGTGAGCGGTACGTACACGCGAACGGATGGTACATTTATACCAGGCTACCTACCTCAGTCAAATTTTGGGGGTGAAGACCTGTATTACGGCGCACCTGGCATCGGGTTTTTATTGGGAAGCCAGGCTGATCTGCGGCAAACCGCGCTTGCCCATGGCTGGATAAGCACCGACACGCTTCAAAATCAGCTTTATGTAAATACATTAAACGAAGACCTGCACCTTAAAAGCACCATTCAGCCCTTTAAAGATTTGCGGATTGAATTAACTGCCTTTAAAATTCAGGATCATACTTATCAGACCAATTTTAAGTCGATTGACGGGTCAAGCGATATCCAAAGCTATAACCCCGTTACTACCGGTGATTATAGTATTTCCTTTTTGCCTATTGCTACGGCATTTTCAAAAATAAGTGGTATTGACAATACTTCCTCTACGTTCGAGAAATTTGAGGCTGACCGCCCTATTATTTCACAAAGGCTTGGAAAACTTAATCCAAACTCATTTGGCCCGCCTGTTAATGGTTATGCCGATGGTTACAGCGCTAATTCGCAGAATGTACTGGTGCCTGCTTTCCTGGCAGCATATACGGGTAAAAATGCTGCTACCTCCGGATTAAGCCAGTTACCTGATATTCCTATCCCAAACTGGCAGATCACCTACAACGGCTTAGGCCATATCCCATTTTTTAGCGATATATTCGATTCATTTGATCTTAAAAATGGTTACCTATCGTCCTACAATGTGAGTGGTTATACTACTTTGCTCCAATACCAGCAAACTAACGGCGCTGTAAGTTCCAGGGATGCCAACAATGACTTTTTGCCTTATTACCAATTTTCGCAGGTCACTATTTTAGAGCAGTTTGTGCCATTATTAGGTGCCGATGCACGTTTTAAAAACGGCATGACCGCTAACCTTGAATACCGGCAAAGCAGGTCATTGAGCCTTAGCGTGTTAAATAGCCAGCTGGCGCAGCAAAATCAATCTGCAATAGTTATAGGTTGGGGTTTTCACGATAAAAGTTTCAGGTTCCCTTTTGGTTGGTTTAGCGGCACAACAAATAAAAACGATGTTAATTTTAAGGTAGATTTTTCGCTGCAAAGCACCAAGATGCTTATTTACCAGGCAGACGTGCAGCAAGCACAAGTATCATCGGGTTCGGAAAATATTACTGTCCGGCCATCTATTGATTATGTGATTAACACGCGGTTTAACCTGAATTTATTTTACGATTCAAACATTACCAGGCCATACACTTCGCAAACATTCAATACAGCGTTTACAAACTTTGGGATTAATTTGAAATTGATGTTGCAATAAGGCAGTAAGCAGATTGCAGTGGGCAGATTGCAGTTTTAATGCCAACTGCAATCTGCCTGCTGGAAACTGCAATTTAATCAGCTTTACTAACGCTGCCTGATCCAACGGTTTTACTATCGGTAATAGATGCGTTGCCCGAATAAATAACATTTCCTGATCCGACAATATGGGCTGAAACAGTTTTATCGGCGCTAAAATATGCGCTGCCCGAACCTGCTATCATTACGGATGCTGAACTTGTTTTTAGGTGTTTGCCTTGCATTTCACCCGAACCGGTTATTGTTACTTTGGTATCCTCGGCGCTGCCCTTAAGATGAATGGAGCCTGACCCACTGATGGTTGCATGCAGTCTTTCGGATTTTACGGATGTTTCAATATCACCTGATCCGCTTAAAACAATATCGACATTACTTCCGCTAACTACTCCTTCAACTTTAATAGTACCCGAACCTGCATTAGCCAGGGATGATAATGATTTAGCAGTAACATAAATATCAATACTTCCATTATGGTCATTACCCCATTCGTGGTTATGTTTAAACTTGATCTCTAATTTTCCATCTTCTACAACGGTTTCTATCTCGTTGATAATATTGGGATTAGCACTGATCTTTAAACTTTCCGTTCCGTTGATATTTACATGTACGTCAAAAGGCCCCGAGGAGGCAATGCTGTTAAATCCTGAAACATGTCTTGTTTCTTCAGACTGGGCTGATGCTTTTAAAGTTGCTGCAATTACTAACATTGCCGCAAAAATGCCATAGGTTATTCTTTTCATGATGCTTGTTTTAATTAATAAGATGCGGTTACCCATTAAAATGTTGCATGGGATGAGGATTTAGTTAATTTTTTTCGTCCGAAGCCTAATTGCTTTGGATTTAATACAGGGCAGACGCATTAAAATCATTCATGAAATTTCAGCTATCCGCATTTTATTTTAGTTCATTAAAGGAGGCTCCGACGGAGCCTGGAAAAATTATTTGTACGTTTCGATAAACACGATGCTCCTCCGGAGCGTTTTTTGATCCCTTTAATGTCGGTTGTTTTGACCCCAGAGGAGTCACGTGTTTATAGAAATAGTTTAATCACCCTATTCAGGCTCCGGTAGGTGCCTCCTAATTGAACTTTAAGCAATTTTAATGTGCCTGCTTTGAATTTAATGGATTTTTGTCACATCAAAAGCATCCGCACATTTTCGCATCTGCACATCTACTCACTCTTTTGCAGGTTCTTCTCCGCCTTTCTTTCACGCCGTGCAGCTCTTCGTTCTATCCTTTGTTCTTTTTTTATTTTGCGGTTTTGCTTATTTATGGCTTGCTGGTTTATAAGGGCGACAGTAGCATCCTGTGTTTTTTTATCAAGTCCTGCACATGGTTTTATGCCGGAAAGCAGTGTTTGCCAAATGAATTTAAAAAACGGGGTTTCGGAAGCGCGGGTATAATATATAGAAGCTGAACGGGGCCGCCCACCCTCTTTATCAGGATTATCATGTTTAACAATAAACAGGTTAGCAAATAATGAAGCAATAGGTCTGTTTTTTAAATTATTGAAGGTAGTATCAACTTTTAATATGCTTACCTTAAGATCATTGTACAGCACACCAACTTTTCCCTTGGCTGCTGTATTGTTTGCTTGAATGTCAAAATCTAATTGTTTAACTATTCCCGAGTTAATTTTTATCATGGCTAATGGCTTAACTGCAGGATTAATGAATTGTAAATCCATTTGCCCCAGGCTACCCTTATAGCTAAAGGAATTATTTTTATCAGTTAAATTAAAAGTAAACTCAACATTAAGTTTGCCCCGGTTCATAAAATAGCTGGTAAGCTGAATGGCACAGTTATTATTTTTTTGTAAGGCTGCCTGGTTGGTAGTTACGTTTAAAAAATGCCCGCTGGTGTTGTTAAAGGATATTGTTCCTGGTTCCTTCGATTTTTCATTGTATTCAGTGTAAAAAACATTGGTTTGACTTACAAGCACAGTATCAATCTTCATATCGGCATTTATTTTAAATAAGCCGACGTTAGGAAAGCTTGTTATTTTATCTTTTTTATCATTGGGGTGATTAGGGTTGCCAAATATCTCGAGAGTGCCCTTATTTAAAATGAGGCTTGATGCTGTAAGGATCCGGTACTTATGATAATTTAAATAATCAAATTTATTTAGCTGGAGCGAATCAAGCCTCATTGTAAATCTGTCTCTATGGCTTTTAACAAAAAACCCGGCCGCATTAATCGGTTTTAACGTTATTCCTTCAACATTCAACTGTGATTTTTGTGTAGAGAGCTTAACATGGTTAAATTTATAGGTGTACAAACCGTTGGGTGACCTCGCCGTGTAGTTATTTAGTTCTGCAATAATATCTTTACAATAAAGCAACCTCGATGTGTCTGTTTGGGTAGCCGAATCAATCAGCAGGTCGTTGGCAGTCAGGTTCAATTCTTTTAATTCGGAGATCGCTAATTTATTACCGGAATAATCCTCATACTTTAATTTAACATCACCTAATAAAATAGTCCCGATATGAATTGAACGAAGGTTTTTTGATATTTTTTGCCAAGCTGTCTGGGTTGGCTTCAATACAGTATCGCGTGTATGGTTTAATTGATAACTGATATTTACTACAGGCTCATTTAAAACTATTTCGCCAATTTCAAGCTTATTCTGGAAGTATAGTTTGAAGGGATGAATGTGTGATAAAGTGAGCCGCTTTACATGCAGTTCAACTAAATTATTGGGTGCAAGATGCTGTTTTTTTCTCCTGTTATAAACGGCGGTATCGGGTTTTAGGGTAATGTTAAAAATTACAATAGTACCCCGGAGTACGTGTAATTCGGCAGATGAAAAATCAGCGGTATATAAACTATCACTGCTTTTAAAAACAACCTCCTTAACTTTATAAGCTAAAATTGGCGACCAATACAAATTGATAAGAAAACCAAGTATTAAAATTAACGAAACAGATACTATTGATATAACAACAGTTATTTTATGCCATTTGCGTTTTGTGTATTTAAAGGCCATTAATTTTCCTTAATAATCTTGCTTTGTTTTATTGAATCCCTTTTGGCCTGCCGTTTTTCTTTCCGTTCCTCACGTTTTTCTTTCCGGTTTTCTTTAAACTTATTAAACTTGTCAACCAAATTACTAACTTTTACGATAGCTGTATCAAGCCTTGTTTCAGTTTTTTTATCAAACCCGACACTTGGTTTTAATCCGTCAAGTAATCCCTTATACAAAAAGCTAAAAAACGATGTGGTAGGTTCACGCTTTAAATCAATAGGCCCCGGCCTTAAAACACCATTTTTACCCGGATTATTGCTTTGAATAATTAAATTATTGGCTAAAATTGAAATTAAACCTTGTTTTTGCAATTCTATTTTGCCATCAACCTTTTTAAGCAGCTGAAGCTTTAAATTTTTATAGTAAAAGTCCAGGTAGCCCTTTCCGCTATAGTTACTGGCGTCAACATTAAAAGTAAGTTTTTCAATATCCCCCGACACCACGTGTACCATAGCCAGTGGTTTTACTAATTTATCCAATATCTTGCCATCAAAATCACCAAGTTCCCCCGAATAATTGAAGGCGCCGTCGTTTGCTGTTAAATCGAATTTAAAATTTACCTGTAAAGTGGCGGCATCCATAAAGCGGGTATTAATAAAAGCTTTCATATAGGGGTTTCTTCTTTTTGCGGCTATATCATTGGTTACATTTAAAATATAACCGTTGGTATGCGTAAACAATATTTGCCCTGTAGCGCCGGTAGTTGCATCTGTTTCAGAATAATCTATATTCGCATTTTTAATATTCAACCTTTTTAATCGCATATCAAGAGCTACACTTTGTAAAGCCTGCTGTGGGTCTTTCCCGATTTTTATTGTTTTTTTACCCTTGAAAGCGTTGTTGGTATAAATCACAACATTAGGATTAGTGATATCCATCGTACCGGCATATAGTTTTTGGTTGCGCAGAAACCTTTGCAAGTCAATATCATTAATTGCAATGCGTTTAAATTTTAACGTGAAAATATCTCCGGCACCCCCGGTTTGCTTATAAAAATCAGTAGGATTATACCTGGGCAAAAAGGATACTTTGTCGAGGATGATTTTTCTTTCAGCGGTTGAGAAATAGATTTTTTTCACATCAGCTTTGTATAAACCATCGGGGGTAAATATATGATAATCGTTTACGGTAACGTCAATCCCTTTGGTATAATAAAAACGGCTGGGGTCATTACCCGATAACGAATCGATAACAATATCAGAAATATTAATATCCACATGTTTTAACACAGTGCGTTTTGTTATCGGATTACTTTTATTTATATAATTTAAGCTGATATCCCTGAGCGAAACAGAATCGATACGCAACTGCTTGAATATTTTTTTGATTAACTGGTAAGGGGTTTTTGCTTCGCCCACTTTAACGGTATCATTAAAAGCATAGCGTTTATTTACAATGGTAAGGTTGGGGTTATCTATCGAAATATTATCAATATCTAATATTCTTTCGCGGTAAGCTTTGCGTGCGCCAACGTTTTTAATCGTAAGCTTTTTTACGCTTAGCATAAACAGGTTATCAGGCGCTTTTTTTAAGGCTACCAATTTTTTATAGATGGCAGAATCAGGTATAAGTTTGAAATCATATAGTGTTGCATTGCCCGATGCAATGTTCAAATCAAAGTCGGAGTATTGTATGAAGTATAAACTATCACTTGTTTTTATTACCAGTTCTTTTAACTGCTTCTGCAATAATGGCTTCCACCTAATATTTGCTAAGTACTTATTGTAAAAATAATAGCCGGTTCCCCCAATGATCAAGATGACCGATATTACAATAAAAGGCCATACAGGTATTGTTCTTTTAGGGGACATTTCTTTTGATCTCCGGTTGATTTAAATTTACAACAATATATGTCAAGTTTTGTTGGGGGCGGATTTGAATGTTGTAAGGTTGAAATGTTTTAAGATTGAAAGGTTGTTCATTTGTCACTAATGAACTAATGAACCAGTGAACTAATGAACCAATGAATTTTCCTGACAATATGTCACAGTATTTAAATTTTATGTATTTTTGCAGACTAATTTTTATATGATGATGGATTTGCTTATTCCGGATAAGTTACATGATGAAAGCAGGCAAGGGGAGGCTTTGTTATTAGAACCCAATAGTGATAAAAACAATGGCCGCAAATTGTACATTGAAAGTTATGGCTGCGCCATGAATTTCTCTGACAGTGAGATAGTAGCTTCCATTTTGCTGGAAAAAGGATTTGAGACCACATCTGATTACACCATTGCTGATGTTATTTTTATAAATACCTGCTCCATCCGCGAAAATGCAGAAACGCGTGTGCGTAACCGTTTAAAGGAGTTTACTATAGCCAAGGTTAAAAACCCGGGCTTAGTGGTTGGTGTGCTCGGTTGCATGGCCGAACGTTTAAAATCAAAATTTTTAGAAGAAGAAAAGTTGGTTGATGTGGTAGTTGGCCCTGATGCTTATCGCGATTTACCAAACCTTATTGAACAGGTTGACAGCGGCCAGCGGGCGGTAAATGTGCTTTTATCGCGCGAAGAAACTTATGCGGATATAAGCCCGGTGCGATTAAACAGCAATGGCATCAATGCCTTTGTCTCAATTATGCGGGGTTGTGATAATATGTGTTCGTTCTGCGTAGTGCCTTTTACCCGTGGCCGCGAACGCAGCCGCGATCCGCAATCTATTGTTAAAGAATGTACGGATTTGTTTAACCAGGGCTACAAAGAAGTAACCTTGCTGGGGCAGAATGTGGATTCGTATAAATGGCGTAAGCCTCACCCTGCCCTCTCCAAAGGAGAGGGTTCTGAAGAAGGATCACTTATCGCCCCCGATGCAAAAGTCCTCTCCTTTGGAGAGGATTTAGGTGAGGCGAATGCGGCTTCTGTCAACTTCGCCAACCTGCTCGAAATGGTTGCTCAGGTAAGCCCTGAATTACGAGTTCGTTTTTCAACATCGCACCCGAAGGATATTACCGACGAGGTTTTGTACACCATTAAAAAGCATGATAATATTTGCAACTACATTCATTTGCCCATACAATCAGGCAATAGCCGGGTGCTTGAACTGATGAACCGTACTTACGACCGCGATTGGTACATCGACCGTATTGATGCTATTCGTTGTATTATTCCGGGATGCGCCATATCAACCGATGTGATCACCGGGTTTTGCAGCGAAACGGAAGAGGAACACCGGGATACCTTAAGCATGATGGATTATGTTCATTATGATTTTGCCTATATGTTCATGTATTCTGAAAGACCAGGAACTTTGGCGGCTAAACGTTATGCAGATGATATTCCTGATGCAGTGAAACGGCAGCGATTAAAAGAAATAGTGGCAAAACAGCAGGAACATTCTTTTTTAAGGTTACAGGAACAAGTGGGTACAACGCAAAAAGTATTGATAGAAGGGTTTTCAAAAAAATCAAACAATGATTATTCCGGAAGAAGCGACCGGAATGCTATGGTTGTTTTCCCAGTAGGCGAAGGTTATAAACCGGGCCAATATGTTAACGTCCTAATTGATAGAAGCACGACGGCGACACTAATAGGCAGAGTAGTTAGTTAATTTGATGATTTGAAAATTTGAAGATTGTTTAATTTTCAAATTTTCAAATCGCCAAATTTTCAAATTAAAAATTATGGAAATACAAGAAATAAAACAACGCTTCGGTATCATAGGCAATTCGCCTTTGTTAAACCGGGCCATAAATATAGCTAACCAGGTTGCGCCTACCGATATTTCGGTTTTAATTACCGGTGAAAGCGGCAGCGGGAAGGAAGTGTTTTCGCATATCATTCACCAGATGAGCCCGCGCAAGCATGGGCCGTTCATCGCTGTAAACTGCGGCGCTATCCCGGAAGGTACCATTGATTCGGAATTGTTCGGGCACGAAAAAGGGGCTTATACAGGTGCAGTTGGCGAGCGTAAAGGATATTTTGAAACCGTAAACGGCGGGACTATATTTTTGGATGAAATTGCCGAAATGCCTTTGGGTACCCAGGCGCGGTTGCTACGGGTGCTTGAATCTGGACAGTACATAAAAGTAGGTTCGTCAAAGGTCGAAAAAACAAATGTGCGGGTTATTGCCGCCACAAATGTTGATGTTTACGATGCCGTTAAAAGCGGGAAATTCAGGGAAGACCTTTATTACCGTTTAAATACCGTACCATTAAAAATTCCGCCATTGCGCGACAGGAAAGAGGATATTTACCTGTTATTCAGGAAATTTACTTCTGATTTTACTGATAAATACCGCACACCGCCAATTCAGCTTGATGAAGAAGCGCAGCAGGTATTAATTAATTATTCATGGCCGGGTAATATCAGGCAACTGAAAAACATGGCCGAGCAGTTGGCAGTACTGGAGCGCGACCGTGTTATTACTGCCCAAACTTTGCTTACGTATATTCCTATGGAAGCCAGTGGACGGAACTTACCTATGCGGCTGGATAACCAGCAAAAAGAGGATTTTTCGGAACGGGATATTTTATATAAGGTATTGTTTGATATGAAACGCGATATGGTTGAATTAAAAAAACTTGTGGCGGATATTATCGAACATGGCGGCGTTTCAATAAATCATGCCAATCATTCGCAAACACTAAACCAATTATACCGGGATATTGAATTGCCCGGAACACCCGAAACACAATTTACGCTGCAAAAACCAGTTAATAACAATAATAATAGCAATGCTAATCCATATAATATAACTCAAGATGCCGAAGAGGTGGAAGAATCCCTTTCGCTAATCGATAAGGAATCAGACCTGATACGGAAAGCATTAAAAAAACACAAAGGTAAACGGAAACTGGCGGCAAGTGAATTGGGGATATCAGAACGTACCTTGTACAGGAAGATTAAAGAATTAAATTTATAATAAATGAAAAGGATAACAAAGGTATTGATAGCATTTATTGGTTTGATATTAATTTTTCCGTCATGCACCTATAAACTGAGCCTTAACGGAGCCTCCATCCCTGCTAATATGAAAACCATAAGGGTAGACTTTTTTGAAAACAATGCTGCTTTAGTAGTAAATAACCTTAGCGCCCGTAAATTACTGGCATACAAATGAGCGTCATTAGCCGGATAGGCTAACAATGTCCATAAAGTTTCATTCTGATTGTTATTAATATCTTGATCCACGTTGTTAAACTACGAATTGCTTACCAATTTGCAAAGGCTTTGTTAAAAATATCTTCTGTTAACTGTTTATCAATGGCTGCGATCAATGTTTGCTCCTGTGTGTTTATATCACCCGAAAATGGCAAAGATTTTGAAAACGTTTGCTCAAAATTATCTTTTTTCTCCACGTTACTTACATATTTCACACTAACTGTAATAGTTAACTGGCTGGCCCCGGCAATGGGCGCTACATTATTTGCGGTAGCATTGATAGATACCGGTGAAATATT
>Ga0206864_1284_pt1 | contig 11846 bp, 19 predicted proteins | sample Alteio_BWOrgCont_42_FD_152632 | JGI IMG/M metagenome (GOLD analysis project Ga0206864, IMG submission 152632) | Enriched cells from forest soil in Barre Woods Harvard Forest LTER site, Petersham, Massachusetts, United States -... | ecosystem: Environmental > Terrestrial > Soil > Temperate forest >...
AACGGTTATTTGTACCATGGTCGTGTTAAATCACTGGCTGATGGTGCACGTGAAGGTGGTCTAAATTTCTAATTAGTGAATTAATGAATTAGTGAATTAGTGAATCCCTTAGTAGATAAAAAACAAATCGCTAAATCACTAACTCACTAAATAAATAAAGAAGATGTCAACAATCAACATAAAAAGAGTAAAAACAAGCGAGATCGAATTAAAAGACCGCTTGGTAAGCATACAGCGTGTAGCCAAAGTAACCAAAGGCGGCCGTACTTTCAGTTTCTCTGCCATTGTGGTAGTAGGTGATGAAAACGGAGTTGTAGGTTACGGTTTAGGTAAAGCTAAAGAGGTTACAGAAGCTATTGCAAAAGGCATTGATGATGCAAAAAAGAACCTGGTAAAAGTTCCGATCATTAACGGTACTGTACCGCATGAGCAAATCGGAAAGTTTTCGGGTGGTTTTGTTTTCATTAAACCTGCAGCAAATGGTACTGGTGTAATTGCCGGCGGTGCGATGCGTGCTGTATTGGAATCAGCAGGTATACATAATGTATTGGCAAAATCAAAAGGTTCATCAAACCCGCACAACGTTGTTAAGGCAACAGTATCGGCATTATCACAATTGCGTGATGCTTATACCGTAGCACAGCATCGCGGCGTTAGTATAGGTAAAGTATTTAACGGATAATCAGTCATGGCAAAAATCAAAATAACACAGATTAAGAGCGTGATCGATAGAAGTGAGCGCCAAAAAAAGACAATTGAAGCCCTGGGCTTAAGGAAGATCAACCACAGCGTGGAAGTTGAAGCTACTGCGGCTATCATAGGCATGGTTAAAAAAGTTAATCACCTGGTAGCAGTAGAAAATATTTAATATCATGAATTTAAGTAATCTTAAACCTGCAGAAGGTTCTACTAAAAATAGGAAAAGAATTGGCCGTGGTACAGGTTCTGGCCGTGGCGGAACGTCGACCCGTGGCCATAAAGGCGCAGGTTCACGTTCAGGTACCAGCACAAAAGTTGGTTTTGAAGGTGGTCAGATGCCATTACAGCGCCGTGTACCAAAGGTTGGGTTTAAAAACCCTAACCGTGTGGAGTACGTTGGTGTAAACCTTGATGTGCTGCAAGCATTGACTGAAAAATACACATTATCATCAGTTGATTTTGATACACTGAAGGAACATGGCTTAGTTTCAAAGAATGGCTTGGTTAAAATATTAGGCCGCGGCGAACTGAAAGCCAAATTAGAAGTTAAAGCACACGCGTTCACTGCTACAGCGCAAAAAGCAATAGAAGCAGCCGGTGGTACCATAGTTAAGCTATAATTTTCAATGAAGAATTTTTTCACCACATTATCCAATATCTGGAAAATCGAAGACCTAAGAGTGCGTATTACTAACACACTCTTATTTCTTTTAATATATCGTGTAGGTTCATTTGTAATATTACCAGGAGTAAACCCGGCTTCGTTATTAAACGCCAAGGGCGCCGAAGGTATAGCAGGCTTACTCAATATGTTTGCCGGAGGTTCGTTTTCACGGGCCTCAATTTTCGCATTAGGCGTAATGCCATATATTTCAGCGTCTATCGTGGTGCAATTATTAGGCATTGCCGTGCCTTATTTCGCTAAACTTCAAAAAGAAGGTGAAAGCGGCCGTAACAAACTTAACCAGTGGACACGGTATTTAACCATTGGTATAACCGCCCTGCAGGCAGTTGCTTATTTGAAATCGCAAATTTTACCCGCACAAATGGAAATTGCCAACCCATATTTCACGGTTTTAAACTTGTGCGTGTTAACTGCCGGGACAATGTTTATTATGTGGTTGGGTGAAAAAATAACAGATAAAGGGATTGGTAACGGTATTTCATTGATTATTATGGTGGGCATTATTTCTGCCTTACCGGGTGCCTTTGCAAGTGAATTTATATCGCGTAATGCAGGTGCAGGTGGTTTGGTAACCTTTATAGTTGAAATTGTAGCGCTTATAGGCGTAGTAATGTTTACTATACTCATAGTACAGGGAACGCGAAAAGTTGCAGTGCAATATGCTAAACGTATTGTAGGCAACAAACAATACGGCGGTGTTCGCCAGTATATTCCATTAAAAGTAAACGCTGCGGGCGTTATGCCGATAATATTTGCCCAGGCATTAATGTTTATTCCGGCAACGGTTGGGCAATTTTTCCCGAAAGCAGCGTCAGGCGGCATATTAATAGCCTTATCTAATTACACATCCTTTTGGCATAATTTACTGTTCGGGGTGTTAATTATAGTGTTTACCTATTTCTATACAGCTATTACTATCAATCCTAACCAAATGGCCGAGGATATGAAAAAGAATGGCGGCTTTATACCAGGCATCAAACCAGGGCGGAGCACCGCTGAATTTATAGACGGGGTAATTTCGAAAATTACTTTGCCGGGCTCTATTTTCCTGGCTATTATAGCTATTTTTCCCGCATTGGCCAGTTTGATAGGGGTCAACGCTCAGTTTGCACGGTTTTTTGGCGGTACTTCATTGATCATACTTGTGGGTGTTGTTTTAGATACATTGCAACAAATTGAAAGTCACTTGCTGATGCGCCATTATGATGGCCTGATGAAAACAGGAAGGATTAAAGGGCGCACATCTGTCGCGGCGGGCGGGACAAGCCAGCCTGTAATCTGATAATGTTATAACATGCCAAAGATCAATTATAAGTCTGTCGAAGAGATAGAACTCATAAGAGAAAGTTCTTTACTTGTTTCCAAAACCCTTGGAGAGATTGCTAAAATTATAGCCCCTGGTGTTAAAACCATTGAACTAAATAAACTTGCAGAAACCTATATCCGTGATAATGGCGGCGTGCCTGCATTTTTAAATTATCATGGTTTTCCATATTCATTGTGCATATCAATGAACGACCAGGTGGTACATGGTTTTCCGGGGCAGCGGGTTTTGGTTGACGGGGATTTGGTTTCGGTTGATTGCGGGGTTGAATTAAACAAATATATTGGCGATTCAGCCTACACCTTTGCCGTTGGCGAAGTTAGCGATACGGTAAAAACATTAATGCGTGTAACCATGGAATGTCTTGACCTGGGTGTTGAAAAGGCTGTAGCAGGGATGAGGATTGGGGATATTGGTTATGCAGTTCAGGAACATGCCGAAAAGCATGGTTTTGGCGTTGTGAAAGAGCTTGTTGGCCATGGTGTTGGACTGGAATTGCATGAAAAGCCCGAAGTGCCTAACTATGGCAAACGTGGATCGGGCGTTAAACTTGAAGAGGGAATGGTAATAGCCATTGAGCCAATGATCAACGCCGGGAAGGCAAGGGTGAAGTTTTGGGACGATGGCTGGACAGTATCGACAATTGATGGTAAACCTTCAGCGCATTATGAACACACAGTGGCCATAAAGAAGGGAAAACCGGAGATTCTTTCTACTTTTTCGTACGTAGATAATGTTTTAAAAGAAAAGAATAAAAGTTAAAATAATTTTATTAATTTTGCATCCCGGTTTTAGGCCGGATAATTAAGTAATAATCAGTAAAATATGGCCAAACAAGCCTCTATTGAACAAGACGGAACGATTAAAGAAGCATTATCTAACGCGATGTTTAGGGTAGAATTGGAAAATGGTCACGAAATTATTGCGCACATATCCGGTAAAATGCGGATGCACTACATAAAAATTTTACCTGGCGACAGGGTAAAGTTGGAAATGAGTCCGTACGATTTAACAAAGGGTAGAATAACCTATAGATATAAATAATAAAGCGATGAAAGTTAGAGCATCCATTAAAAAACGCAGTGTTGATTGCAAGATCATCCGCCGCAACGGGAAACTTTATGTGATCAACAAAAAGAACCCTAAGTTTAAACAGCGTCAGGGGTAATTAAAAAACACTGTAACGGTTCGTACAACGGTGGCCCGCCGTTCGGTCGTTATTTAAAAACAAACAATAAATATGGCAAGGATTTCAGGTATTGATTTACCAAAAAATAAAAGAGGAGAGATCGGACTTACGTACATATATGGTATCGGTCGCTCGACAGCTCAAAGGATTTTGACTGAAGCTGGTATTGATTTCGATACAAAAGTACAAGACTGGACCGATGAGCAGTTAAATGCTATCCGCGGGATAATTAACGACCAGGTGAAGGTTGAAGGTTCTTTACGTTCAGAAGTTCAGCTCAACATCAAGCGTTTAATGGATATAGGTTGCTATCGCGGCACCCGTCACCGTAAAGGATTGCCCTTACGTGGACAGCGTACCAAAAATAACTCACGTACCCGTAAAGGAAAACGTAAAACAGTTGCTAACAAAAAGAAGGCTACTAAGTAGTAAGTGATTAGTGATTGGAGAGCAGAGAATAGTTTTTTGCTTCAAGATCATTAGGAATATAGAATTATAAAAAAACAGTTAATGGGTCCGGGTTATTCAAAATTCACTAACTCAGTAATTCACTAACTCAATAATTAAAAAAATGGCTAAAAGTAAAAAAGTAACCAAAAAGCGTGTTGTAATTGTTGAGCCTTATGGCGAGGCCCATATCAATGCTACTTTTAACAACATTATTATAACCCTTACCAACAAAATCGGCCAGGCTGTTTCATGGTCATCTGCTGGTAAAATGGGCTTTAAAGGTTCAAAAAAGAATACTCCTTATGCTGCTGGTCAGGCTGCTGCCGATTGTGGCAAAGTTGCGTATGACCTTGGATTACGCAAGGTTGAAGTATTTGTAAAAGGCCCGGGTGCCGGACGTGAGTCGGCTATCCGTACTTTGCAAACTGCGGGTATCGAGGTTACCACTATAAAGGACATTACACCGCTGCCGCATAACGGTTGCCGTCCCTCAAAAAGAAGAAGAGTTTAATTAACAGATTTTTTAAAGCTAAGATTCATCAGCTATAGGCTGAATGATACTTTAAAACAACAAATAATGGCAAGATATACAGGTCCAAAATCAAAAATTGCGCGCCGTTTCCGCGAACCGATCTTCGGTCCGGATAAAGCGTTAGAAAGAAAAAATTATCCGCCGGGAATGCATGGTGCTTCCAAAAGAAGAGGAAAGCAATCAGAGTATTCAACCCAGCTGATGGAAAAACAAAAAGTTAAATACACTTATGGTGTATTAGAACGCCAGTTCGAAAACTTGTTTCACCGTGCTTCTTCTAAAGAAGGTATTACAGGCGAAAACCTGCTTAAATTCTTAGAAGCCCGTTTAGACAATGCAGTTTACCGTTTAGGTATAGCCCCAACCCGTTCCGGCGCACGCCAGTTAGTAGGCCACAAGCATATCACCGTTAATGGCGAAGTTGTAAACATTGCTTCTTATACATTAAAAGCCGGTGATGTGATCGCTGTTCGCGAAAAATCTAAATCGCTTGAGTCAATTACACACTCGGTAGCCGGAAGAAAGATTAACAAATACAGCTGGTTACAATGGGATGCTGCCAATTTAACAGGCAAATTCCTTAACTATCCAAACCGCGATGAGATCCCTGAAAATATCAAGGAAAACCTGATCGTCGAGTTGTACTCTAAATAATGAGATTAGAGGTTGGAGATTAGAGATTAGAAATAGGAGAATTATTCTCCACTCACTAATCTCTAATCTCTAACCTCCAATCACTAACCATAAACAAACAATAAAAAAGGATATAAATGGCAATTTTAGCATTTCAAAAACCAGACAAGGTTATCATGCAGAAATCGACTGATTTTGATGGCACGTTTGAGTTTCGTCCATTAGAACCAGGCTTCGGTGTAACCATTGGTAATGCTCTGCGTCGTATCTTACTTTCATCACTTGAAGGTTATGCGATCACTTCTGTACGTTTTTCAGGGGTGATGCATGAGTTTTCGACCATCAAAGGTGTTGTTGAAGACGTTACCGAGATCATACTGAACTTAAAACAAGTACGGTTTAAAAAATCAGGTGAATCCGGCGACAGCGAAAAAATATTCGTGATCATTAATGGCCAGGACGCTTTTAACGCAGGTGACATCACTAAGTTCTCTAATAACTTTACTGTTTTAAATCCAGAGCTTGTTATTTGTAACATGGATTCGTCAGTAACATTGGAGATCGAGCTTACCGTTAGTAAGGGCCGTGGTTATGTAGCAAGCGAAGAGAATAAAAACCCTGACGCTAATGTAGGTGTAATAGCTATCGACTCTATTTACACCCCCATCAAAAACGTAAAATATACAATTGAGAACTATCGTGTAGAACAAAAAACAGACTATGAAAAATTAGTGCTGGATATTACTACCGATGGCTCGATACATCCTGAAGATGCGCTTAAAGAAGCTGCTAAGATACTTATCCAGCACTTTATGCTGTTCAGCGATGAGAACATGATGCTTGAAGCACAGGCTAAAGAGGAAACCAAAGAAGTTGACGAGGAAATATTGCACATGCGCAAAATCCTTAAAACTGAACTGGTTGACCTTGACCTTTCTGTACGTGCATTAAATTGCCTTAAAGCTGCCGATATTCGCAGCCTGGCCGATTTGGTGTCGTATGATGTAGCTGATATGCTTAAGTTCAGGAACTTTGGTAAAAAATCATTAACTGAAATCCAGGACCTGGTTAAATCAAAAGGTTTATCTTTTGGTATGAACCTGTCGAAGTTTAAACTGGACGAGGAATAGTTTAGTGATTAGAGGTTAGAGATTAGTTAATTAGAACTTGTCCCTAACCTCTTCTCATTTTATAACAAACGAGTTTGAGAAAGAATAGTAACTAATCTCAAATCTCTAATTAACTAATCACTAAAATAAGCGAGAGCATAATTCCGAGGGCTTGAGTTGATCGCCCAACGGTATGCACGTGAAATAAATTAAAAACAATGAGACACGGAAAGAAAATTAACCATTTAGGTCGTACCGACAGTCACCGCAAAGCGATGCTGGGTAATATGGCCACTTCGCTTATATTACACAAGCGTATTACTACTACACTTGCTAAGGCAAAAGCTTTACGCGTTTATGTAGAACCAATCCTTACTAAAGCAAAAAGTGATACTACCCACTCACGCCGTATAGTATTCAGTTATTTACAGGACAAAGACGCAGTAACAATCCTGTTCCGCGAAATTGCTGAGAAAATAGCAAGCCGCCCCGGTGGTTATACACGTATTATTAAAATGGAAAACCGTTTAGGTGATAACGCCGAAATGGCCCTGATTGAGCTGGTAGATTACAATACTGTTTACGGTACCGATACTGCTAAAACTGAAAAGAAATCAACACGTCGTCGTGGTGGATCAGGTAAAGCAAAAGCTGCTGCACCGGCTGCTAAAGTTGAGGCTGCACCTGTTACAGAAGAAATTGTTGAGGTTGCACAGGTTGTTGAAACCCCTGTAGCTGAAGTGCATGTTGCTGAAGAAACCCCGGTTGCTGAAGCAGAAGCCCCTGAAGCTCCAACTGCATCAGCCGAGAACGAAGAAAACGCTGAAAAAGGCGAATAAATAATCCGCTCTTTTAAATATTAAAAAATGCCCTCCTCAAATGAGTGGGGCGTTTTTGTTATATATAATATTTGCGCCCCGGAAACAAACGCGATTGAGAAGTTATTCTAAATATGGGTCTCTAAATTAAATAAATTGTATTTTTATATTAATGATCCCTGATATAATTTTATACAACGCCACTTGCACAAGCTTTTTCCTGCTTGCTTTTATTTCATTTTTTAATCCTTTAAAAGTTAATATTATAGCTAACAAATGGTTTGCCCTATTCTTGTTTTCGGTAGGGTGCGCGTTGTTAAATGTGATAATTTATACTTACCATGCCGAACAGAAATACATGCAAATTTTAGCTTTTAACGAGCTTTCAAGATTCACGATGGCGCCTGCACTGTATTTAAGCGTTCTGCATTTTACATCACCCGATAAGGTCTTCAGAAAAAAGGAGTATTTACATTTTATACCTTTTGCAGTTTTCTTTTTCTTTACTGCATCTTTCGTGGTTAAGCCACATGCGTCTATCTTTAACCCGCAGGCAATTCCTGGAGTGGTCAGAACCGTTATACAAATTTTTATAGTCTTATCTATACCAATCCAGGTATCCATCTATTGGGCGCTGGCCTATTACAAATTGGTCAGGCATCAAAAAAATATGCGGCTAATTACATCGAATACCACCCCGGTTAATTTAAACTGGTTAAAATTCCTTCTCCTGGGGATATTAGTGCTGATCCTGTTTTCGTTTAACGACCGGGTTTTTAGAATTCAGCTTTTGAAAACATATATTCCGTTAGGCTACCTCGCGGGGACATTAGCGATCGCCTATTTTTTATTGGCCCAAAAAGAAATTTATCCATACGATCAACCGGAATTGGAGGATATCAACCTGTTAATTAATGACGATAGGAAGAAATCACTGATGAAACAACGGTTTTCAAATGAAAATTTAATCCAGCTGAAAAGCAGGTTGACAAGGTTGATGGAAGCCGAAAGATTGTTTCTGAATAATGAATTAGGTTTGCCTGATCTTGCAGAAGAAATGGCTATTTCAGTACATGACCTTTCTTATTTACTGAATGAAGGATTTGGAATGAACTTTTTTCAATTCATAAATACGTATAGAATCAAAGAGGCAAAACGATTATTACTTTCAGAAAAATATAAACATCTCAATATTCTGGGTATAGCCTATAATGCGGGTTTTAACTCAAAAACAACCTTTAATACCGCTTTCAAAAAGGAAACTGGTTTGTCACCAAGCCAGTATATGCAACAGGTCAAAACTGGGGCTTCTACGGCTGGCTCATTTCAATAACCCTATTTTAACGGAACCAATACGTTCGGTTGGATAATCCCGAACGACAGCAGCCTGCATTGTCAATAATATTGTGTAAACAAACGCAATCATTATGACAAAAAAACCATTCTTTCAAATTGCCCTGGCTTGTTTCCTTGCGGGCATTATCAGCACTATTTCCATGTTCCGTATTGGCCTGAGATTTTTTGCTGACCTGGTTTCACCCCGCGCCCAGGAAGTAGTTATACTAATATATTTTTTAGCTATTTTATTATATATAGGTATCGGGATCAGAAGGGCTATGCGCCTTCAGGATAACGCCCCGTTACTTTTAGCTTTTTGGCAGGGGGCACTTCGTTATTTTATCGCACTTGACCTTTGTGTATTTGGCATAGGAAAATTTTTTCACATACAATTTAATACCCCGTTAGCACTGCTGGATAATCCATTCAATACGTTTTCGAACGATCAATTGATGTGGGCGTTTTTCGGACACGTTTTTGCTTTTCCCGTTATAATAGGCACTATGCAGATCGGGGGGTCTTTGATGCTCTTATTCAGAAAGACAAGGTTGGTTGGTGCAATATTCCTGCTGCCGATATTGCTGAATATATTTTTGCTGGATTTTTTGTATAATGATTTGGGAACAACAATCTACTCCGGAATTGAAATTACAGCATTGCTATATTTGATATTAATAGATTATACCCGGCTCGTTAAATTCTTTTTTATCGATAGCAGTAATTTGCCGCGATTTAATTTTAGAAACCCGTTATGGAAAAATACAGCCAGGTGCTCCGTTATCATTATCCCATTATTGCTGATGGCCTTAAATAAGTTCCCTCAATATTATCCGGAGATCAATGGAAAATATGAAGTTAAAAGCATGGTCGTAAATAACATTCCACAAAGCCAAAAGCCATGCGCTGATAGTGTACTTACTAAAGTTTATTTGGATAAAAATGATATAGTGTTGGAGTACGGCAGTTATAAGCGACGTTTCATAGGGGGGTACACCTTCAACGAAGCTAGCAAACAACTCGTGGCAACATGGCGGTATCCCGGTAATCAGCATGATACTTTGTTTGCTAAAATTTTACCCGGAAAAACGGCCGATATGAAAGTATTAACGGGAAGGATGAGCAAGGAAACCTTTAAAATTGATATGCTGCGTATTAATAATGGGGACTGATTTGTATACTGGATTATTAATAATGGAATAAAACATCCCGGCTCAATTGAACCGGGATGTTTTTACTTAGCTGCTAACTGTTTAAGCAGACCTCTTTTCCCAGCTTAAAAGTTATCAGCCCTTTTTCATCTTTTGCAACTTCCTCAAATCCGCATTTAACCAGAATCTTTCTTGATGGTAAGTTATCTGCATAAGTATGCACAATTATAGCCTTAACCTTTTCCCGTGCAAAAGCCCATCCGTTTAGTAATTGCAGCGCCTCGGTTGCATAGCCTTTTTTTTGATGCTGTTGGTCTATCATGTAGCCAGTTTCGGCTTCGCCAAGCTCATTGGGTTCACCCGCAAAACCCATACAGCCTATGCTGGTATTGCTGCTTTTTAGTATGATCTCCCAGTTGGTATACATATAAGCATCGGGGTGTTCCAGCGTTTTGGGTAGCCAGAAGTTGGTCATTGCGTCATCAACCTCGTTCTGGTAAAACGGGTCGATCTGCATGTTTGAAATATTCAGGCCTAATGAAAGTTCCATAGCAGATCTGTCTGCATGTAATAATTGCAGCAATTGATGTGTTAACGGTATCATTTTCAACCGTTCTGATTCGATAAAAAACATTTGATTTTTGAATTTAATAACAATAGAAAAGTGGTTCAATTTTTTAAATTGAAGGTTAGCCGGATATGGTGGCTATTGTTATACAATTCCAGGCAATGTGAGTTGCCTTTTTTGGGTGGTGGGTTGCAGAGGCGATTTTATTTGTTTTGCAAATATAGAAAAGTCAGCTGATTTATTGAAGTAACAGAAGAAGGCCGCTAATGTATGGAGATAGTGATTATTGATAATGCCCTTTAGTAGAGTAAATATAAATGGTATCACCTTCTATTCCATAAACAATCCGGTGTGCGCCATCAATTCGCCTAGACCATTTGCCGGAATATTCATATTTAAGAGGTTCTGGTTTGCCTATGCCACTAAATGGTGTTTCCTTAATTGATACTAAAAGCCTTTCGATCTTTTTAACAATATTGGTTTGTCCGCTTTTAACAAAAAATTTAATATCTTCTTTTGCTGTATCGGTTAGCTCAAGTTCCATATATCAGCAGGTTGAATGTTAGTAGTTCTTCCTGCCTTTACATCTTCTTCACTCTTTTTCATTTTAGCTACAAACTCCGGACTGTACGGACTTTCAGCATTTTTTTCAGCTTTAAAATCAACTTTAAGGGCTTTCATAATTGCTTTCAAGGCAGTTAGTTGCTCTTTGCTTTTGGGTTTTACAATTAATGTTTCCATATACAAATTTAAGTTTTTTTAAATAGAAATTGTTAGATTTAAAATATGAAACGAGGTATGGCTCCGGTACATCCGGGAATTGTATTAAAAAGGCTTTACATGGAGCCTTTAGAAATAAATATCACCCAGGCTGCAAATAAGTTAGGGGTTGCAAGTAAAACACTATCGCAACTGGTTAACGGCCATATGGGTGTAAGCGCTGAAATGGCTATCCGTTTGTCAAAGGCATTAAATACAACACCGCAATTATGGATGAACATGCAGCAAGGCTATGATCTTTGGGTAGCTGAAAAAAGGCAGATGATATTCATGTTGTTCCTTTTGCGATAGCGTCATGAGTGAAATACAGCACCTTCTTGTCGATGTTGAAATTGATGAAGACGGGATTTACATCGTTTCCTGTCCGATGTTTAAAGCTTGCCATGCTGACGGAAAAACTATTGATGAGGCATTAATTGAGTTAAGAGAAGTTGTTGAAATGTGCCTCGATGAGTATTCTGCATTAGCTAACCCCGAGCGACAAGCCTAATCTCTAATCACCAACCTCTAATCACTAAATCCTGCCAACCTGTCACCATTAAATGTCTCTTAACTGACTAATTAATACCATTC
>Ga0206864_1285_pt1 | contig 11770 bp, 5 predicted proteins | sample Alteio_BWOrgCont_42_FD_152632 | JGI IMG/M metagenome (GOLD analysis project Ga0206864, IMG submission 152632) | Enriched cells from forest soil in Barre Woods Harvard Forest LTER site, Petersham, Massachusetts, United States -... | ecosystem: Environmental > Terrestrial > Soil > Temperate forest > O...
CTTTCTCTTCCTTTTTCACGAAGACTATATCGCCGAATTTAAGGACATGCGGAGGTATCTGAATCCAATGTATGTGGGTGCGGGCTCACAATACATGCTCTCGGTACTCAACCCGCTGCCTTTGCTGGCCGTGCCGATGATCGTCTGGATGTGGCGGCAATTGCGGGTGACGTTGCTGGCCACAGTGGCCGTGGGCTTCCCTGTCTGCGGCGCGGCTTACTGGATTCTGCATGCGCATGCCACCGCCCAAGTGGATGTCGTGAGGGATTACCTGCCCCTGTTGCTTCCGGCGGCAGTACTGGCGACCGTGGCCGCGACCATTTGCCTGCTGAAACCCAAATGGGAAAAAGTCACTTTGCTGGCCACCCTGGCCCTTGGCCTCATGGGCTATGATTTGTTCCTGCTGATATTTCAGAGTTACCTCTCCGTGCATCTGAAGGATTGGCCGCTGGACTTTTATTTCTGGCCGTTTGAGCTGGTGCCACTGTGCATCATTGCGGGCTTGCTGACCCTCTGGGAGCCGTGGCAGGAATTCCCCCGCTCGGCCAAAGGCCTCATGCTGCTCTCGCTGCCGCCGGCGTTGATAACCCTGGCGCTGTCGATGCGGGAAATGCGCTGGATGGAAATTGACTACCCGCTGTGGATGGCGACGCTCATCGGTGTGATCGTGGTGGTGAGCCTGCACCGCGGCTATCGCTGGACGCTGATACCTCTCGCCGTGTTTAGCGGGACAGTGACCGTGGTTTTGGGAATGTTTGTGCTCCATTGGGATCAACTCACTCACTTGATGGACCCGGCTGCCCGAACCGCTCCGGAGCTGGCGATGAAACAAGTTCCCCAACTGGCGATGCTGCTTACGGTGGCCGTGGCCGCCGTTATCATTTTGGGGGGGGTGGTGGGCCGCCTCCGCGGCTGGAGTTGGCCAACATTGGCGCGGACGGCTTTGCTGGTGGTATTGCCGCCGGCGATGCTGGCGCTGCTGACGCGGTCCGCCCAGTGGTTCTGGTTACACAAAAGTTGGCTGCCCGGCCAGGACTTGAGCTGGACACCGTGGATCGCGGCCTTGCTGGTGGTCGCACTGACCCTGAGCCTGCAACACGAACATGGCTGGAAAACGATCGCGCGCACCTTCATCGCCACGGTTTTTCTCGGCCTGGTCTTTCTGCCCTCGCCCATGTTTACCATTGTGGACTGGATGGGCTGGGTAAGCTCGGTGCCCATGTCCGATGTGGAAATCATGGAAATTGTGACCCGGGACGTTTCGCAGCGTCTCCGCGCGCAACTGGGCGACCAGACGGCCGTCGTCGTCAGCGGCCCAACGACCACCACCTGGATGACCTATTATGGCGGCTTCAAGGGGCTTGGCACTTTGTATTGGGAAAACCTGGAGGGATTGAAAGCAGACCGGGACATCTATGCCGCACCAACACCGGAAGCCGCCTACAAGTTGATCAAGGAACGCGGCGTCACCCATATTGCGATCTATAACTGGGACCCGTTTTACGACAAATACGCGCGGCTAGCCATCAACAAGCCCCAGCCTTATGACCCGGGTGATTATCGCGCGGAACGGCCCATGCACAACTGGCTCAACTTCCTGCGGGATATACACGAAGCGGACACCAATGAACTGGAGGCCGAAAAACCCCTGCTGGAACATGCCTTCGTTTACAGCCTGATTGAGGCCTTCAAAATCCCCAACTGGCTGCGCTTGGTCTACTACCCCATGCCGAAAGACACCGTGTTGCGCAATGCTTACGCGTTCATCTGTGAAGTGGTGCCGCCCCAGTCGCCCGAGGAAGCTGCCACCCACATGGCCCAATTTCAATTCGAGCGCGGCGACTTGCCGGCCGCGGCCTCCTACCTCAACACGGCCCTGCATGCCAACCCCAATTACCTGCCCGCGCTGATTTGGGGCGCCCGCCTCGACACCAATCGCAACCTGAAGGATGAATTTGAACGCATTGTGAATGCCATTCGCGTTTTGCTGCCGGTCGCCAACTCCCTCAGCTTCGAAGACCACCTGGGCCTGGCGATGGATTTTGTGTACGCTAACGACAATGACGCCGCCCGGCAGCAAATCGCCACCTGCATCAAACTCGCCAACGCCCAAAATCTCCGCCGCCTGAACCTTGAAGAACAGTACAATCTCCTTTCGTTCATCCGCCAGTCCGGCCTCATTGAAGCCCGCCCGGGATTGTGCGGATATCTCTTTGACCTGCTGCCGGACGTCCAGCGTTCGCAATACCTCCTCGAATTCGGACGCGCCCAAAAACCGGGCGACCCCGCCGCGGCGCTGGGGCTGTTTCGCCGCGCCCTCAGCTGGCAGCCAGATTCCGTGCCGGCCCTGGCCGAACTGGCCAACCTCCTCGCCACGGCGCACGACGCTTCCCTGCGCAACGCGAAAGAAGCCCTCGTCCTCGCCCTGCGCGCGCATGAACTGGATCACGGCCAAAGCCACGATGTCAGCGACACGCTCGCCTGTGCCTACGCGGAGAATGGCCAGTTCATCGAAGCGAAAAATTTCGAGGCGCAAGCCATCCAGCAGGCCGCCAACGCCCATGTCGACGCGGCCGTTGCCGCTTACCGCACCCACCTGGAGCTCTTTCGCCAGCAACAGCCCTTTCACGAGTAGGCGGACGCATGAAATCCTCCGGGCCATGGCGTAAATATTGGGCGGCGCGCTGGTGGGCCATCTCTTTGGCGCTCATGGTTGCATTAGTGGCGGTGGATACCGTTTACCACCTGCGCACCACCTGGGATTTGACCTGGCAGCACAACCCGGTGCCGCCCGCGCCGGATTCTTCGTCGCCCAGCGGCTATGCGAACAACCAGCACGTGCTCATCCTGCCTTACACGGGCATGGATGGCTACCATTGGATCATGCAGACCCAGCAAATGCTGGCCACGGGTGAGGCGCGCATTCGCAAAGTCAATTATGACAATGCGCCCGAGGGCCGTGAAGTCCACTGGGCTTCAGCCTTGCGCTGGTGGATGGCCGGGCTGGCCTGGATTGACCACGTCTATACCGGCACGCCCTTGCCGCAGGCGGTCGAGGAAATCGCGCCCTTTGCCAGCACGCTGCTCGTCGTCTTGCTCATCATGCTGGTTGCACCTTTCGTCGCGCGGCGGTTTGGCCCGCTGCCGGCGGCGCTGTTCGCCTTCGGCGCCGTGGGGGTCGGGCCGTTTTATGAATCCTTTACTGAAGGGCGCCTTGACCACCATGGTTTGGCCGCGTTGAACGCTTTGTTCTCGGTTTTATTCTTGGCCGGCGGCGCGGCGGGCTGGGTGCGCTCCGCGCCGGCGTCTTCACCCGACGGGGGTGAGACACCGTTGCCGGCTTGGTTGCCGGATCGCCCGCAGGCGAAGCGCTGGTTTATCGCGGCGGGCATCGCCGGCGGCGTGGGCTTGTGGATCAGTGCTGCCTCGGAAGCGCCCGTGCTCGTGGAAATTGGCCTGGGCGCGTTGCTCGCCACCGGTCTGCTGGGCCGCGGCACCGATGAAAACGACAGCACCCAACCCGACCCATCGCTGTGGCGCGTTTGGGGCTGGAGCGGCGCGGCCATGAGCCTCTTTTTCTATTTGCTCGAATATTTTCCCGCGCATCTCGGCATGCGGCTCGAAGTAAACCACCCGCTCTACGCGCTCGCCTGGGCCGGCGGCGGCGAAATCATCTTTCGCGCCTGCCGCTGGTGGAGCGGCGGCAAACTGGCGGGGAGCGGGCGCGACTGGGCCTGGCTCGTGTTCGGCGTCTTCGCCGTGGGCGCCATCCCCGCGCTCGTGTTCATTGCCCCCGGCAAAGTTTTCTGGGTCAACGACCAGTTCCTGTGGACGATGCATAACGACTACATCGAGGAATTTTTTGGCCTGGGGACTTTTCTGAAAAGTCAAATCGATCACGGTTTGTACTGGACCTTGATTATCATGGCCAACCCACTGGTGCTGCTGGCCGTGCCGATGCTCTTTTGGTCCTGCTTGCGGAGTTTTCCCCGCCCGGCCAGGGCCTTGCTCTTGCTGGCGCTGCCGCCGGGCCTCATCACCTTCGGCCTGTCCGTCGCGCAAGTGCGCTGGACGGAAATCAACTACAGCCTGTGGCTGGCCGCACTTGTCATGGTGACAATCGCACTGCAATGGCATCGCACCTACCGCTGGACCGCGCTGCGCGTAACCGCCGCCGCAATGCTATTGGGCTGGGCGCTGTTGCCCAGCCCCGTCTATATGGTGAAGACTTGGGTGCAAACGGGCTGGAAGGCCGTGCCGTCCGAAGTGGAGCAGCTGGAATTAATCGTGCGCGATGCCACCCTGAGGCTGCGCGCGCGCGTCGGTAACGAAAGCGCCCTCGTCCTCAGCGGGCCGACGAGCAGCACCTGGCTTGCCTACTACGGCGGCTTTCAGACCCTCGGCACGTATTACTGGGAAAACCTCCACGGCATGCAGGCCGCCGCCGCCATCTACGGCGCCACCTATGATCGGGCCGCGCAACTCATCCTCGCCCGCCATATCACGCACCTGGTCATTTTTTCCTTCGTGGACAATCCGGCGGAATACGCGCGCCTGTCGCGCGGCCTGCGCAGCACCCAGCCCGCGCCGGATGATGCCTTCGTCTGGCACATGCAAAATGCCCGGCTCGTGCCGCAATGGCTGCAAACCATCTATTACCCCATGCCGTCCGGCGACTATTTCAAAATGTTTCACGTCTTCATCTACGAAGTGGCGCCGGCCCAAACCACCAACGAGGCCCTGGCGCGTCTGGCGGAAACGCAGATGGAAAACGGATACAGCGTCGAAGCCGCCAATCTGCTTCACCTCGCCCTCAGCCGCGACCCCGCCAGTCTGCCGGCGCTCATCGCCCTGGCCCGGCAGCAATTGACCTCCAACCAGCGGACTGAATTTGCCGATACGCTCCAGCGTCTGCGCCTGCTTGCGCCGACCGCGAATGCGCTCGAATTGGGCGACCGGGTTGACCTCGCCGCCGTTTTCAGCCGCACGCAGGATAACTTGCGGGTCCGCGACCAGATGCTGCTCGCCCTCCGCGACGCGAACAACGAGACCATGCGCAAACTGCGCCCGGATTCGTTGCTCAACCTCCTCTACCTCGCCCGTGTGCTTGGCCAGCTTGACCAGCATCCGGGCCTGTGGGCGGTCGGCCTGAACCTGCTGCCGCCTTCGGAGCGCCTGCAATTGCTTATCCAGTCGTCCGATTTTGAAAAATCCGCCGGGCATTTTCCCGAAGCCCTTGCACTGTTGCGTCAAGCCCTCGTGATTGACCCCGACTCGCTCATGGGTTTGGATCGGCTGATTTTGCTGCTCTGCGCCTCGGTGGAGGCCTCCGTGCGCAACGGCAAGGAGGCACTCGCCCTCGCGGAACACGCCTACCAGATTGACCAGTCCAAGCATGTGGAAATCACCGACGCCCTCGCCTGCGCCTACGCGGAAACCGGCGACTTCGAACACGCCGTGCAATTCGAACAACAAGCTATCGCAGCCGCCGAGCCGGCCAGTCCGCCGTCCCTGGTCGGTGTTTTGCGCGCCCACCTCGCGCTTTTCCAAAATAGGCAGCCGCTAAGGAATTGAGTCGGGTTTTTTGCGCGAATCAAAACGCGCACCGATTTCATTCATTGACTGGGCGGCGGTGGCAGGCCTTCGATGTAGGGCGTAATCTGCATTCTGATTCCCGGGGAATTGCCCGACCCGCCCACCATGATGCTGACGGTGGAATCCCTCAGCGCCGTTATTTTTGGAGCGCTAAATTTGCTGCCGGAACCATCTGCAATTTCCATCTCGAGCTGGATTTGCGAAGCTTCGCCCTCTCCAATGATGTGCGGCGTAACCGTGCAAACTTCACCGGTGACCAATGTGCGGGTGAACGACACCCCATCGGTCACGGCCACTCGCCCAAAATCAGAAAGCGGGGGAAGGGAAGGCTGCTGGATGGGTGGCTGCACCACCTCTTGTGGCCGTAAATCAGGCGGGTTTGGCAACGGATCCCCCGACGCCGGGACTGGCTTTGCCTTGGGTGCTTCAACCGTGGCAGTCACCGTCGTCACACTTGATGGTTTCAGCGCATCAGCAACTTTCGGCGCATCTGGCTTTGCCGCTGGCGCGGGCTTTCCTTCGAGAAAAAATTCCAAGGCCAATCCCCCGGCGAAGATGAGCAACAAAATCACCAGGAGAAGCGCTGCGCGGGTTTTCATTTGGATGCCGGGAAGACACACGTTGCAGGCCGGATAAACGCTGCAAGCACCTTTATCTTAAGACCCATCCTGCCCGTAATACGCCTTGGGGCCATGCTTGCGGCGGAAATGTTTTTCGTGCAGCGCCTTCGGTATTGGCGGCATCGCGGGCTGCAGTTGCAGCGTCCATAGCGCCATTTGCGCGACCGCCTCCAGCGCCAGCGCCGTTTCCAACGCCTTCTGGGCCGACCCACCCCACACAAAAACGCCGTGGTGCCGCACCAGCGCCGCGGGTACATCGAGCGGGTTCAAGTCGCGGAAGCGCTCGGCAATGACATTGCCCGTCTCCCATTCATAATCGCGGGCGATTTCCTCTGCCGTCAACGCGCGGGTGAGCGGCACCGGGCCATCGAAATAATCCGCATGCGTGGTGCCGAGGTTGGGGATTTCGCGCGCGGCCTGGGCAAACGCCACCGCGTGCCGCGAATGCGTGTGCACAATCGAGCGCACGCCGGTGAAGGCGCGGTACAGGCGGCGGTGGGTCGGCGTGTCCGACGAGGGCCGCAATTTCCCGGCCACAATTTTGCCGTCGAGGTCCACCAGCACCATGTCCGCGGGCTTCAGTTTTTTATATGCCACCCCACTGGGCTTGATGGCGAACACCCCTGCAGCGGCATCGAGCACGCTGACGTTGCCGAAGGTCAGGTCCACCAGTCCTGTTTTTGGCAGGACGCGGTTGGCTTCGCAGCACTCCTCGCGGATGGCTTGAAATTTTTTCATGAACGTTTTTACACCGCGCCCAACCCGGGAGCGAGTTGGTAATACAGTTCGTTCCAGCGCAGTTCGCGCTTGGCGTTGCACATCGTCGTGTGCTCGGCGATGAGAAAGTATTCCAGCCCGGCGATGTCGGCAAAGTTTTCGACGTGCTCCTTCGTCAGCGCCGGGGTGAAGACCGTGTGGTGCGCGCCGCCGGCGAGAATCCACGCCGCCGCGGCCGTCGCAAAATCGGGCTTCGGCTCCCACACCGTGCGCGCCACCGGCAATTTCTGCAGCGGAGGATATTTGACCGCCGTGACTTCGTTGACGAGCAGCCGGAAACGGTTGCCCAAATCTATGAGCGAACCGTTGATCGCCGGGCCGGGCGGCGTGTCAAACACGAGGCGCACGGGGTCGGCCTTGCCGCCGATGCCGAGCGGGTGAATTTCCAAAGTGGGTTTCTTCGCCGCAATGCTCGGGCAAATTTCCAGCATGTGCGCGCCGAGCACCTTGCGCTTTCCATTCTCGAGATGGTACGTGTAATCCTCCATGAATGACGCCCCGCCCGGCAGGCCGTCGGCCATGACCTTGAACGCCCGCACGAGCGCCGCAGTCTTCCAGTCACCCTCTGCGCCAAAGCCGTAGCCATCGGCCATCAAGCGCTGCACTGCCAACCCCGGTAATTGCGCGAGGCCGTGCAAGTCCTCGAACGTGGTGGTGAAGCCCTTGAAGCCGCCGTCCTCCAAAAACGCGCGCATACCCAGCTCGATTTTTGCGCCGTCGCGCAGCGACTCGTGCCTCGCCCCACCCTGGCGCAATTCGGGCGCCAGGGTGTATTCCTCGGCGTATTTCGCGCACAGGCGGTCCGCCGCGGCGTCCTTGACGGCCTTGACCTTTGCCGCCAAATCGCCGACGCCAAAGCCGTTCACGGAAAAGCCAAACGCAATCTCGGCGGAAACTTTGTTGCCCTCGGTAACGGCGACCTGGCGCATATTGTCGCCAAAGCGCGCGAACTTCGCACCCTGCCAGTCGTGCCACGCCGTCGCCGCGCGCATCCACGCGCCGAGTTGGGCCAGCACATCCTTGTCCGACCAGTGGCCGACGATGATTTTGCGGTTGAGGCGCAGGCGCGCGCCGATGAAGCCGAACTCGCGGTCGCCGTGCGCCGCCTGGTTCAGGTTCATGAAATCCATGTCAATCTCGCCCCAGGGCAAATCGCGGTTGAACTGCGTGTGCAGGTGCGCGAGCGGCTTGCGCAGATTTTTCAGCCCGGCAATCCACATCTTCGCCGGCGAAAACGTGTGCATCCAGGTGACGACCCCCACGCAATTCTTCGCGACGTTCGCCTCGTCCATGATTTGCGTGATTTCGTCCGGGCCGGTGAGCACGGGCTTGAGGACGACCTTGAGCGGCAGTTCCTCCGCATGATTAAAGGCGCGCGCGATGACCTGCGCATTCGCGGCAACTTTTTTCAGCGCCGCTTCGCCATAGAGATGCTGGCTGCCAACCAGGAACCAGACTTCGAGATTTTTCGGGAGGAGGATCATATAATAAAAGTGCTTTGGTTCTTGGTTAAATCACCGTGAAGTGGATTCTTTAATCTCCAGCAAATCCTTCATCACCTTGCCGAGGTTGACGTTGCGGACGCCGCCGAGGTTGTCATACAGCTTCATGTAGAGCTTGTAGAGTTTGTTGTAGGCGGATTTCTCGGCGCGGCGGGGCTTGTACACCACGTCCTTCCACCCGGTCATCGCTTTTTGCGCGGTCGCAAAGTCGGCATGGACGCCGGCCACCACCGCGGCGGCGACAGCTGAACCCAGCGCGCAGGCCTGCGCCGAACGCGCCACGCGCATCTCGCGCCCCGTAACATCCGCGTAAATTTGCATCAGCAGCGGATTTTTCTCCGCGATGCCGCCGGCGCATACCACCGTCTTCACCGGCACGCCGTATTCCTCGATGCGCTCAAGAATCGCCCGTGCGCCGAAAGCCGTGGCCTCGATGAGGGCGCGGTAAATTTCCGCGCGCGTGGTGTGCAAAGTCTGCCCGAGGACGAGGCCCGTCAGGCGCTGGTCCACGAGGATGGTGCGGTTGCCGTTGTTCCAGTCGAGCGCGAGCAGGCCGCTCTCGCCCGGGCGCAGCCGCGCGGCCTCGGCGGTGAGATGCTCGTGCATGGCAGCGTCGCCCTGGCACACGACTTCGACCCACCATTTGAAAATATCGCCGACGGCCGATTGCCCGGCCTCGATGCCGTAATAGCCCGGCAGAATCGCGCCCTTGACGATGCCGCAGATGCCCGGGATATCCGCAATCGACTTTTGCGCCGACACCACCGCGCAATCGCACGTCGAAGTGCCGATGACCTTGACGAGCACGCCTTCCTCCACCGCGCAGCCGATGGCGCCGTAGTGCACGTCAAATTCACCAATGGCGATGGCGATGCCTTCCTTCAGGCCGAGGCGCTTCGCCCAATCGCCGCACAATTTCCCCGCGGGCGTTGAGGCGTCGTGCGCCTTGTTATATAACCTGTCGCGCAGCTCGGCGAGTTTGGGGTCAAGCGTTCCTAAAAATTCCTTGTCGGGCAGGCCACCCCAGTCCTCGGCGTACATCGCCTTGTGGCCGGCGGCGCATACCCCGCGCATGACGGTCTTGGGGTCGCGCACGCCCGCGAGTACCGCAGGGATCCAGTCCGCCAGCTCGACCCACGAATACGCGGCGTCGAAAACCTCCGGCGCGGTGTTCAGGCAATGCCAGATTTTGCTCCACCACCATTCCGAGGAATACGTGTTGCCGCATTTGGCGACATATTGCGGGCGCAGCTCGCGCGCCTTGGCGGTAATTTTCGCGGCCTCGGCGTGGCCGGTGTGGTCCTTCCACAGCCAGCACTGTGCAGCCAGGTTGTCCTTGAAGCGCGGGTCGAGCGCCAGCGGGGTATTCGTCTTATCCACTGGCAGCGGGCTGGAGCCGGTCGAGTCCACGCCGATACCCACAATCTGATCAGGGCGAAAACCGGAATCGTTTTGCAAGGCCTGGGCCAGCGCGCCGCGCACGGCCTGCTCCATGCAGACGAGGTAATCTCCCGGATGCTGGCGCGCGAGGTTATGGTCGCGCTCGTCGAGCAGCACGCCTTGGTGGCCGCTCGGGTAATCGACGACACACGTGCCCAGTTCGCGCCCATCGACGCAGCGCACGATCAGCGCGCGCACGGAGTTGGTGCCAAAGTCCAGCCCGAGGGTAACAGCCATGCGCCACGATAGAGGGCTTTGGCCGACGGCGTCAAATCTGCGATTTGCCGGAAAAATTAAAATCCCTACAGAAAAATATGCCCGTCCAATTTGCAGCCTTGCCCAGGCACCCGCCGGGCGTAGAATGCCCTGCCCTTTACCCCTGTTCGGTTCACCCCTGCCCGCCCCTGCCTCCATGAAGTCCCTGCCTTCCTCCTGTTTTGCCGGTTTAACTGCTTTGCTGGCGTTGAGCGCCTGCGTGGCGGTGTCCCAAAACTCCACGAGTCAAACCGCTCCCGTGACCGCGACCAGCCAGGTCATCCCGGGCACTGACCAAAAAATCGCCCCGGTGCTTACGCCGCACCTGCCGCCCGGCACGACCGTTTATAACATCCGCGACTTTGGCGCCACGGGCGACGGCGTGACGATTGACAGTGACGCCGTAAACCGCGCGATTGACGCCGCGGCGGCCAACGGCGGCGGCACCGTCTATTTCCCGGCAGGCTATTATTTGTGTTTCTCGATTCACCTGAAGACAAACATCACCCTTTATCTCGACCAGGGCTCATGGATTGTCGCCGCCGAAACCCCTCCCGCGGTGGCGGCGTTGCAACCCCGCGGCGGACGCGGCGGTGCTGGCGGCCCCGGTGGAGCGGCCGGCGCTCGTGGCGCCGGTGCGCGCGGAGCCCCGGGCCCCGCGCCGGCATTTACGCGCAGCGGCGAACAGGTGAACACTGCTTCCGTGACGGGTACATCGGCCCCGGCCGTCCAACCCGCGACTGCGACAGCCACCACCCCGCCTCCGGTGAATCCGGATTTTGGGACGCCGGCGCCAGCGGGGGCGCGCGAAGCCTTCCTCGCCGCCGTTCCCCCCGGCATTCGGATGTATGACCTGGCTGAAGAAAACATGTGGTCGGGCCTGCCGGCTTGGAATCCGACTGCGGATCGTTCCGCCACTGGCGGCGAGAGCGCAACCCCCGCGCCTTTGGACAAACCCAACACCGCGCCGATTATCCGGCAATACCAGGACTTCGGCCACTGCTTCTGGCACAACAGCCTCATCTGGGGCGAAAACATCACGAACGTCTCCATCCTCGGCCCGGGCATGATTTACGGGCGCGGCCTCTCGCGCGGCGATTTTCCGACGAATTTTGGCGGCGGCAACAAATCCATTTCGTTGAAAAATTGCCGCAACGTCATCCTCAAGGACTTCACCATCTGGCAAGGCGGCTGGTTCTGCCTCCTCGCCACCGGCGTGGACAACCTGACCCTCAGCAACCTCAAAATTGACACCAACCGCGACGGCTTCGACATCGACTGCTGCAAAAACGTCCGCATCTCCGATTGTTTTGTCAATTCCCCGCAGGACGACGGCATCGTCTTGAAAAGCTCGTTTGCCCTCGGCTACGCGCGCTCGACGGACAACGTGACCATCACCAACTGCCAGGTCAGCGGCTACGTCTGCGGCACTTTCCTCGACGGCACTTATGTGCCTTACGGCGGGCGGACGGACGGCGGCGGCTCCGGCACCGGGCGCATCAAGTTCGGCACCGAGTCCAACGGCGGTTTCCGCAACATCACGATTTCCAACTGCGTGTTCACCAATTGCCGCGGCCTGGC
>Ga0206864_1290_pt1 | contig 11554 bp, 11 predicted proteins | sample Alteio_BWOrgCont_42_FD_152632 | JGI IMG/M metagenome (GOLD analysis project Ga0206864, IMG submission 152632) | Enriched cells from forest soil in Barre Woods Harvard Forest LTER site, Petersham, Massachusetts, United States -... | ecosystem: Environmental > Terrestrial > Soil > Temperate forest >...
AACCTTTTGGGAAAAATTCGTATCCCATATGCCCCATTACATTCATCACTAAGGTGTAGCCCGAAAAAATCCAAATGGCCGAAACGTGGTAGGGCACCGTGAAAATCAGCACCGGGATGATGCCGATCTCAACTACGGCTTCGACGGGATGAAAGGCGTAGGACGAAAACGGTGTGGGATTGAGCGAGAGGTGATGGACTAAATGCACATGTTTGAAAAGCGGTTTCCAATGCAGCATGCGGTGTGTCCAGTAAAAATAGGCATCGTGAATAAAGATCATCAGGATGACGCTGAAGACATAATATCCCCAACCATATTTATCGATAGGATAATAGATCAGGGTCCACCGTTCTTTGGTGGCCCAGGCTACGAACGCCAATACAATGCCGAAGATGAAAACAGTGTAAAATGAATACCTTATTTCCCTGAGAATGTACTCTTTGCCGGGGAAACGCTGCTGAATTTTGAGGTGCCAGTATTTTCTTTTTTTCCAAACGTAAAAGAAAAGGAAGATAGCGCCCGCAAATAAAAAGAACCTTATGCTTAGGAGAAGGGATTCCTCCAGCGTATCAGTTATTGTTTTATAGGAAGAGAATGTGTGCATATCCCGGTGCAAAGGTAGCAAAAACTGTTTAATTACGAGTTAATGTCGTTTCATTTCCAGTGTATTATAGACCGCGACGTCCCCTGAAAGGCTGCGCTCTTTGCCTTTTTCCCGTTGATCGGCCAAGGCCTCAAAGCCGTCTTCGTAGAGCGGGTGATTGGTTTTCATCCACCGGTCCCAATAGTTGAAATACAGGCCGTAGTTGCATTTTATTAGTCGATGGTGCATGTTATGGTGTGTGGAGGTGTTGTGCCACTTAAACAGCTTATGGCGGGCGAAGCCTTTTGGAAAGAGCTCGAAGCCAAGATGCCCCAGCACATTCAGGAGCAGGCTGTAGATCGAAAAGATGGTGATGGCCAAAGTGTGATGGGGAATGGTAAAAGCGATGAGCGGAATGATGCCGACCTCGACAACCGCCTCCAGCGGGTGGAAGGCATAGGCGGCAAAAGGCGTAGGATTTACTGACAGGTGATGCGTTTTGTGCACCGTTTTAAAAAGCGGTTTCCAGTGCAGCAAACGGTGCGTCCAGTAAAAATAGGCATCGTGAAGCACGATCATCAGTAAAATGCTGAAAAAGAAGTAACCGTAACCGTATTTGGCAATAGGGCTATAAACCTGCGTAAGCCCGTTTTTGCCTGCCCAGATAGTAAGCACGATTACTATCCCAAAAATGACCATCGTAATAAACGAGTATTTTATCTCGTGGAAGATGTTTTTTTTACCGGGGTAACGTTGCTGTATTTTGGCATGCCAGAACTTTTTGTTCTTCCAGACATAGAATATAAAATAGAAAAGGCCGGTAAATAGTAAATACCGGTACACCAGGTTAAACATTACCCTGAACGATTCCAGCTTTCCAGGCAGAGGTGCGAGCATATTTAGTAAACCTATCACCGTCTCAAAAATTTTCATTTTTTGAATAATAGTTTCTTATTGTATTAATGTACCATTTTACCACTTCAAAAAACGCATCCATAACCGATGTTGTTTTTAACCGTTCAATTTTAATGGCCGGTCTTTTATCGATTGTGCCCAAATTGATGCCTACTGCATTGTTTAACTTTAGTAGCAACTCTGAACGTAATGCCTCGTCATTGAAGGGTTTTTTGCTTTTTATGTGTTGAAATTGTATTTCTATTGCCCCATAGCTATACACTATAAACAACTGTATGAATATTCCTTTAATTGTCATATAGGGTTTGAATGATCCTGTTCTATTGCCAAAGCCCCAATCGAGATCGTCAAATAGTTCAAGGCTTTTGGCATATATTGACTCATATAGAGCGTAATTTGTAGGATCTCTCAATTTTATTTCTTCAAAAAATCGTTCTTCGCTCCATTGTGAACCTCCAGTTTTTCTAATGTCTTTTTGATTTTTTGCATTTATTGTCGCCCCTATTACTCTTGGAACCAAGGTTTTTAAATCCCTGCCGATGAATTGTTTTATTTCAACTCCTAATATTTCACATGGCGACATTTGACCGTTTAGAAATTCTATAACCCGTTGCATTTCCTTTGGTATAGCATCGGCTATCAAGAGAAGCCTGATTTTGCCAGCTTTCAAATTAGTTTGAACGGTGTCCCAGAATTTATCGGCATAAAAACTTTCTTGCAGAAAATCGTTTAATGTGCTTTCCGGATTTTTCCCGGAGATTTCGCATGCTCTTTCAAATCTTAATTGAATTTCTTCTATTGACCAGTAACTGACTGCATTTGCTGCATAATCTAATATTTGGCCGATAACTTCTCGTCTTATCCTGGTATCCGAACTTCGTTTTACTTCAACGAGCGTTGGAACAGCATCCTGATCAATAAATAAATGATCTAAACTCCACCTGCCCCCGCTCTCGTGGGCATCTGAAACACCCATTTCCCTGGTAATTAGCAACCATCTCCTTGGATTTTCTTTATCGATTTGGTCGCCAGAGATTAAAGACGGGTAATCAGCCAATAATTTTTGAAAGTCATATTCCGTTAGATAATGCGACTAATTCATTTCTACGAGCTCGACAATATTGTTCAGTAAAAAAATTGTTTCCGCCATATCAAAAATCCTTATTCAACAATTTTTCCAATTCGGCGAAACTGATATTCATTTTTACCCGGCCCTGTTTCGCGTAGGAGATTTCGCCTGTTTCTTCGGAAACGATAATGGCGGTGGCATCATTGGCTTCGGTAACACCTATCCCCGCACGATGCCGGAGGCCGAACTGGGCGGGCAGGTCGGTTTTTTCGGTGAGCGGTAAAATGCAGCTTGCCGATTTGATCTTGTTTTCGGATATCACCACTGCCCCATCATGCAGTGGGCTGGTTTTTTGAAAGATACTTTCGAGCAGGCGCTTGGATATGCGGCCATCGCTCACCTCGCAGCTGTTCTGGTAAAACTGTTCGTCGTAATATTTTGCAAAAACGATGAGTGCGCCGGTGCGCGTTTGTTTCAGGATCTTGCAGGCATCAATGATGGGTTTTATCCTGGCGTAATTATTTTTCTCGACATCGGTTTTGCCGAAAAAATAACGCCACCAGGCCCTGTTACGCTGGAGGGATGCATTTTTACCCAGCATTAACAAAAACCGTCGCACTTCCTGCTGAAAAACGACAATGAGCGCAATGATACCGACATCGACAAATTTGCCGAGGATGGCCGTGAGCAACTGCATGTGCAGCGCCTTTACGATGTAGTATAGCGCGAAAATAAGTGCAAGACCGATGAAGATATTTGCGGCAATGGTGCCCCGTATCAAATTATAAACCTGGTAAATGAGTAAGGCGACGAGAACAACATCGAGCAGGTCGAAAAAGGTAAATTTGAACAGGCTGAAATCGAAAAATTGCATTTACTAAGGTAAGAAAGAAATTGGTAGTAGAGGTTAGTCCGAAAGTCCGAAAGTCCGGAAGACGCTGCGATTGATGTTTCTGCAACAGTAACTTAGGTTATAGAAGAAGTTGGAGGGAGTACGAAAGTCCGAAAGTCCGGAAGAATGTACGTTCGTGGCTGGAGATTAGAGGTTAGTTTGAGATGCCCGCCCTCGCTTAAGCTACGGCGGACGAGGTGAGATTTTTTGGGAAATGGCTGAACCGAAGATCAGTCTGCAGGATAAATGTTTTAATTTTGAGGCACATTTGATATTTAACCATGAAAATCGATTTTATCGATCATATAGTGATCATCGTAAAAAACATACCGGCAACTGAAAAATTCTACAGCAGTTTTTTGGGCAAGCCGGCATACCTTGACGAGCGTATGGCAATTTATGAAACCGGGGAAACAAAACTCTTTTTTGTTTTGCCAAAGGGAGATTATGAAACAAGGGATAAGGACAAAGGGGGCCTTAACCATGTTGCGTTTGGAGTGCATACCCCGGAGGAACTAAAGTCGTTTGAAACAATGCTAAACGCCGCCGCAATAAAACACAGTGGAATAAAGATAGATAAACATGGCGGCAAGGATTATATTTGGTTTGACGACCCGGATGGCGGCAGGGTGGAGATCTATTGCCGGCCGCTGTAAAGAAGAGTCGCTTTAAAAAACCTCGTTTGTGAGGACACGGACCAAGTGGAATAAGGGCATTGGGCTTGTCAGTACGCAAATCGACAGAATGACGAAATTCGGGACATGGTCTGTGGGGACACAGACCATCAGGGGATTTGGGATTGGGTTTGCCAGTATACCAAAGGGTGCAATTCAAATTGTCGCTAAGCGGCTAAGTTTATATACGGGGGTTTCTCGGCAGCTAATTTGATATTTCTAATCACTTTACACCATTGATTGCTGCCGTTGGTTACCCTAAGGTTCAATACGTTTTGTGCTCCCTTGTAACTCCAACGTTGTCCTGCTTGCTTCAAGCGTTTTTGTATAATCGCTTTGTGAGCCGATTCAATTGCTCCCGACCCAATTATTCCACAACCAATTTTCCTGTATCGCTTGTAGTCCATTCGTAAAAAGTTGTCCCGGTAGTAGTTTAGCAAGTTCTCCTGATTCTCTTTTGCTTGTTTGGTTGAGCATTTTATGGCTATAATTGCCTGAATTACTTCTGCTGTTTTGCTTTCTAAAAGATTGTTTTTCTGTTCCTGCGCCCAGTTCTTTCCTGCTTCTGCATCTTTAAATGCCAATCCGACAAATTCATGCAAATGTTCACTGGCATGATAATAGTCCAGTACATGAACGGCATTGGGGTACATGTCTTTACACCAGTTGTGTATCCACACAGCACCGTCATTGATTAGTACCAGCCGGTCTTTTAACTGAGTACCCCCGTAAGCATCCAGCAATTCATCCATGCCCCGGCTAAAAGGATTCTTGTCACCCAAATACGCCATATATTGCGATTCCATGATCATGCCCCGTTCTTGTTCTGTGCCGACAACGCAAGCTGATGATTTAAACACCCGCCCCAATTTTACTTCTTTCCAGCCTTCCCTGGTCTGGATCATGCTGCCATCTATTTCTGCATAAACCACTTCTTGCCGCTGTACCGGGGTAAGGCTTCGCTCCACCTGCTCGTCTATGCCCAACTCGGCACCATAGGCATTGGTTACCCTGAACACTTGGGCCGAACTTATCTCCTGTCCCATTAATACGTTTATTAATTGATTGCAACTGCCATAATTGTCGTACTGTCCAGCATATACCATCTTCTCTTGCATCAGGGGGCTTATCTGAAAACCCTTAGCCCCGTGACTGTAAGGGTGGACTTTGTTGACGCTTATTTGCCCGTAGCAACAGCGAGTTTTTTTTTACGCCTGTCCTCGCTTACAGTATTTATGTTCCTCTCAAAAACCTCCCGACCCAAGTCTTCCCATATTTTTATGAATTCCTTCTCATAGTCATAAAAATCCCGCCCATCGTTTAACGCATGAAGCTGGTCGTAGCGCTTGCCCGCCGCTTCCATCAATTCTTCTCTGGTCATTGCTTTTACTTTTTATGGTCAACATTTGTGATTTGCTTTCCATAAAGTTATAAATTCATCGCCACAATTTGAATTGCACCCATACCAATTCCGGGGAATGACGAGATACAGGACACGGTCTGTGGGGATACAGACCATTAGGGGATTTGGGATTGGGTTTGCCAGTATACCAATTCCGGGGAATGACGAGATACAGGACACGGTCTGTGGGGATACAGACCATTAGGGGATTTGGGATTGGGTTTGCCAGTATACCAATCCCAGGGAATGACGAGATATGGGACACGGTCTGTGGGGACACAGACCGTTAGAATGGGTTTTTTATTTCACTTATCCCAGCTTCGCCGATATCAGATTCAAAAACTCGGTGCGGGTTTTTTCCTTTAAAAATTCACCTGTAAAAGCTGAGGTTGTGGTAACGGAGTTTTGTTTTTGTACACCACGCATGCTCATGCATAGATGCCGGCATTCGATCACGATGCCTACGCCAAGCGGCTGCAAGGCATCCTGGATGCAATCCCTTATTTCGTTGGTTAGCCGCTCCTGCACCTGCAGGCGGCGCGCGTAAACATCAACCACGCGGGGTATTTTGCTCAAGCCGACCACATGGCCGTTAGGGATATATGCCACGTGCGCCTTGCCAAAAAATGGCAGCATGTGGTGTTCGCACATGGAATAAACTTCGATATCCTTAACGATCACCATCTGGCTGTAGTCTTCCTTAAACATCGCGGAATTCAGGATATCCTTGGCGTCAAGGTCGTAACCCTGTGTAAGATAGAGCAAGGCTTTGGCGATCCGTTCAGGTGTTTTTACGAGGCCTTCGCGGGTGGGTACTTCGCCAATTTGTTTCAGGATATCTTTGTAGTGCGCTGAAAGGTTTTGGATCAGGTCGGGGTTATACCTGTCTATTTTTTCATAACCGTCAATTTCTTCATTGCGGTCGTGCAGCAGATCGTCTTTAATCATTCTTTTCGGTTAATCGCCAAAATACTCTGCAGAATTATTTTCCGTTTCGTACAATTTTACCGAATGAAGGAACACGCCCTCGTGTGCCTCGATCGGTTGTTTCAGCTGGTTAAAAATCTCAATGCAAAGTAACTCGGTCGACGCCATTTTTCCTGTCATAAAAGGAACATCTTTATTAATGTTTTTATGATCGAGCTTTTCGATAACACGGTCGTTAATGATCACCTTTAAGTCTTTGAGGTCGATCAGGTAGCCGGTGGCATGGGTGACCTCGCCCTTAACAGTTACAAACAGGTTATAATTATGGCCGTGCCAGTTCGGGTTGGCGCATTTCCCAAAAACCTCGGCATTTTTTTCTTCGGTCCATTCTTCGCGGTACATCCGGTGAGCCGCATTAAAATGCTCTTTCCGTGTAATATAAATCATCATAACAAATAATGGTGCAAATATACAAAACAAGGTCTTATTGGTTTGGTCCCAAAAATATTCGAAGTATTTAGTGTAGATAAAGATCAACAGAAAGGTAATGCCGAACTCACGGGCGATCATATCCCGGTTTTTGAGGCCATAAACCAGGAAACCTGCAGCCACCACGGCTGAAATGATACCCCAGTAAAAAAGGCTGATCTGCTTAATATGCCACCACTTGTCGATGTTGCCATAATCGCCGAAAATACTAAGCAGCCAAAGCGAAATAAACAGGTAAAGCAGGCCGGTGATATAAGTAAGCTCCCAAAAACGGCTGAACCATGCCGCACGCTTAAGAAGGTAGCAGCAGCCAACCAACACCATGCTGAATAAAACAAAACGCAGGGGATAGTTTAAACCCAAAAAGTAATAGCTCCAGTGCGTTTGATAGCCGGTCTCCGTTCCAAACCAGCTCCCCAGTGAAATAAGCGCAAACAGCCAGATCATCCGGGAATCCATTCGCCAGGCCAACACACCGTACACAAAAACCGACAACAAAAACAAGAGCGAAAAATGCCCCGATCCGTTATCCAGCGTTTTGCCGAGAAAAGCGATACAACTGGCGGTAAACAATACCCCGGTAAAAATGATCGCTTCGTTACTAAAAACTTTCTCCGGGTGTTTTCCTTCCGATCGCTTACCCCAATAAAAGGAGACGACCGCAATGACGCCCGAGGCGGCGCTGATAACAATGTCAGGGGTATAATAGAGGGTCTTAAGCCAGTCGAGGATACGGTTATCAATAACCAATGAGCCAACGGCAATGGCTCCGCAAATCAATGCTATCCAGAACGAATATTTCACCAGGCGCATCCAGTCAAAACCCTTTACCTCGTAAGTACCCCGCAACTTTTCAGCAGTGTCGCCGTCGATCAGGTGTTCCTTTTCCCAATGCCCAATGGCTTTGTCCAAAAATTCGCTTTCCTGTTTATCGAGGTCTAATTTCATGGGTCGGTCAATCGGCAATGCGTTGGAAAGATTTATCTTCAGCAATCTTCATTCCGACAGGCTAATCTAAATAAATATCAGCGCTTTTGTATATCTTTCAAAAATCGCCGATCATTGCCGGCTGCCTTTTTGCTTTGGTCTTTATGCTTTCCGCTTTAAGCTCCCCTCCAGCCATTAACCCTGAACCTCACTGCTACTGCCACTGCCACTTCTACTAATCCCCATCCGGCTATGAGCTATGAACCATGGGCTATCAACCCTCCCCCAACAATCCAAGCACTGCCACTTTATCCTTCGCCAGCTGCTCCTTTAATTCCTCCAGCGAAGAAAACCGGGCGTCCGCCCGCACAAAATCATGAAATTCCATCCTGATGGGCTGGTTATAAATATCTTCATTAAAATCAAAAATATTCACCTCAATATTATGGGTAAGCCCGTTAACCGTCGGCCTCGTACCGATATACGCCATTCCCTTATAAACGGTATCGGCAATTTTTACCTTAACAGCATATATTCCATCTGATGGTATCAGCTTATACCGCTCGTCAATGGCAATATTTGCTGTAGGGTAACCCAATGTTCTGCCTAACTGGTCGCCGCGCACCACGGTTCCGGTAATAAAAAACGGGTAGCCTAAAAAAGTGTTGGCCAGCTTAATATCTCCGGCAAGTAAAGCCCCCCTTACCTGGGTCGAGCTTATGGCAACTTCGTTTATGTCCTGTTCAGGAATTTCTATCACGTCGAATCCAAAAACCGGCCCCAGGCGCAGCAGATCTTCAAGCCCGCCCCGCCGGTCTTTACCAAACCTGTGGTCGTACCCGATCACAATTTTTTTTGTGCCGATGCGGTCAACCAGCACATCCCTTATGTATTGCTCGGGAGTCTGATTTGAAAAATCCCTCGAGAACGGGGTAATGATCAAATGCGCCACGCCCAATTCTTCCAGCAGCACGGCCTTTTCGGGCATGGTATTGATCAGTTTGATGCTCTCATCTTCCGGATGCAATATCATCCTCGGATGCGGAAAAAAAGTAAGCAGGACGGTTTCTCCGTCGCATTCTTCGGCTAATTCCTTTATTCTCGAAATAATTTTTCGGTGACCCACGTGTAACCCGTCGAACGTGCCGATGGTGACCACTGCGTTTGCTAAGCGTGTAAATTCGTCAATATGATGGTAAATTCTCATTATTCAATAACCGTATTTGCTTTCAGCTCCCTGATGGCGTTTACCAGTTCCATTACCTCGTGGGCATCCTCAACCTTAAAATCCCCGCTGCGGGTTCGCCTTAACCTCGAAAGGTAGGCGCCGTTGTTAAGAGCTTTTCCAAAATCGTTCGCTAAGGAACGGATGTAGGTGCCTTTGCTGCAAACTACCCTGAAATGCACTTCGGGCAAAGCTATGCCGGTTATTTCAAATGCGCTGATCGTAACGCTCCTGGGCCGCAATTCCACTTCTTCGCCCCTGCGCGCTTTTTCATATAAACGCTCGCCGTCGATCTTCACGGCCGAATGCGCAGGCGGATATTGCTGAATATCGCCAATAAACTGAACGCAGGCGGCCTTTATCATTTCATCGGTAATATGGCTGATGTCAAAGTGCTGGCCGGGCTCACTTTCCAGGTCGTACGTAGGCGTGGATGCGCCCAACGTTATAGTGCCGGTATATTCTTTTTCCTGCGCCTGGAAACTGTCAATCTGTTTGGTCATCTTCCCGGTGCAAATAATAAGCAGGCCCGAAGCGAGCGGATCAAGCGTGCCCGCGTGGCCAACCTTTAGCTTTAAAGGCTTAAAGGCGTTCCGTATTTTGCCCACAACGTCAAAGCTTGTCCAACGGTAAGGTTTATTTACCAGCAACAATTGCCCTTCAGCAAAATCATTGAGGGTGGTAGGAAGTGATTTTTCCAATGGCACAAGCTAAGCGTTTGGTATCAAATTGCTAATCAGCGCAAAAATGGAATACTTTTTTGAAAGACGGGTAAAAAAAGATTTCTCGCCGGAGATTCAAAATATTGGGTCTCTACGTTTTTCACACCAAAGCCGTTAAAAAGATGTTTTCTTCAATTTTGGGGATAATATTTTTTTCGCGCGCCGTATCAAACAGCAGTTGAATGGCCCGTCGCCCCTCGCTGCCGAGTTCAATCGAAAACTTGTTTACATACAGATCAATGTGTTTGTACATCACTTCCTCGCTCATTTCCTGTGCATGCGACCGTATAAATTCAAGCCCCGATTTCGGGTTTTCAAAAGCAAATTCAACCGATTTGCGCAGCACCCGGTTCACTTTATCCAATACGTCAGGGGGTAATCTGCGGTTGCCTGCAATACCGCCCAGCGGGATGGCACAGCCGGTTTGCTTTTCCCAATAATCGCCAAGGTCGATGATCTTTTTAAGGCCTTTATCCTGGTAGGTAAACCGGTTTTCATGAATGATCAAGCCTATATCTACCCTTCCGTCCAAAACAGCATCTTCAATGTCCGAGAACACGAGTTCCACTTTATCGGTAGCGTTCGGAAATGCCAGCCCCATCAAAAAGTTGGCGGTGGTATACTTCCCGGGGATTCCGATTTTGGGCTTTCGCAAACCGTACACAGGGTGGTCGATTATCCCTTTTTCTAAATCCGAAATCGAAATTCCGAGACGGCGTAGCCCTCGCCCATCCGAAATTAACAACGGACCGACGCCAAAACCCAAAGCACTACCCGCATCAAGCAAAACATACTTATCGGTCACGTAGGCAAAGGCGTGGTAGCTCAACTTGGTGATGTCCAGTTCACCGCGCATCGCCTTTTGGTTCAGCGTTTCCACATCGTCATAAAACACCTCGAAATCCAGGCCTTCCGTGTCGATCTTATGATGGATCAGCGCGTCAAAAATAAAGGTATCGTTAGGGCAGGGCGAAAAACCAAGTGTTAGTTTCATTTAAAAAATATAATTTGCATTAATAATGCGAATCGAGAGTTAAAATATTAGGGTCAAGAAACATATCGTTTATTCCTGCTGACATTTTTTCTTGGTTCTTGGTTCTTGACTCTTGATTCTCGTGAATAGCTCTTATTCGAAACAGCAGTTTTCACGCATACAGCTTCAAAAACTCCGCTGCAAAGTTATTCAGATTCTTAATGGCAAGCCCTATCTGCCAGTTATCGCGGTTCCGTCTTTCTACATAATTTGACACAGCCCTGATCTGAATGCACGGCAGGTTAAGTTGCTTGCAGGCATAAAAAAATGCCGCCCCCTCCATACTTTCGATTTGTGGATTTAACCGTTTGGCCGTCGCCGCTATGGATGTTTCGTCACCGTGAACGGTATTAACAGTAATAGCATTTGCCTTTAGCAGGTGAAAATTGTTAAACAAATTATAAAGATTGGAGAGCCCGGTGGATGGGTAAAATTTAGCCTCTCCAAAACCAAGCTGATCAATGGTCAGAAAGTCTTCACCGTCTTCGGCGCCTAATTCGGCCACGGTATCTTCCTGCACCTCAATTATTTCTCCCAAAGGAATCGATGAATCAAAACTCCCCGCTACACCCAAATTAAGTACCAGATCATAGCTGTTACCCACCGGGTGCCTGCCTAAAGCAAAGGCCGTTGCCACCATGCCGACCCCGGTTATTAAAATTTCAACCGAGGGAAACCTGCCGGTCGATTTGAGTA
>Ga0206864_1281_pt1 | contig 11520 bp, 8 predicted proteins | sample Alteio_BWOrgCont_42_FD_152632 | JGI IMG/M metagenome (GOLD analysis project Ga0206864, IMG submission 152632) | Enriched cells from forest soil in Barre Woods Harvard Forest LTER site, Petersham, Massachusetts, United States -... | ecosystem: Environmental > Terrestrial > Soil > Temperate forest > O...
CCCGGATGTTTTTATCGATGTCGCGGAAGTTTTGCTCCGTATCGCGCGAGGCAACGGTCACAAACCGTCCCGGCGGCCCTTTGCGGATATATATTTTTTCAGAGTTTTTATAAATTTTAAAAAGGTCGGTATTGTTACCTATGCTTTCCGATTTGCCCAGCACGAGGTAACTGTCCTCGTTAAGCGAATAATTGAAGGTGGTAAGCGCGCGCTTTTGCAATACGGGTTCGAGATAGATTAGCACGTTGCGACAACTCACCATATCTATTTTAGAAAATGGCGGATCTTTCAATAAGTTATGGTGTGCAAATACGCACATATCACGTATGGTTTTATTTACCTGGTAGCTGCCATCCTGTTTGGTGAAAAATTGCTGGAGCCGCGAAGGTGATACGCCAATCAATTCCGTTGTACTATAAATGCCGGTACGCGCTTTGGCAATGGCTGTTTCAGAAATATCAGTAGCGAAGATCTGCACTTTAACAACCGCAGCCTTATCGCCAAGATGTTCCTCGAGGCACATCGCCATAGAGTAAGCCTCTTCGCCCGTAGCACAACCGGCCACCCAAATACGCAGTGGCTCATGGGGCGCTTTTTTACCCAGCAACGATGGAAAAATCGTATCAGATAAAACCTCGAAACTTTGCGGGTCCCGGAAAAAATTGGTTACCGAAATGAGCATATCATTATACAAAGCGTCCTGCTCTTTTTTATTTTCGCGCAAAAAAATCAGGTAGTCGGCCGGCTTTTCAATTTTGTTTAGCGCCATCCGGCGGATGATGCGTCTTTTGAGTGTGTTTTGCTTGTAGTAATTGAAGTCGACGCCCCTGCGTACGCGTAAAACCGTCAATATTTGTTTAAATACTTCGCTGTCCTGCTGCGGCATATCGCCTTTTACTTCATCCGGCGAATAATCGTGATGAAAAGGATGGTTGATCGTGATCAGCCTTTCGGCGATCATTTCGGGCGGTAAAATAAAATCCACCACGCCGGCACGCACGGCGCTGTTTGGCATACTATCAAAGGCCGCCGAGCTTTCATCCTGTGCAAAAGTTAAACCACCGTAGGATTTGATCACCTGCAGACCCAGCGTCCCATCGCTTAAAGCACCCGATAGCACCACCCCTACCGCATAACTTTGGTAAACCACGCCCAGCGAGGAAAAGAAAAGATCGATGGTATTGGTTTTTTTATGCTGCTTTTCTTCCAGCGGCGCCAGTTTAAGCACGTCGTCCACTACCGTTACGATCTTATTTTCGGGAATAATGTACAGATGATCCTGTTCGAGGTGGACATTGTCAGTGATCTGCGCTACCGGAAAGGGCGCCACTTTCTGCAGCAATTCAGGTAAAGTGCTTTCATGCCGCGGACTTAGGTGTTGTATAAAAACAAAGGCCATCCCTGTTTTTGCGGGCAAGGCTTTCAGAAATGTCTTGACGGCATCCAGCCCGCCTGCGGATGCGCCGATACCTACGACAGGGAATTGTGAAGGAGACGAACTATCAGGATTTGTTTTTCCCATTAGATTGAAGTGCCGGAAAAAGAGCCAAGAATCAAGAGCCAATCCCGCACGTGCGGGAAAGAGCCAAGAATCAATCCCGCACGTGCGGGAAAGAGCCGAGAGTCAAGAACTCTGATATTTTGATTCTTGATTTACATTTATAACTATTAATTTATAGAACTGTTTCCGTTTTTTTAAACTGAATTATCTTTAGGTCAATGATAACAAATAATTTGGGACAAATATTTAAATTGTAAAGAAACGGGTGAAAAGGATGGCGTTTGGTAGGTGAATTAATGAGCGACGAGGGAAATTGCACCGGGTTGCGGGGACGTGAATAAGGCGTGGATGGTGGTTGTAACCACGCAAATAAGCGTGGGATAGTGGTTGTGGGGACACAACCACCAGATGGGGTAGCAGGAGAAGTATTAAGGAAAGCCCTTAAGATCCGATTAACCCGGCATTGTCTTTCAATCCCACTCCGGATAGCTTTCGTTTAAAAGCCTCTAGGATTAAATATTGTATTTTATGGGCCGCAGGTTTGTTTGTCAAACCCTGCGGCCTTATGTTTGATATGCAGTTCCTTGACTCGTCCGTTAAACCCGGCATGGGGCCATAAGTGAGATAAGCGCCCATGCTGTCGGCCGAGCTTAATCCTGGCCGCTCTCCTATCAAAACCAGGGAAAACCGCGCTTTTAATGCATGGGCAATGTCGTCCCCGATAGCTACCCTACCCTGTTCTACCAGGCAAAGGGGTGCTATTTTTAATTTTGAAGCGGTTAGTATAGGTAACAGCAGTGCCAACAAACCTACAGCATGTTCATTGATAGCGGTAGCTGAAAGGCCATCCGCCAGTACTATGGCAATATCATGATCTCCCGAATAGTCATTTAACTCAGCTACAGATTCTTCCCCGAGTTGCCGGCCAAGATCAGGCCTTTTCAGGTATTTTTGGCGGGAGGTGGCCCTACTGTGCAAATGCAACACCGGTAACCCAAAAGTTTTCAGGCGTGCAGTCAAAGCCTCCACTTCCAGCGTTGAATAAACCGCATCCCGAGCGTGGGCGTGGGACAGCTTAAATTGAAGGGACTCGGCCAAAGGGATGCTATTGCCAACCCGTCCGATGCCAATACGGGCCGGGGTAAATTCCTTAAGTGAAGATAAAGGATCGGTATGTTTTAGCTCAGTACCCATACGAATTTTACGAATTGATTAGCATGAATTAAGATTTTACTAAACTGATATTCTGCCCCTTTTACCCCTCTAATCTCCCCTAAATTTAGGGAGACTTTTGATTATGGGACAGGAATTATATCCGCTCCCTACTGAAACCACGCAATTATTTCGACAAAGCAGTTTAATGATTCATGTAATTAGTGGCTTTAATTAGGCTGTGTGAAGCCTTTACCGGCAACAAGTCGCCCTTTTGGTCAACTATGCCTTGTTTCATTAGCCACTGTTCAAATTCGGGGGCCGGGCGCAAGCCCAGAACTTTGCGTAAATATAAGGCATCGTGAAACGAAGTGGACTGGTAATTCAGCATCACATCGTCGGAGCCGGGGATACCCATGATAAAATTGCAGCCGGCTACGCCAAGCAAAGTTAGCAGGTTATCCATATCGTCCTGGTCGGCCTCGGCGTGGTTGGTATAACAAATATCAACCCCCATGGGCAGCCCAAGCAGCTTGCCGCAAAAATGGTCCTCCAAAGCGGCGCGGATGATCTGTTTGCCATCGTATAAATATTCGGGGCCGATAAACCCCACTACTGAATTAACCAGCAACGGCTTGTATTTCCGCGCGATTGCATATGCGCGGGCTTCGCAAGTTTGCAGATCAACGCCGTGATGCCCGTTTGCGGACAGCTCACTCCCCTGCCCTGTTTCAAAATACATTACATTTTGACCGATGGTACCACGGTTTAGCGACAGTGCCGCGGCATAGGCCTCGTCAAGCAGAGCCAGGCTGATCCCAAAACTGGAGTTTGCTTTTTCGGTTCCGGCTATCGACTGGAAACATAGATCCACCGGCGCGCCGGCATTCATCAGCTCAAGGGTTGTTGTAATGTGACTCAATACACAGGACTGCGTGGGAATCGCAAACTGTTCTCTTAATGAGTCGATCAGTTTCAAAAGCGTCATCACTGTTGCCGGGCTGTCGGTTGCGGGGTTGATGCCGATGACCGCATCGCCACTGCCATACAACAGGCCTTCAATGATGCTGGCGGCTATGCCTTTTGGGTCATCTGTCGGATGGTTGGGTTGGAGGCGGGTTGAAAAATGGCCCATTAAGCCTATCGTATTGCGAAAGCGGCTAACCACTACGCATTTTTTTGCAACGGCGATCAAATCCTGGTTGCGCATCAATTTGGAAACAGCAGCAGCCATTTCCGGCGTGATTCCGTCGCGTATCGATTCCAACACGCTGCCATCGGTTTCATCCTTTAAGAGCCAATCACGGAATTCGCCGACGGTTAAGCTGCTTATCCCGGTAAAGGCGGTTTCGTCGTGGCTGTCGATGATCAGGCGGGTAATTTCGTCGTCTTCGTACGGGATTAGGGCTTCGTTCAGAAAGGTTTTTAGGGGGACGTCGGCTAAAACGATCTGGGCGGCGACACGTTCTTCGTAACTTTCTGCGCATATACCCGCCAGCGCATCGCCGGTACGGTAGGGCGAGGCTTTAGCAACCAATGCCTTCAGGTCATTGAACCGGTACGTTATGTTGCGAACAGTGAATTGGTACGCCATATTCAGGAAGCGGTGATTACCTCCGCCCTCTCCAGCAAAACATCATCCTTTATGCTAACCCTGTGCTTGCCCATTGCTACAAATATCAATATAAACACCCCCAGTCCGCCGAAAAATAAAAGGCCAAGCATGAAGTTGAACCAGATAATTGCAAAAAGCGTAACCGTACTTATCAGTAATGCAATGGCCGGGAAAACCGGATAAAGCGGCGAGGCGAAAGGCCTGTCAAGACCAGGCTCTTTCTTTCTTAAGATAAATAAACTGACCATGCTCATCATATACATAAACACCGCTCCCATTACCGAAAGGATCACGACCTGGCCGGTTGTGCCGGTAAAAAGTGCGATAAAACTAATTACCCCACCGATGATAATGGCCCAATGGGGTGTTTTAAAGCGATGGCTTATTCCCGATAGGAAGCGCGGCAGGTAACCGCTCCTGGCCATGGCAAAAACCTGCCTTGACGAAGCGAGGATGGTACCATGAAACGAAGCAACCAGGCCGAACAAACCAACGCCGGCAAAAATTTTTACGAAGCTGCCGGCATTACCCAAGGCTATCGTAATGGCTTTTGGCAGCGGATAGTCGATGCTGCTTAGCTTATGCCAGTCGGTTAAGCCGCCGGTAAAAATCATAACGCCAAAGGTTAAAAACACCAATGTTGCCAGACCGGTAATGTATCCTTTCGGGATATTGCGCTTTGGCTCTTTCACTTCCTCGGCAACCATGGCAACGCCTTCTATCGCGAGGTAAAACCATACGGCAAAAGGCAGGCCTGCAAAAACGCCCGCCCATCCATAAGGCATGGGTTCGCTTACGTAATTCGTCATTTTAAAATGCGGCGCAACTATTCCCATGAAAAGCAGCAGCTCCGCCACAGCAAGCAAGGTGACGATAAGCGCAAAAGCAGCGGATTCCTTTACGCCGAGTATATTTATGCCAATAAAGACAACATTAAAAAACAGGGCCGAAACGAGCACGGGCACAACCGGGAATAAAAAGTGCAGGTAGGCCCCCAGCGCAAATGCGATGGCCGGGGTTGCAAACAGGAAATCGATCAGCGTGGCATAGCCGGCGATCAATCCGGCTAAAGGCCCCATGGCGCGGTACGCATAGGCAAAAGCGCCACCGGCATGTGGAATGGCCGTGGTCAACTCGGTATAGCTGAAGACGAAAGTTACATACATCACCGTGACGATAAGGGTTGCTATCAGGAACCCGATGGTGCCTGATGTATTCCAGCCGAGGTTCCAGCCAAAATAGTCGCCGGAAATTACCAGGCCGACCGCAATTGCCCAAAGATGAACGGGTTTTAGTACCCGTTTTAAAGTTTCGCGATTCGCGTTTTCCATAGCTGATTTTTGCCGCTTCAAAATAGTGAAAAGAAGGGGGATTTCAAAATGGAAGGCAAATCCGTCCAGGAAAATTGCCTTTAGAATTGCCGGTGGTTTAAGCGCGTATTTTTAAGAACGATGGCGGCGAATTTAACCACAGTTCACGGGGATGGCAGCGGCCAAAATTGAGTTTTTACAGTGAGTTATTTTTAAAGCTGATTTCCCTGACATGCCCTTCAGAACACTCTCGGCGGCAAGCCTATAATATGCAGGCTATAGGTTAAATCATATCATTAAATGGACGATCGCAGGACTATTGCGTAGTTTAGGTTATTGGGCATGGTCAAATTCGATTTTAAATTCCGACCCTTCATTTTCAGCGCTTTGAACGCTTATTTTGCCGCCAAGTGCTTCAACCTGTGTTTTCACCATAAATAATCCCATCCCCTTCCCTTCGATATTGGAGTGGAAGCGTTTGTATAAACCGAAAACATCTGCGCCATTCTTTTTTAGGTCAATGCCCAGGCCATTGTCGGTAAAACTTAGCTCCAGTTTGTTTTTTTGCAGGCTGCTTTTAATTTCCATCATACTGTCAACCCCCTCCCTGCGGTATTTGATACTATTTGAAATGAGATTGTAAAAAATGCTGTACAAATAAGGCTTGAAAGTTATAAAAACATCGATTGCCGAAAAATCGCACCTGATTTGAACACCATGCTCATCGATCAAATTCTGTATGCTGATCTTTATGTCATCAACTAATGACGAAAAATGAACTAACTCCTGCGTTTGGTTAATGTCGCCCTTTACCTCCAAAATATGGTTCAGATCTTTTACAACATTGTCGAGCCTGGTAACAGAAGTATTGATTCCCTTATTGATCATTTTCCTGTCTGCTACGCTTAAGCCGGGATCATTCAATACGTTTGAAGCACCAATGATATTAGCAACCGGTGCCCGCAGATTATGAGAAATGATATATCCGAATTGCTCAAGTTCTGAATTCCTCAGCATCATGTCGTTAACCATTTTCGTGCGTTCTATTTCCGCAAGCTTTCTATTGGTGATATCCTGGAGTATCCCAAAAAGCCGTGCATGGTTTTGGTTATTATCAAATTCATATCTCGCTTCGGTACATCCAAAGCGCAGAGCCCCGTCTTTGCGGATAAACCTGAAATTAAAGGAGACGTCTTGTGGGTCTTTGGTACCTTCCCCAAACCTGTGTCGTGCGCTTATGACGTCATCCGGGTGGATAAACGATAAAAATAATTCTGTGGATGGTAAACCTTCCTCCCTGGTTATACCGAATATCCTGTACATTTCATCAGACCAGGCCACGGAATAATTTGACAGATCTACTTCAAAATTACCTATGTGGGCTATGGCCTGCGCCTCTTTTAATCGTGATTCGCTTTGCGAGAGATTTTCTTCAGCAAGCTTACGTTCGGAGATGTCGTGATGCGCCACGACGACCATTTTTTCATCGCTGTCAAATTTCGTTACTCTCATGCCAAACCACCGTTGCCTGCCAGGCGAGTGACAGGGGTATTCCAAATAAAAAACGGCTTGGTTTCCGTCCATCACATCTTTAATTCCGCTGCACGCAATTGCAGCTATTTTATCGCCTAATCCTGCCGCCTTTTCGCATACTTCAAAATAGTTGCTTCCCACCCCGGTACGCTTCAAAGTGGTTTCACCGTTTTCTAGCGCAAATCGTGTCCATGCTTCGTTTACCGCAACAATATTTCCCAAACCGTCTATCACGGCGATATGCGAGCTTAAGGAATTAAGCACTCCCCGGTTAAATATTTCGCTTCTTCGAAGTTGTCCCTCCGTTTTTATTTTCGCCGTAATATCGCGGGAGTGGCATCCCGCCCCAATAACTTCATCCCCTTTACGAATAGGGCAATAAGAAATTTCGGCCCATGAGTCAACCGGGAGTTCGTTGTATATAACTTCTGTAAAAGATTCGCCGTTAAATGCCCGTTGATATAAGTTTTTATAAGGTTCGGCCTGTTCAGGTGAGGAAAGAGTTTTCAAAACATTATCCCCTTTTGCCATCCTCTGGCCGGTTGTCAATTTCAGGATGTTGTTAAATGGTTGATTGGAAGTAATCAGGTTAAAATTCAAATCCACGCTCCACATTAAATCGTTCGTATTGTTGATCAATGCGTCCAGGTTATTCCGGTCAAACTCCTGCTGCAATTCGGCACTTTTCTTTTCCGAAATATCGCGAAAGTTAGTTACGATGGCATTTATACCCGGCTCATCAAGCATATTGGTGAAGGTACCTTCGCACCATACCCAACCGCCTCCTTTATGCCTCCTGCGATGCTGGAATTTAGATGACTTACCAGGATTTTTTAAGAGCTCCGACCTGCTTTCCATTAGTTGGACCAACTCATCGGGATGAATAATGTCGAAAAGACTTTTGTTTATCAACTCTTCCTGTGAATAGCCTAATATGACCGTGACGGAAGGGCTGCCATAAATAAGTTTGCCTGCCCGGTTTCCAAGTGTTATCATATCGGCGTTGTTTTCAATCAGCGCCCTGAATAACTTTTCGTTGTGAAGCACTAATTCTTCGGCTTGCTGATGCTTTTTAGCTTTTTCAAATGCATCAAGCGCAAAAGAAATATCACCCGTGACTTCCTGTAATAATGCTATTTCTTCATTATCGTAAAAGTTTGGTGTGGCTGCGTATAAATTAAATGTGCCGATGATCTTGCCCGATTTTGTAACCGGCAGGATGACGCAGGAATGAATTCCATATTTAAGGGCCATCGAATGCCAGCCTGCTAATCCAGGTTCGGCTGCAATGTTGTTGCAAAGGAAGTATTTGCCACTGTGCTGTACATACTCCTGCGGGCCATTGGTTTTTAGGGGTACATGCCTGAAATGTCCAAGGTCTCCGGCGGGTATTCCATTTTGATGAACGAGCGAAATTTCTGCTTTGCGGGCGTCAAACAAGCCTATCCACGCTATTTTGAACGTGCCAAACTCGAATGCGATGCTGCATACTGCCCTGAACAGTTCCTGTTCGTCTTTTATACGCACGATAGTTTGGTTAATCTGGCTGATAAATGTGTACAAACGTTTGGCCTTGATCAATCTTTCTTCGGTCAATTTTTGAGATGTAATATCCCAATTGGCGCCAATCATCCGGTTGGGGAGCCCGTCTTCATCTCTTTCAACAATGCCAGTGGCTTTAATGCTGTGGATGCTCCCGTCGGTCCAGATAATCCTAAATTCGGTATCGTAATTTTTTTTGCCTTGTATGGCCCATTGTATTTCCTGATCAATCTGCAACTTGTCATCCGGGTGCAGTCGCGTGATCCACCCGTCATAAGTTGAGCCGAATTGGAAGCCGGCAATGTCATATAAGCCGCACATACCACGGTCCCAGCTAAGGTGGTTGTTTTTTATGTCCCAATCCCATATACCCATACCCGCGCTTTTGGCTGCGAGTTGCAGCCGGGTTGCGAACTGTCTCAATTCGTTATCAGCCTTGCGGCGTTCAGTATCCTTAGCGATTTTCAAACTGTGTATCCAAATTGAGAATTAAATATAGCGGCTGGCAGCCAGATTAAACGATAATTTATCTTTCCTTTTTTCCGAACATGGTCAGTTAGTTCCGCATCAGGCTGCCGATCTTCGAGATGAAGTATTTTAATTTTTTTCCGCATCGTATCAGCTGTTACTTAATTTGAATAATAGCGGGTTACGGAAGATCGAATTCAATTTTAAATTCAACCCCCTCCTGCGGCACGCTTTGGATGGATATTTTCCCGCCGAGTGCTTCAACCTGGGTTTTCACCATAAATAAGCCCATACCTTTCCCTTCGATATTGGTGTGGAACCGTTTGTATAAACCAAAAACATCCGCGCCGTTCTTTTTTAGGTCGATGCCCAGGCCATTGTCGGTAAAGCTTAGCTCCAGTTTGTTTTTTTGCAGGCTGCTTTTAATTTCAATAATGCTGTCAACCTCCGCACTGCGGTATTTAATGCTATTTGAAATGAGATTATAAAAAATGCTGTACAAATAAGGCTTGAAGGTTAAAAACATATCAATTGAAGAAAAATCGCACCTGATTTGAACACGATGCTGATCGATCAAATTCTGTATGCTGATTTTTATATCCTCAATTAATGAAGAAAAATGAACTAACTCTTTCGTCTGGCTGATGTCGCCTTTCACCTCCAAAATATGATTCAGATCTTTTACAACATTGTCGAGCCTGGTAACAGAAGTATTGATTCCCTTATTGATGATTTCCCTGTCCTGGATACTTAAATCCGGATCACTCAATACGGTTGAAGCGCCAATGATGTTAGCCACGGGCGCTCGCAGGTTATGAGAAATTATATATCCGAATTGCTCAAGTTCTGAATTCCGCAGCATCATATCGTTAACCATTTTTGTGCGTTCTATTTCCGCAAGCTTTCTACCGGTTATATCCTGGAATATCCCGAAAAGCCGTGCAGGGTTTTGGTTGTTATCAAATTCAAATCTCGCTTCCGTACACCCGTAGCGCAGAGCCCCGTCTTTGCGGATAAACCTAAAATTAAAGGAGGCATTTTGTGAGGCTTTTGTACTTTCCCCGAACCCATGCTGTATCCTCATGAGGTCGTCAGCGTGGATAAACGACAAAAATAATTCTGTGGACGGCAAAGCTTCCTCCCTGGTCATACCAAATATCCTATACATTTCATCCGACCATGCCACCGAATAGTTTGACAGGTCCACTTCAAAATTGCCTAAGTGGGCTATTGCCTGCGCCTCTTTTAATCGCGATTCGTTATATTCCAGTCGTTCACTTAATTTTTTGCTTTCCGTAATATCCTGTACCAACGACATGATGGAGATCACTTTTCCATCGGTGTCTTTTAACACGGAGTTGAACCATTCGCACCAGATTACCCTTCCGTCTTTGGTCAAATTCCGGTGTTGCATGGTATTTCTTTGGACAAGCCCTGTCATTAAATCATCCGCTGCTTTAATTGCTATCGGCATGTCTTCGTCGTACACCTCGCTATAAGCGTTTCTTCCCTGCTTTGAAAATTCTTCCAGGGTCCATCCAAAAATTTCTTCCGCCTGCCTCGATAGTACTTTTATACGCATTTGATCGTCCCATTCAATAAAACCTAAGGGAGTATTTTCCAGGTGAAAAGCCAGCCTTTCATGAGCGGCCTGCTGGTTCTCGTTTGAACGATGCTGCTCAATTGAATTAATAACAGCCGAAGGCAGCCGGTGCAGGCGGTCTTTAAGGATATAGTCGCAAGCGCCCTCCTTCATTATCTTCGCTGCAAATACGTCCGACATGGAAGCCGTAACCAGGATAAACGGAACGGTAATACCAGCTGCTTTTACCAAACGGATGGCCTCGAGCGAGTCGAATGAAGCAAGTGCATGATCGGAAAGTATCACGTCATAATGAAAATCCTTTAACGCATTGACAAAGCTTGCTTTATTCGGAACTACATGTATTTCGGGGTATAAATTTCCTCTTTTCAATTCCCGGGCTACCAATTCCGCATCAGCCGGCATATCTTCAAGATGGAGTATATTTAATTTTTGTTTCATGTTAGTTTTATTGCTATTTCCCTATACTGAAGCTTGATTAAGCACCAACCAGTATATCCCAAGTTCATTTACTACTTTGCGAAAACTTTCGAAATCCACAGGCTTGACGATATAACTATTTACGCCAAGCCGGTAAGCTTTTTCCACATCAGGATGCTCTTTTGATGAGGTGAGCACCACTACCGGTATTTGGTTGGTGAGCTCGTTTATGGCTAACTTTTCCAACACTTCAAGCCCGCTCACTTTTGGCATTTTAAGGTCTAGCAGTATTACTTTTGGTTTGTTGTTAACGTTTCGCCCTTTATAAATACCTTCTCCAAACAGGAAATCGAGCGCCGCCTCCCCATCCTTTAAA
>Ga0206864_1291_pt1 | contig 11471 bp, 7 predicted proteins | sample Alteio_BWOrgCont_42_FD_152632 | JGI IMG/M metagenome (GOLD analysis project Ga0206864, IMG submission 152632) | Enriched cells from forest soil in Barre Woods Harvard Forest LTER site, Petersham, Massachusetts, United States -... | ecosystem: Environmental > Terrestrial > Soil > Temperate forest > O...
TAGTGTACCAGGTTGTCGAGCTTCCGGTTACCCAGCCCCTGTTTATTCCTTCGGCTATGTTAAAGCACAATTCAGCGTATCCGATAAACACAAATGGTTCTGCGTCAGCGCCCGAAATGCTGGTATAATACCGGTTGTAACTGGTGTAGGAATATGCGCCGTTATTGGAATTAGCTAACAATTCCGGTTCAGTCAAATTATCGTTCGAACCCACATAAGCAGTGAAATCACTTACGCTTTTACCGGCTGCAACCGGCGTCGGCGCCGGTGTGCAAGTAACATACACGCGTGGGTCCTGGTTGCCGGCTGTCGCATTTATGTATGCTTCGCCCGGATTCGCGAAGTTGTCATAGGGTTCGTCGCCCGACACGAAAATCGGGTATGGGTTAAACGCTACGTTATATGCATATATTAAGGCATCCGAATTACTTGTCATAATAGGATACGTTGACGGATTATTTACAATCGTAGCGAAGGTGGAGGCGATATTCAAATCTGCCGCTGTTGGATCGCCCACCCGTTTGCTCAGGCTGATCAGTACGCGCAGCGTATACGTATTGATCACTTTTTGCCATTGCAGGTAAGTAAGGCTAAATATATCGCCCGCATCCAGTTTTGCGCCCGGACTAGCTGCGGCCAATGGCGCCAATATAGAATTAGCGTTATTTAGAAGGGCCAAACAGGCTTTATAAACATCGTGCTGCGTATCATATTTTGGCGCTAAGATTGCGGGGTTGCCGGCCTCTGAAAAAGGAATATCGCCTACCCTTTGCGTGAGCCAGATGCCTGAATAGGCTTTAAAAAACTGGCCTAACGCATAGTATTTATTAGTGGAATTGCCTTGCTGCTTGGTGGATTGCGCCTCTAAAGCAATCGCATACTTTAAAATATCATAAGTGTTTTCAGTAGCTCCATAGTTATAATTGTTGTTTCCCCGGTAGTACTGGTAGTTAGATAGTTCATACTGCGAACCGTTAGTAGATAATTCCCAGGGCTGCTCGTCAGACCTGATCAGCGTTGCCGTAAGGTGATTAAGCAAAAGGCTGGCCGGGACGGTCCCGGTCGAAGCCGCTACGTTTGGATTGTCAATCAGGTCGCCCTTCTGACATCCGGTTATCGATACCATGCCTATTGTTAACAATAAGGCTAATGGAATGAGTGATTTTATTTTCATAAATTTCTTTTTAATCAATTAAACAATTTTAGAATGTTAAATGAATATTCAAACCATAACGACGCGCGGTTGGACTGGATAAGGTAACAGGACTGCCTGAGTCACCCTGGCCGGTTAAAGTCTTTGTATCCGCGTCGTAACCTGATGCATATTCATCCAGGTCGATATCTTTATGTGCTGCAAAATACAACAGGTTTCTGCCTACGATATTGATACTGGCTTTTTTGATGAACGAACCCTGTAACATCGATTCGGGAAGATTGTAACCGATATCTGCCTCGCGTAGTTTAGCAAACGAACGGCTGATCATATAAGCTTCGTCAAAGTTGCCGCCTATTCCGCTTGATATATAGCTTTGAACGAAAACTTTGGTGGTATTAGGCGCGAAGGTTAACTGGCTCATGTTGGTGATGACGCCACCAGGACCGTAAACAGGCGTACCGCTTGTAATTACAACACCGGGACCAACATATTCCGGAGTTGCCGGTTTGGTGTCCAGATCGGTGCTGTTCCATTCCGCTAAACGGGCAGCGCCATAAGCGCCTTCTGCTGTTTCAGGCGCGGTACCTCCGTTATAGGCCTTATACATCTCATAATCGTATATGCTGCCACCGATCCTGCCGTCAAACTCGATGTTTAAAGTGAAGTTATGGTAGCTGAAATGGTTAGTTACGCCAAAAGCAAAATCAGGGTCGGCATAACCTAATAAGCCATAATTTGAGTTATTAGCCGCACTTGGCGCCGAAATAGGCTCGCCGCCGCTATTGATGATATCGCCATTGCCATCCCTTACAAACTTGGTGCCGTAGATACCATCCAACCGGTCGCCAACATTATACACGTGGTTGTTTAAAAATATAGAATTCTGGCCGTTATAAACCGAAGCCAGTGTTTCCCGGTAAGTTGAATAGTTTGCGTTGATATCCCAGTTAAGTCCGTCTTTGCTGCGGAGCGGGGAGCCAACCAACTCTAATTCAATACCGTTCTTTTTGGTAGTTAGTCCATTTACAATTTCGCCGGTGTTCGTTGTAGATGGCGGAACGGCTAACTGGAAGATATTAGGACCGTTGGTAGTTGTAAAATAAGTAGCGTTTAGGCCTAACCTGTTATTAATAAATTTAATATCGGTACCAAACTCATATGATTTTACAGAAAATGGCTTAATATCGGGATTAGCAATTGTATTGGAAAGGCTTACCGATGGCGTGCCATTATAATAGGTAGAGGGTGAATTGGGGTTTGAGTTTAAATAGGTTGGCCCGTTATATGGGGTCATCAGCTCGGTTCCGTATCCCAACAAATTACTCACCGGTTGCGAGTTCCACCCAGTTCCCAAAGCGGTTGATTGTACCGCATTATAGGATGAGCCGATATATGGCGAGGTAAGCCCCCCCTTAACGTCGGCAAATGAAGCCCTCAATTTCCAGAAAGAAACGGCATCGGGTAATTTAATATAATCCCCTACAACGCTGCTGAGCGAAACCGAAGGGTAGAAGAAAGTGTTATCACCTGAAGGCAATGTAGAAAGATTATCGACACGGCCGGTGGTATTGATGTTGAAGTAATTTTTATAACCCAAATCCACAGAGTAATAAGCACTGTTAACCTGCATCTTTGAATCAAAGTTATAATCCAGGATAGGGTTTATCGAGTTGTCCAGGTTATATACGCCAGGTATGGAAAGGTCTTTTGTGGTAGCCCAATCAGACAGGTACCTGAATGAGCGTTCGTTTGCACCGCCAAGGGCGTTGAAATTCCAGTCCTTTAATTTCTTATTATAAGTTAAGGTAACGTCGGTGTTATTTTCCAGCAGGTTACGCTGGTCTTGCCTGTAATCGCCATACCATCCAAAGTAATACCAGGGCAGGTATTCGTTTAAGTTGGCTGATGCGGGCACATCTTCCGTATTCAGCTCATTGTAAGTATCTAAAGCTGTGCGCAGTTTCAAGGTCAGATCATTTGTGAACTTGTAGGTCAGCGCAAGCGAACCGTTCACTACCTGGTCATTGCGCCCGCGCAGCCATTGATAGGCCTGGAAGTAGGGATTGTTTTCACGGCCATACTCCGATGCATACTGTACCAGGTTTGGCACACCCTGCGGCCCCTGGTAATAATTTTTTAATTCACTGATCGGGAAATCCGCTGAGCCGTATACAAAAAACTCATAAGCATAACTGTTAGGGCCATACGAGGGATCAGGGATGTTCGGCGAATATTGCAGGTTCAGGTTAATATCGCCGTCGATGCGGAGCTTCGGCGTGATATCATAGCCTGCCATCATCTTAAAGTTATCGATATTCAGTTTTGTATTCGGGAAATCACCTTGCTGAAAGGTATGTCCGTAGGATAACCGGAGGTCGTAATTTGATCCGCTTCCGGCTACCGAGAAAGAATTTGTGGAAGTATAGCCGGTCTGCACAAACTGGTTAAAGTTATCTACGCCGCGGGCTAACCATGGAGTAGGTGTTCTAACATCAGTAACCGGGTTAAATGGGCTGTCAAACTGTGTGGTGGAATACCCGCTGTCGAAACGCGGTCCCCATGTAGGCAAACGCTGCGTATTGTCGTACAGCTGGTTACCGTACGCATACTGGTAGTTCGTGCCTATACCATACTGTGTTTGCATGGATGGATAGGCAACAAAGCCTTTTTCAGCCTCAATTGTTTCGTCAAGATTGATCTGCCACCCTTTTTTGTCTTTAGTACCTTTTTTGGTGGTGATGATAATTGCGCCGTTGATACCCCTGAAACCGTAAAGGGCCGCTGCGTTAGGGCCTTTTAATACGGTGTAGGTTTCGATATCATCCGGGTTAAAGTCGTAAGTGTTCGATTCCACAGGTTCGCCATCAACAACATACAGGATGTCTTCGCTGCCGCGCAGAACTACTGTCGGCGCGCCAAAAAACTCTGAACTGGAGCCGATCGTTAAGCCGGCCACTTTACCTTCCATCGATTGGAAAGGGTTTGCATCACGCGCTTCGGTCAGGTCGTCGCCGTTAATTACCGATTCAGAATAACCCAGTTTTTGAAACTCTTTTTTAACACCTAAGGCAGTTACTACTACTTCATTCAGTGTTTTTGAATCAGTCTCTAACTGGACCGATACATAAGCATCGGTAACTACCAGTTCTTTAGTCAGGAAACCAATTGATTTGAAAACCAATGTCTGTCCCTTCTCAACCGAAAAAGTAAAGCGGCCTTCAGTACTGGTAATAGTCCCCTGGGGCGTTCCTTTAACGGTAACGGTTACACCAGGTAAGGGTTGGCCATTGTTGTCCAAAACGATACCCCGTACCGCAAGGTTTTGCGCAGAAAGATTGCCGCATACCATCAATAGGATTAGCGTTATCAGCAACCTTGAAATTTTTAGTAAATTTTGTTTCATAGCGATTTAATTTATCTGCTATAAAACTATCCCCGAAATGTTACGCAAACATTGAACAGGCAACAACAAAAAGTTAACAAATACTAAACAAACCCAAAAAACACCAGGTATTGTTAACAGAAAATAAGCTTTTCGTCACGGTATTGTTACTACGAAAAAACCTTTCTTTTTAGGTAAAATCCGGATGCGATTATTGCAATATTTTTTTGTCAATATTTCAATTAAAACAAAAAAACACCAACCATCTTAGCGATTAATCATCCGGCGAATGTTTCTGTTATTAATTCCGTTATAACGGATACTTTATTTTCCGGTTAAATGCATGCTTTTTTACGTTTGCGTATTTGGCAAGCATTGAAAGGTTATGGCTAACGCTCTTATGGAGCCTGGTTACGTCAAGTTCGGGTTCAAAGCGGTAAAGCTCCTTTACTATCTCATCTATCAGCATAGGCTTATCAAAGGCCGATTCCGGTTATATAGAAATAGCCAGGTATATGGATTTTTGTATTAACTTTAAACATCAAATACCACCCGATGAAAAACTACAAATATGCTTCACTTTGTGCCACGCTGATCGGCCTGCTGATTTTAACCGCATTCACCTATCCGGTTGGCGGGGGCTGGATTTCCCTGTTTGACGGCAAATCGCTCAAAGACTGGAAAGTCGGCGATAATGCGGAAACCTTCAGCGTCAGGGACAGCATGATCGTGGTTCATGGCAAGACCGCGCACCTGTTTTACGACGGGCCGGTGATGAACCATAATTTCCGCAACTTTGAATTCAAAGCCGATGTAATGACGCACCAGGGCACCAATTCCGGTATTTACATCCATACGGCATTCCAGCTGGGCGGTTGGCCGGCTAAAGGCTACGAGATACAGGTCAACAATACACATACCGATTGGCGGCGCACCGGCAGCGTTTATGGCGTTGACGACATAAAAGAAGTTTATGTGAAGGATAGTGTGTGGTTCAACATGGACATCACCGTACAGGGAAAACGCATCGTGGTTAAATTAAACAACCAGGTAGTAAAAGACTTTACCGAACCGGCAAATCTTCCCCGCACCGGCGCCGACTCCCTCAGGCGGCTCTCCAGCGGGACCTTTGCCCTGCAAGGGCACGATCCCAATAGTTTGACGTTTTTTAAAAATATTATGGTCAGGCCGCTTCCGTAGAATACGACTTCTGTCGCGCAGCATATTTTATGCCCGGTCAGGGTGCCTAACCCAGCGCCTTGTTCAATGCGATGATGGCGGTTTTAAACGACTTCCGGTCGATGACAAATTGCAGGTTCACCTTTCCCCTCGCCAACCCCGCGCTGATGATATTGATCTCCTGTTTGGCCAGCGCGGCAGCTGCATTGGCAAGCAGGCCGGGTTGGTCCATGTTTGTACCAAGCAGGCAGACCATCGCCACAGGCTCGGTTGTGACCTTTTCAAACTGTTCCTCCAGGTCCCGGATCAATTCCGGCTTCAGGTCGTTTTCCCAGATGACAATGCTGATGCTGTTGGCGCTGGTTACTTTAAACGTATAGCTGACCTCGTGACGGGAAAATACCTGCATGATCTGCAGGTCAGAGCCGACGTTCCCGGTCATCAGCGGATCGTAAATATCGATGAGCAGTTGTTGGTCGGTGCCGGTAATCACCTCTACCCTTTTGATTTTGCTGATGTAATCCTTTGCGATCAGGGTACCAGGGTGCGCCGGCTCAAAGGTGTTTTTGATGCGCAGGCGGATGCCGGCCATTTCCAGCGGCTTGGCGGCTTTGGGATGTATCGCCTCCATACCCACGTCGGCGAGCTGGTCGGCGATGTCATAGTTGGTGTTTCCTACAGGCCTGACGTTTTCGATGCCCACCAAAGCGGGGTCGGCGGTAGATAAATGATATTCCTTATGGATCACCGCTTCCCCCGGCTTTAGAAGTTCGGCGATCTTGCTGAAGGTCACCTCAGAATAGCCCCGGTCGAATTCCCGCATGATGCCTTCCGTGCCCTTCGTATAACCCGTCGCTATACAGACGCATTTTTCCAGCCCGATATTTTTAAACTCTTCCGCTATCCGCTCGCTGATCGTCAGCGGCCGGCTGTCGGCGACACCCGCAAGGTCTATGAGACGGGTTTGAATGCCTTTTCTTTGGAGGATGCGTGCCAGCACAAAAGCCGAATGACTTTCGCCGATTGAGGCCAGGATCTCCCGCGCCGCGAGCAGGATCCCCTCGTTCAGGTAGCCCGAGGCCAGCATGGTAACCGCACTCTCCAGGTAATTCAGCGCAACCGCGAGCTGGGCGTCCACTGCCTTATCCGCATCTGCGACGTCAAGACCCAAAACTTCAAACCTTTGATGGAACGTTTTCAGGTGCGCGCCCACGGTTGCAAGCGCCGGCCTGAAATCCTTTCCTGCAGCCAGTTCCTGGTAAACCCCGGGGGCTTTCGTCTTCTTATCTTCCAGCAGCAGGTTGGTCACGCCCGAAAACGCCGAAACCACGAAGACGCGGTTGTACAATTGCTCCCCGCTCCTGTTATATAAAATGATATTCTCAATAACTTCCTTCAGCGCGCTCATTGACGTGCCGCCTATCTTTTCAACCGTAAGCATGTTTTGATGTACCCGTTATAAATCTGATCCAAATATAACGCAGTTAAAACGACGTTTTAATGCGGTATGCGTCGCCTTTTGCTGTCCCAATTAGCTGCGATGCGAACATCAGTTGCTTTAACCTGCTTGTTTCATCCGCTGTCAGGCCATTGCCCGGCCGAGCCAGTGTGATTTATAAGAAGGCCTGATGCTTAAATAAGCAACAAAGTATATATTTGTTAGAAACTGAACATCATGGAACCACAAGTTTTCAATACAGCTGCAGCGCCGAAACCTAACGCGTATGTACCACAGGCAGTAATTGCGGGCGATTTTATTTTTGTATCCGGCACCACGGGTGTCGATATCGTCAGCGGTAAATTGGCCGAAGGGTTTGAGGCACAGATCGTGCAGGCATTTAAAAACATACAGCAGATATTGGAAAATGCCGGCTCATCACTAAACAGAACGGTGAAGCTAACGGTATTTATGGTTGCAGGCGCCGATCCGGACTTTTCAATGATCAACCGTTCCTATGCCAGGTTTTTCCCCGAAGTAACACCGGCCCGAAGTGCGCCGCAGGTCATGCCTTTCCCGGGCGGTGTATTGGTGTCGGTCGAGTGCATTGCACTAAAATAAAGTAATAAGTACACGTCCGGTTAGGATACGGTCTGCCAAAACGCTAAAAACTATTGTTATAATCTTGCTTCAATGTAAAAAGGGGAAGGCTTAGCTTCGCTGATCCTGATATTGGGGTGTTCTAAAGCAATTAAGGCCTTTTCGCTGCACTCATTCGGCTTTTTTTTACTGCAGCCAGTTTGCTAAAAAGCCCAAAAGCAAAAAGCCTCCAGGCTTTCGACTGAAGAAATTTGACTTTCGACTTAAAAAGTAGGGGTGGCAAGACAATTTTCGAACCACTTTTTGCAGGATTTAAAGAAATTGGCAAGTTAAGTCAATGTATAATTGACAATTCCATAAATAATTAAGTGCGAATAAATACAACAACCCTTAAATGATTTGTTCATTTTTATACAGTCCTGAACCTCTCATCCACTTTTTTCTTCAGGTCCCGCAACGTTTCAGTCTTGTTCTTTTTTTAAAATGACTTTCCTGATTATTTTTTACTTCTTCCGAAAGACCGCAAGATTCGGATTTCTTTCTGTTCGCAGTCTACCGACTTTTGACTTGTCAATGGGGATTGAAAGTTCAATGCTACCGACAGTCAACGGGAATAATTAGATACCCCAAAGATGATAAACACATTAAAATAATTTAAAAAATGAAAAACATTTTAGTAACAGGTGCCACAGGACCATTGGGCATGGGCGTGATCACCACTTTATTGAGTAAAACAAGTGCAAAGAATGTGTACGCTTTAGCGCGGAGTGAAGGAAAAGCCGCTAGACTGAAAGAAATCGGTGTGAATGTTAAAATCGGCGATTATGACGATTACGAATCCCTGGTGAACGCCTTCAACGAAATTGACACCCTGTACATGGTTTCAAACACGGATGTTTCAAAACGCATTACCCAGCAGGATAACGTAGTTGAAGCCGCGTTGGAAGCCGGCGTTACCCACATTGTTTACACAAGTTACCAGCGTAAAACTGAATCCGGGGATTCGCCGATCAGGGCGGTTGCTGCAGGACATTTAAATACCGAAGCTAAATTAAAAGGATCGGGAATTACCTATACCATTCTTAAACACGGTACCTATACGGAAATGATACCGGTTTTCGCGGGTAATGATGTTTTGACCAAACATCTTATTTATGTTCCGGCAGGTGACGGCAAAACTTCTTTTGTAAGCCGCAATGAACTGGCCGAGGCAGGAGCGATTATTTTACTGGATGAAACAGGTAAATACGACAACCGAAGCCTGGACCTGACCGGCCCGAAAGCATTGACATGGGGCGACATCGCGGATATTATGAGTTCAATTACTACCGTACCGATAAAGTATGTTTCTCCATCGAAAGAAGAATATAGGAAAGTAGCTCTCGAGGCTGGTGTTCCTGCGGGATATGTTGACTTATTTGCAAATTTCGGAGAAACGACGAAGGCTGATGAGTTTGCCACAGTTACATCTACGCTCGAAAATGTGCTTGGGCATAAAGTTACTGCTGTTGAAACTTCCTTGAACATGATTTACGGTAACAAATAATAGCCATAGGGCTGCTGCGGCAACTTGTTTTTTAGGTTGCTACAGCTTTACGGTAAAGAAATATTTAGTTTAAAAATCATAATTAGAAATAAATAAAATGAAAAACAAAAAAGCCCTAACCACGGGCGCAACAAGCGGAATGTGTAAAGTCACCGCCCTTGTTTATATCGACAACGGGGTAACCGGATTGAAACACTTTTGCAAAACCAATATGAAAGTCTGCCTGCTTATTTTTTTTATCATGATTTTGTCAAACACGTCTTTCGGACAAAGTTCACAAGAGGAGCAGTCGGTGAAAAATGTAGTCTTGGCTTACCAGGACGACTATAATGACGGAGCATTTAAAAATGTTGAATCTTATACGACAAAGAATTGGGAACACATTAATCCGATTGGCGGAATTACGAAAGGGCGAGACTCGGTTATGGGCGAGCTGCGGCCCTTATGTCAAACCATTTTAAAAGGTGTTACATTGTCGGTAGAAAGCATTACAGTCCGGTTTTTGAGCCCAACCGTTGCGATTGCTAACGTTGTTCATAAGTGCAGTGACTATGAATTCCCCGCAGGCGTAAAGCACCACAATGAGCGACACATGAAAACTTATGTAATTGTGAAAAAACAAAACAAGTGGTTGCTTACACTTGACCAAAATACAATTATTGTAAAACACTAATCGACGAAAAGAAGGCCAGCCGCCATGTACTGAAAGCCGGTGTTTGAAAACCAGATAACACTTTCAAAACACATTAAAAAAAGACAAAAATAATGGAAACACTAAAGCCGGCATACGGGAAAATAGAGATTTGAATAGTTGATAAGATTTTAACCGGTGCGGTAGTGTGATTGCCGCACCGGTTTTTGAATTATTCAAACTTAGCAAATCCTGGGTCTTTCCGTCCCCTCTCAGTTTATATTTAAAAGCAATGGAAACGCAACAAGAACTGGATTATAAGCGGGTGGCATCAGCGATCAGCTTCTTCAAGGAAAATTATAAATTACAACCCAAACTGGAGGATGTAGCGGAACACGTAAATCTGAGTCCCTTTCATTTTCAAAAAATGTTCCGGAATTGGGCCGGTGTTACACCGAAACAGTTTTTACAATACCTAAGTGTCGAACACGCAAAGGATATACTAAAAAATACCGGTGCAAGCTTATTTGATGCAGCATATGAAACCGGGTTGTCCGGCACGAGCCGTCTGCACGACCTGTTTGTAAAAGTTGAGGGTATGACCCCCGGCGAATTTAAAAATGGTGGTGAATCACTAAAAATCAATTACACATACGCTGGTTCACCGTTTGGGAAAATGCTGGTAGCTTCGACTTCAAAAGGTATTTGCCACATGACATTCGTTGACGAAGACGAAGAAACGGCACTACAGAACCTCGTCCGGATCTTCCCAAACGCAATGTATAGCAGGAGCTTAGACACGGCCCAGCAAAATGCGCTGCGTGTATTCTCGCAGGACTGGAGCAACCTCGATGAAATTAAACTGCATCTGAAAGGTACCGGGTTCCAGATCAAAGTATGGGCAACCTTGTTAAAGGTTCCGGTAGGCGGATTAACCACTTACGGTGATCTTGCTCACAGTTCAGGCTATAAAGGCGCTTCAAGTTCAGTGAGAACTGCCCTCGTTAGTAATCCTGTAGCGTTCTTGATACCATGTCACCGCGTCATCAAATCAAACGGTGAGATTGGGCAGTACATTCGTAAAAATGCCATCATTGGCTGGGAAGCCGCGCTTCAGGCGACTGGGTAATATATATCATTAAGCCTCAAATACCCACAAAAAGTCTCCGCTGCGATGGGCGACAAAAACTCAATGGTAGGAGTTAAATGTGATGATGTCCCATCGGGCAGCCATTTTCAATGCGGGCATTAGTAGATTGTGTCTTAACCAAACCGATCGCTGATTGAGCGTTTATTTCTTATATTAACCTGGTGACTTTTCATTTCCTCGTTAATATGATTGTCCGTAAAGCTATAGTCAATCTTTGAGTTTTTCATGATTTTATCGGATTGATAATACAAATTTATCCCGCCTGCCGCACCTATAAAATCCGTTCCTTGCGGTTAAACAACTCCTTTAATTATTCTGAAAGTAATATTAATGCGGGGCCGCAAACCTGGGGGATCTTTGCGAATGCTATAAAGCCATTTGTGTTGCAT
>Ga0206864_1167_pt1 | contig 11459 bp, 2 predicted proteins | sample Alteio_BWOrgCont_42_FD_152632 | JGI IMG/M metagenome (GOLD analysis project Ga0206864, IMG submission 152632) | Enriched cells from forest soil in Barre Woods Harvard Forest LTER site, Petersham, Massachusetts, United States -... | ecosystem: Environmental > Terrestrial > Soil > Temperate forest > O...
AGTCCACCGCAAAAACCTCGTCGTGGCCGGCGGCTTGTTCATGGCCGGCGGAGTCGAGAAGATGTGCATTAATGACGAAATTGCCGGTGACGCCCGCAATGGGGATGGTGACGTTGTCTGTGAGCAACTGGCCATAAACATCGCCGCCCGTGATAGTGACGGGGATATCCTTCGCGAAGACACTTTTGCCGGAACTGTCCTGGCAGCCCACGCGCAGGGTGAATCCGCCATGTGCGTCCTTTTCGTTGATGATATGGAAATCAACGACGGTTTGGCCGGGAATTTGGACGATTTGGGTGCGCGGCATCACGGCAATATAGAGCGGCTGGTTGTAGTAGGCCATGATGGCGGGGTCGGCCTTGGGGTTGCGGAATTCGTCTACGACGCCGGAATGGTTTTCAATCAATTCGGATTCCCAGCCGTTGATGGCATAGGCGTCATTGGTGTTGCCCATGCGGATGAGCTGGATTTTGCGGCCTTGATGTTCGATCGAGATGGCGCCCATCGCGGTCGTGAGCTTGTCCACGGTCGGGAATGCACCACGGAGATTTTTTTGCGTGATGAAATCGTCAAAGGCCTTGTACCATTGCAGGTACATTTCGCCGTCCCAGCCTTTGACGGGTGAGGCCTCGACCTCCTTTTTGATGAGTTCGAGGCGCGGCGGGGTGGAGATGGCGCCTTCCTCGCCCCAGAAGACGATTTCCTTCTGGTTCGTGTTGTAATTATAAAAGGACATGGGCCCGCGATAAAAATTCTGCGTCCAGACAGCCGGGCCGCCGGCGTGGTGGAAGTCGTACCAGCCGCTAAAGTAGAGGGTGTTATCGAAAGGCATCATATGCATCTTGGAGGTATCCTCGACATCTTGGCCGGTGGCCCAGGCGGAGGTGCGGATGATGATGCGCGAGGGGTCAATGACGTGTGCGTCGGCCATGTCCTGCTGATGCAGGGCCAGCGCATTGCCGCGGACTTCCGCGCCTTCATTGATCATGCTGTAAATGACCATGCTCGGGTGGTTGCGGTCGCGCCGCACCATGCGCAAGAGTTTTTCACGAAGAATCGCATGGGTGAAGGGGTCGTTGTCGCCGACGCGGTAGCCGCCCGGCTCCTCGTAGTAGAGCAGGCCGAGTTCATCGGCCTTTTCAAGGATGACCGGCGAACCGATAGTGCGGTGGAAGTTGAGCATATTCAGGCCAAAGGCCTTGGCGTCGCGAATTTGTTTTTCGGCCATTTCCGGCGTAGCGAAGATGCCATTGATGGGCCAGAAGCCCCAGCTGATGGACGTGCGCAGGACGATGCGCTTGTTGTTGAGCTTGAACATTGCGTCCGTACCGATGCCGACGGGCGAGAACCAGCGGAAGCCGAAGGTGTCCTGCGTAGTGTCGGAATTCTGGCCACCATCGTTTAATGCCACTTCACAGGTATAGAGATTGGGGTGGTCGAGATCCCAGATTTTTGCGTTCGGTGCGGAAATCTTGACGGGCACGACAGTTTCACCCGGCGGCAGCTTCACGTCCTTGAGCTCAGTATGGAAAACCTCGGCGGAAGGGTTGGCTTTCTCAAAGACGCGCACGACCACATCGCGGCGGGCCTCGGCGTCACCAGTGTTGCGCACCGCGATGTTGGCCTGGGCGTCGGTGATGGCCGGGGTGTTTTGCAGCGCGGTTTCATTGACATAAACGGGGTCGCATTCGATGAGGCGGACGCGGCCGGTGATGCCGCCGAAGCCGTGGCTGGGCGGCAATCGGTAACCGCCCCAGTTAAAAGTGGAGCTATCCCGCCAGTCGAAATTGCCACCTGGGTCGGTAATGCGCACGGCGATCTGGCAGGTTTCACCGGGTTTGACGAATTTGGTGAGGTCAACCTCGAACGGCGTGCCGGTGATGAGGTCGTAGCCCGCGAGCTTTTGGTTGATGTAAACCTCGGCGCGCAGGCGCGCAGATTCAAAGCGCAGGAGGATGCGCCGCGGGCCGTCAGCAGCCGGAATTTTCACTGTGCGCCACCACCAGCTTACGCCGGCAATGTCGCCTTCGGGGCCGGGTGTTTGTTGCAGGTATTCCTCGACTGTGCCGGGGACGGCGACGTCGCGTGCAGACACAGTGGCAAGCGTATCCCATCCAAGGGTCGGTGGGTTGACGGGCACCTGGGAAAGATCAACCGGCGGCAGGAAAAGCTCGTCCTGCTTCCATTGGGCGTTGGCATCATACCAAAGTTTCCAGCCTTCGCCGGAAAGGTCTACCTCCTGGCGGGCGGCTTGGGCGGCCGGAGCAGCGAGGGACAACAAACAGAGCAGAATAACGAAACGGGGCAGCTTCATCGGGGCGGGGTGGCACATTGCGCTGATTGCGCGATACAGTCAAGCGGCGGCCATTCCTGCTTGTTCGCCAATCCACCAAACAAAAGAGGCAGGGCTGGTGGCCCTGCCTCTTTTTGTTTAACCCGATCCCTTCGGGTTTACTTGGTGCAGAACTGCTGCGAGCCCAGGAAGCACTCGTTGCCATTGCTCTTGTTCGTGCAATACACGTCGCAACGGTAGGTATGCTTGCCGGTTGACGTGGCGAAATTGCACGAGTACTGGTCGTTGTGGTTAATCGCGCAGTTGTTCTTTCCGCCACAGGTATACACCGTCGGCGTGCCGCAAGAACCGTTCGATTTGACCTCGTAGCAGACCACTTGGACGGTGTTGTCATGGCTGTACTTGCCACCGGAAATATTATCCCAGCTATTGTTGAGGCAGTTTTGGGAGCTGGGCACATTGCCGAAGAAGCAGCTGAGGGCGCCGCCATAGTTCCAGCAATTGCGTATGCTGTTATCCAGGTCAAAGTAGTCCGAGCCGCAGTTATTGAAATAGCTGCTCCAGTAGCCCAAACAGCTCGAACCAGTATATTGAACTTGGAAGCACAAGGGCAGGGTGCTGCCGCCCTTTTGGGTCGTATTGCAGGACCAGGACTGCTGCCAGTTGACGTTGCAGGGAGGGGGGGTCACACAGTAGCTGTTACCACCTGACCCACCGCCGAAATTATTACCCCAGCTTCCGAGGCCACCGCCGAAGCCGCCATTGTTGCCACTGCCGAAGCCACTGCCCCAACCGTCATCGTTGTCATCACCGCCGAAGCTACCGCCGCTCCAACCGCCGTGGCCATCGCCCCAGCCACCATCTTCACCGCCACCGCAACTGCTGGGGGCAACGACTTTGAAAGTGTTGGTATCAGTTGCCGAAACGCCGCCGCTGGTGGTCGTGGCTACCAGCGTATAGGTGCCGGTCGCGGTGATCTTCAAGCTGACAGTGCCATTGGCTGAAATGGTGTTCAGGCCCGTCAAGGTTGTGTAAGTCACCGGCTGGCCATTCAACGTGAGGGTGAAACTGCCGAGGGTGTAGCCCGTCGTGGTGTTACCCGTGACGCTGACTTGCACCCACAGCGGGCAGGACGACGTACCCACCGTGTACTGGGCGCCATCGCAAGGCTTCACGATGGTAATCTTTGGGCAGGCCGCCGGCGCGTTGACCGTGATGTTTTCCGAAGTTGTGGCCGTGTTGAATTGATCCGTCGCTTTTGCCGCGAGCGTATAGACGCCCGGCGTCGAGACGACGAGTGAGCCATTGGCTGTCACCGTCGGCTGGCCAAGGGTGGAAGTAGTCACCGATACCGGGGTGCCATTGAAAGTCACAGTGAGCGAAGTCACACCGCTAGTCGCCGTGCTGTTGGAAGTAAAGGCGTCGGCAATCGTGAGCGGGCTGCCATTGGCGGGCAGCGTATAGGTCGTGTTGGCCGCCGGTGCCGTGATGGCGACATTCAACGTGCTGGTCTGCGGAGTCTGGGTGACGATGTTGATGACCTCGGAGGCCGAAGCCGTGCCGCCATTATTCGTCGCCGTTACGGCCAGTGTGTGGTTGCCGCCGGAGGTGAATGAAAGGCTGGCGGTGCCGTTGGCGGTTACCGTATTGAGGCCGCTGGTCGTGAAGGTGACCGGGTTGCCATCCATGGTCGCGGTCAAGGCCGTGATCGGGCCGCCAGTGCTCGAACCCGTGAAGGTGAAGGGAACTACCACGGCCGGGCCGCCGGTCGTGTAGGTAAAGGTCGCGTTCGGCGCCGGGGTGTTAATGACTACCGTGGGCGGCGGCTGCGGGGCTTGCACCGTGACGGTGAGATTTTCCGATGTGGTCGCTGTGCCAAAACCATCCGTGCAAGTCACGGCGAGAATATGATCCCCGGCCGAGGTGACGGGCAGTGTGCCCGTGCCGGTCGCGACGAGATTGCCATACCCGCTCGGGGTGATGGTAACCGGGTTGCCGTCAAGGGTCGCCGTCAATTGGATGACGCCGCCGTATTGGCTTGTTCCGGTGAAGGTGAAGGGGATGTCCACTTCGTTGCCCGACATCACGAAGGTCGAACTCGGATCCGGCGAATTAATTACCACGGTCGGCGGGCCGGCTTGCACTTGGACGGTGATTTGCACCGAGGCACTGGCGGTGCCGTTGCCATTCGCATCATTGGCGGAAATGGTGTAAACGCCTGGTGCCGAAACCGAGAAATTGCCGGTGGCGGTGGCATTCGCCGTGCCGAGGCCGATGGGCGAGATACCCAAGTCCTGGCTTGGGTTGGTGCCCATCGTAACGCTGCCGTTCATGGCCAGGAGGGGCGATCCATCCTGCGTGTTGCCGATGAAAGTATAGGGAATGATGAGCGCCGGGCCGCCTGCGACCCAGACGTAAACTGATTGGTCCACCGGCTGGTTGACGGAAATGAGAGGCAGGCCCGTCGTGGTCATGGCTTGCGTGGCGGTGACATTGATAAAGGCGCCCGGATCAACCACGGTCAGGCCAGTAGGCCATCCCGAGGTCGTGGTTTCATAGCCGAAACTGCCGGCCCAATCGCCCTGGGGAATGTTGACATTCACGGTGACGCTGAGCGTCTGGTTCGGTCCGGTAAAGGTCAGCACCGGCGCCAGAGAAGTGATTTGGTTGATCAGGGGCAAGCTGCCCACCAGTCCACCGACCAGGCCGGTTTCCAAGGGCGTGATGGTCACAAAACCGAGGGCTTGTGCGGTGGTGATATTTGAGCCCGCGGGCGAAGTGATCAACGAAGTGTTGAGTGTGACTAACGAAATCGTGCCGACGGGCAACGTGGCCGGCGAAGTGATTTGCAGCGTGTAGGACTTGCTCAGGGGCATGTCGCCCTGCACGATTTGACGTGCAATGCTATACGTTACGGCGCCGGAGCCCGTGCCTGTGCCGCTTTTGGCCTGCGCGGTGGGCGCGGCAAATATCGCGGCGATGCCGGTGGCTCCAAAGGCCAGGCTGCGAATGGTCGGGAAGAAACGGAGAGCGTTGACGGATTTCATTGGAGCAATTTTTTCAGGGAAAATGGGTGTTTGTGCAGATAAACTGAGGGAAGAACTTATTACTCGTGCTGCGCCGCGGTTCGTTGGTTATCGCTACAGCTTAATTGGAATGCATCTGGGGGCAAGTCCTTATATGCATTTTTGGGGTAAATTACTTGTTAAATTTTGCCCTTTATTGGCCCATTTTGCCCCCGGACCCCTCCGTGGCATCCCTTATCAGGCCCCCAAATTGAGCCTAAAACCACCCAAACGCCCTTAAGAAAAGGGAATTGCGCGCACAAGCCGTATCATTACTTGGTGCCGATGGCCGCGCGGTTTTTGCGGCGGCGCAACTCGCGCAGCAGGGCCAAGGCGCCCAGGGCTGCACCTGCTGCCACTGTCCCAGGCTCCGGTGTGGCCAGGAACGGCACCACCTCGCCTGTGCTCAGGATAATGGCATGGTATTCGGAAGACTCGGCGACACCATTTATCGTGGGATTCACGAAAATGACCTCGCCCAATTGGCCGGTGGTCGATGTGCCGCCCAAACCACCGGCGGAGCTGCCAAAAAAGACCTCATCGTTGCCTCCGCCCGCGAGCAGGCCATTCCAGCCATCTATATATAAGAAGGCGCCGCCGGCCCAGGTAGTTCCGCTGCTGTTGGTGTAAGCCACCGTGTTGTTGTTGGCTCCCAGGTTGAGGGTTGAGATGGCGGAGAGGGTCAATGTGTTCAGGTTCTCCGTCCATGAAGCCGCCGACGCCCCGTTCGTTGTCCAGGTGCCGCCGTTGAGTACCATGTTGACGCCGTTGCCAATGTTTTCGGTCGTATCGCTCAGTAACGTGCCGCCGCTATTGATGGTGATGCTGCTGCCGCTCACGGCGACAACACCGGAGGTTTTGTTCAGTTCCAGAGTGCCGGCATTGATCGTGGTGCTGCCGGTATTGGTGCTGCCCGTGGTGCCGTTATAGAGCAGAGTACCGGTACCGTTTTTGACGACGGACAGGGCGCCGTTGATGTTGCCGGAGAGAGTGGTGTTGCCGTTACCGTTAAAGGTCAGAGTCGAAGCAGAGCCGTTGGCCCCGACATTCCCGCTAAAATAAAGGCTGCTGCCGGTGGTGGTGTTGACATCCGAGTTCGTGTTGACGACGACCGTTCCGGCCCAGCTGTTGTTACCGGCCACATTGCGCAGGGCGCCGTCCGAGCCGGCGGTGCCGTTGCCATTGAGCGTCAGGTATTCATTGCCGATGGAAATATTGCCCTGGAGTTGCAGTTGCGCCGTGGCATCAACTGTGGTGCCCTCGGCCGGCGCGTTGTTGCCATTGGCTCCGAGCGCGCCGCTGGCCTGGATGTTAAGGGTGCCGGCCTGCACTTCGGTCGTCCCGGTGTAGCTGTTCGAATTATTCGTCAGGGTCATTGTGCCGTTACCGTTCTTGACCATGGCGCCGCCGGAGAGCAGCGCGTTGATCGTAAGGTCACTGGTGGTATTGCCGCCGGCGGTCACGGTAAAGACCGTCGTCTGGTTGCCCACGGAATTGGCCATCTCAAAGTTGCCGTTGATTACGGCGGTGACGGCGTTGGCTTGAATCGTTGCGTTACCCGCAAGGGTCAGCGTGCCGAAGCTGCTCGTGACATGGTTGGTCGTGTCAATCAGGCCGGCGTTCATCGTCAAGCTGCCGATGATCTGGTCCTGCCCGTTGACGTTGAAAAAGCCGTCGGGATTGATGGTGACGCTCGAGTTCATCGCGATGACATTGCGTGCGAGGTCGCCCGCAGTCGTGCCTAATTGCACGACGGCCGTGTTCGCCGCGCCCACGGCATCACCGACGACCAGCGGGCCATTTATCGCCAAAAGGTTGCCCGATCCCGGCAGCAGGCCAACTGAACTGCTGGTCGTATCCAGAATCAGCGTGCCATTGTTGACGAACGTCGTGCCAGTGTAGCCATTACCGTCCATTTCATACATTACCGTGCTGGTGGCGTCCGTATTGACGGTCACATTGCCCGTGCCAGTGATGTTGGCATTGACCTGGGTGGTCGTGCCTGGACCGCCGATAAAAGTAAGGTTGCTCGCGCCCAGGCTCAGGTTGCTGGTGAAGCTTGAGCCGTTGTTGCCGAGCGTGAGGCAACCGCCGCTCGTGGTGCCCGAGCTGATGGTGGTGTCTGCACCCAGCGCGATGTTGCCCTGCCACTCGGCGGTGCTGGCGGTGCCGTTGCCGTTGACCAGCGCGCCGATGCCGCCCACGCCCGTGCCGCTAAGAGTGAGCAACGAGCCGTTGCTGCTGCCGGCGGTGGCACCAGTGCCGGTGATGTCGAAATTATTGTCCAGGCGCAACGTTGCGCCACTGGCCACCGTCACTGGTCCGCCCGCTCCGCCCAGTGCATTATTGCCCGAAACTTCCAGCAGGCCGTTGTTGATCGTCGTGCCGCCGGTGTAGGTGCTTGCGCCGGTGAGCAACCAGTCGCCCGCTCCATTCTTGACCAAGCTGGTGGCGCCGGTGCCGTTGTTGGCGAGGATGGCCGCCAGCGTGTTCGCGCCGGTATTGCTTCCCGTGAGGGTCAGCGTCGGAGAAATATTGGTGCCGGTGTAAACAATGCTGCCGGCGTTGCTCAGGTTCAAGGCGCCCGTGCCGGAGGCGTCGATCGTCGCGCCCGCGCTGCCAATGGTGAAGAGGCGGTCGGTGGTCGCGCCCGAGCCGGTGTATTGGAGCGCACCGCCGTTGATGACCAAGTTGGCCGCCGCATTGGTGGAGCTGCCAATCCCGCTCGCGGAGCCGCCGAGCGCCAGGGTGCTGACACTCAAAGTGCCGCCGTTGATAGTGGTTACGCCGGTGTAGGTGTTCAAGCCGCCAAGCACCCATTCGCCCGCACCACTCTTGATGAGAGCGGTGGCACCGGTGCCGTTGTTGGCGAGGATGGCGTCAAGGGTGTTCGCGCCGGTGTTGGTGCCTGTCAGGGTCAGGGTCGGGGAAATGTTGGTGCCGGTGTAAACGATGCTGCCGGCATTGCTCAGGGTCAGCACGCCGGTGCCGGAGGCGTCGATCGTCGCGCCGTTGCTGCCGATGGTGAAGAGGCGGTCGGTGGTTGCGCCCGCGCCGGTGTATTGCAGCGCGCCGCCGTTGAAGATCAGGTTGGACGCGGCGTTGGTGGACTGGCCGATGCCGCTAGCCGCGCCGCCGAGCGCCAGGGAGCTGACCGAAAGAGTGCCGCCGTTAAGGGTGGTCACACCAGTGTAGGTATTGAGGCCGGAAAAAGTTTCCGTGCCCGTGCCGTTCTTGGTCAGATTGCCTGTTCCGCTGAGGTTGCCGCTATAAGTGTCCGTGAGGCCGGTGTTCGTGTTCAGGGTGAGATTGTTCGTGCCGAGGGCGATGTTGCTCGAGCCGGCCAGGCCGCCAAAAACATTGGTGCCCGTGGCGAGGTTGAGGGTGGTGTTGCTGGTGTAGTTCAACGTGGCGTTTTGCAAGGCATTGAGATTGGTCAGCGTCAAGGTGCCATTGTTGTTGGTCAGATTCATATTGCCGCTGAAAGTATTCACCCCACCCAGGGCCAGCGTGCCGGCGCCGTTCAGGGTCAGGTTCAAGCCGGTGCCGCTGATGATGCCGCCCACGGTCAGGGTGTTCGCGCTGACCGTGACAATGCGGTTGGAGCCCAAGGTCACTGCGCCTGTGCCGAGGTTCAGGGAGTTCGTGCCGATAAAGGTGAAGTCGCCATTCCAGTTTTGAGCGTTGCTATTCGAATTCGTGATTGCGCCGTTCGTCGCATCGAGGTTGCCGCCGGTGATGGTGAACGTGGCGGAGCCAAGGGCGCTGGCGTTGTTAAAGTCCAATGTGCCGCCGGCCAGTGTCACCGTGCCGCTCGCAAAAGTGTTCGCGCCATTGAAGGACAGCGTGCCCGCGTTGATCGTGGTGCCGCCGGTATAGGTATTGATGCCGGTCAGGGTTTCTGCGCCGGTGCCGTTCTTGGTCAGTGACGCGCTGGTGCCGGATAAGGCTCCGCTGTAGATGTCGTTGGTGGCCGCGGCGGTGTTGATCGTCAGCGCAAAGGACGACGGCAGGGCGACGTTCACTGTGCCGGCGAGGCCGCCGATGGTGGCGTTGTTGAGCGCACCGAAGGTAAAGGCGCCACCGGTGATGTCCACCGTGCTATCCTGCAAGGCCAGGTTGGTGGAAATATTGAGCGTGCCCAACTGAATGTTGGTATTGCCCGTGAACGTGTTCGCCGCCGCCAGCGTCCAGTTGCCCGCGCCGGTTTTGTTCACCGTGGTCACATTAGTGCCGGTGCCCGCGTCGCCAATAATGGAATCAAGGGTGTTGGCGCCGGTGTTGAGGCCGGTGAGGGTCAGGGTCGCGGGGGCGGTGCTGCTGGAAAAGGCGAGGGCGGATCCATTACTGAAAGTAATCGTGTTGGCCGCGGTCGCGTTCGAGGAGTCGAGCGTTGCGCCGTTGGGGCCGATGGTGAAGAGGCGGTCCGTGGTTTGAGCTGAAGCACCGAGGTATTGCAGCGTGCCGCCATTGAGGATCAGGTTCGCGGCCGCGTTGGTGGATTTGCCGATGCCGCTATTCGCGCCGCCGAGGGCCAGGGTGCTGACCGACAAGGTGCCGCCGTTAATGGTCGTCGTGCCGGTGTAGTTGCTGCTCGTGCCGTTGAAAGCTTCGGTGCCCGCGCCGGCGATGACCACACTGCCCGCGCCGGAGACGATGTTGCCGCTAAAGGTCGAGGTGACGCCGGTGGTGGTCGTGATGTTGAGGCTGTCGGTGCCAATGGTGATATTGTTACCCGCGGTGCCGGCCAGCCCGGCTATGTTGTTGGCGCCGGCGAAGAGATTCACGGTGCCACCGGTATAGTTCAGCACGGCGTCTTGCACGGCGGTCGCGGTGCCGAGGGTGAGCGTGCCCGCCGTCAGGTTGACATTGCCGGTGAAGTTGCTGCTGGTGCCGCTCAAGGCTTCGGTGCCCGCGCCGGCGATGACCACACTGCCCGCACCGGAGACGATGTTGCCGATGAAAGTCGAGGTGACGCCGCTGGCCGTGGTGATGTTGAGGCTGTCAGTGCCAATGGTGATATTGTTGCCCGCGGTGCCGGCGAGCCCGGCCATGTTGTTCGCGCCGGCAAAAAGATTCACGGTGCCGCCAGTATAGTTGAGCACGGCGTCCTGCACGGCGGTCGCCGTGCCCAGAACGAGGGTGCCTACACTCAAATTCATGTTGCCGGTGAAAGTGTTTGCGGCATTGAGTTCCCATTCGCCCGCGCCGGTTTTAGCGACGGTGGTGACGCCAGTGCCGTTGTTGGCGATGATGGCGTCGAGGACGTTCAGACTGGTGTTGGTGCCGGTGAGGGTCAGCGTCGGAGAAATATTGGTGCCGGTGTAAACGATCGTGCCGGCGTTGCTCATCGTCAGCGCGCCGGTGCCGGAGGCATCGAGCGTCGCGCCGTTGACACCGATGGTGAAAAGGCGGTCCGTGGTTGCGCCCGCGCCGGTGTATTGCAGGGTGCCACCGTTGATGATCAGGTTCGCGGCGGCGTTGGTGGAATTGCCGATGCTGCTGACCACGCCGCCGAGGGCGAGGGTGTTGACCGAGAGTGTACCGCCGCTGATGGTGGTTGAGCCAGTGTAGTTGCTGCTCGTGCCATTGAAAGCTTCGGTGCCCGCACCGGCGATGACCACGCTGCCCGCGCCGGAAACGATATTGCCACTGAACGTTGAGGTCACTCCAGTGGTGGTCGTGACGTTGAGGCTGTTCGTGCCGATGGTGATGTTGTTGCCCGCGGTGCCAGCCAGCCCGGCCATGTTGTTCGCGCCGGCGAAGAGATTCACGGTACCACCGGTATAGTTCAGCACGGCGTCTTGCACGGCGGTCGCCTTACCGAGGACGAGCGTTCCGGCGCTCAGATTCATGTTCCCAGTAAAGGTGTTCACGGCGTTGAGTTCCCATTCGCCCGCGCCGGTCTTCGCGACGGTGGTGACGCCAGTGCCATTGTTGGCGATGATGGCGTCGAGGACGTTCAGGCTGGTGTTGGTGCCGGTGAGGGTCAGAGTCGGGGAAATATTGGTGCCGGTGTAAACGATCGTGCCGGCGTTGCTCATCGTCAGCGCGCCGGTGCCGGAGGCATCGAGCGTCGCGCCGTTGACACCGATGGTGAA
>Ga0206864_1292_pt1 | contig 11419 bp, 10 predicted proteins | sample Alteio_BWOrgCont_42_FD_152632 | JGI IMG/M metagenome (GOLD analysis project Ga0206864, IMG submission 152632) | Enriched cells from forest soil in Barre Woods Harvard Forest LTER site, Petersham, Massachusetts, United States -... | ecosystem: Environmental > Terrestrial > Soil > Temperate forest >...
CTGAATTCTCCCACCCGGTTAACTATACACCCTTAACCACCCAACCCCTATCCATTAACGCTGCATATCCCCTTCATCTGAATTTCCAGGTTCACCGAGTATCTGGATCGACGTGGCCGGGCCCAGATCCGGGTTATCCCAGGCCGATAACGCCCATACAATTTTTTTAGCCGGTGTCACTTCAAATACCTGCACGGTGCCCGGCCAGTTTTTAGTGTTATTATCGCCTGCTATCCAGCTGCAAATTACCGTGTTACCGTTAGCCAGGCGCTGCGCGGTTTGGGTATTGCCCACTTTAAATGGTGCGTCGGCTTTGGTAAACTCCCATACGGTTTCGCCCTTAGGATTAACTTCGCGCGTATAGCCCGCGCCGTCCCCGGAAATTAACGTATTGCCGTTGTGAAGGCGAACAGCCGACCACGGAGATATCGCATTAACCGACCACACTTCTTTTCCATCTAAGTCAAATTCTACCACCTTTTTGTCCCCCATCAATCCAACCATAATGGTTTTCTTACCCGGCGTCATCCTTACATGCCGAAACTGTACATGCGGATTCGTGGATGTGGTGGGTATAATGATCTCTTTGAGTAAGGTATTGGTCGCCGTATTAAAGATCAGCACCTTACCCACGGCGCCGTTAAGCACCATCATCACGCTATCCTTCCCTATTGGTTGGCACGAGTGTGTTTGCGTTCCCGGGGCACAGATATATTGCCAAATTATATTTTTTTCGGGTGTCACGATCCCGGCGCCTGACATGCAGGCATAAACAATATTCCCGTTTGAAAGAAGCGTGGCATCATCAAATTCCTGTATATCTCCGGTCGCGGTCCTAAGCGGGATGGAATATTGCCACACCACTTTGCCTCCTCGTACTAAAAATATGGATTGCGCCGTCGGTTTACGCAAATCCCATTCACCGGCATATACAAAATCATGTTGTTTCAGCCCCGCGCCGGGCAATTTATAGTTATTGTTGATTGCTTGGGCGCCCGCAAAGGTGCTGGTAAATATTACGATCACTAAAAGATTAAATAGAGTTCTCATAACGGGATAATTTAATTAAGCAATGATAGCGAATTGTCCCCGCCCGGTTATGCGTCGTTCACAGCAAGAAAGGTTAACACAAATAATTTCCTGGCATCCGGGCCCCCCGGGGAAATCGCGTTTAAAAATATTTCTCAATAATAAGTTAGATTTTCCTCTGTGTTCGCTGTGCCTTCTCCGGGTCCTCTGCGGTTAAATTTGTCGGCGTTGTTCTTAAACACACATGCTTAAGCTACCGGGAATTCTAAAAGCGATTTCCCTGGCCGGAACTCCGTGTACCGGCCAAAATCGCGACACCTGGCCCCGCCCGCAACCAGCAAACTTTGCAATCATGGCACCCTGATTTAAGTCCCCCAAAAAGCCAATCAAACTGCTCATTATCAATGCGATAAGGTTTCGTCTCGTAACACTACGAGTAACGTGACGTTACACTACGAGTACCCTTACGAAATCCCGATTTTTTTTTGCGATAAATCCAAAACATATTTGTTACGGGATTGCTCACGATTGAGCTCCATCAAACAAATAAAGATAAAACCCTTGAACGCTGGATTGGTTAGGGATAGTAACTTTTATAAATAGAAACGGAAGAGAATTTCGTACCCTGAGTTCTTTGACATATTAATGATGCCGCGCAAAACGCAGGAAGTCCCTGGGGCTGGGCTTAATTATGTTTTTTAATGATTTACATCAGTGATTTGCTGTGAATCACAAAAAAAAATCACACGGATTTCGCACAAAATCACACGGAAATCACACGGTATTCACACGGATTTGACAAGAAATCACACGCAAATCACACGGCCTTTCTTTGAAAAAATAAAATTAAATGGTTGATATTTAGATATTTGCAATATTTTGCGTTGACTCCTGGAGCTAAAAAACTAAATTTCCATCAAAAAAACACATATCCGCACACTCGGTCGCCTGCTTACTTCGACCGCCGACGCTGTAAGCGAACGAGGTGGCGATGGAGGTTTTTAACGGCCGAAGGAACCGGCAGAAATGCCTGCGCGAAGGCGGTTAACAAATGCGTAAGCAAATTTCATGAGCACCGGTAACTCAAAAGTACACAGAACGTACATCAAAAGTACACGAAAAGTACATCAAAAGTACCCCGAAAGGACAGTAAAAGTACAACGGATGTACAGCGATAATGCCTTGCTTTTTCTCAAAAAAACAAACTATATAGCTGATAATTAGCCATTAAAATAATTTTTGCCCTATAATATCCACGATCACTATAATGCTGCAATAAAAATGCCCAACCTTCAGACAATGACCTTTTGCAGGTGAGGAATGAATGTTTATTTTTACGGGAAATGGAAGAAGAAAATATTCATTTAAGCGGTTACCTGAAGCCTGCTACTATGATTTTTTTGCGAAATAATCGTTAATTTTGTTAAAAGAAAATAACATGGCTGACGTAAAAAATATAGTAAAACCATCCAAGCCGGCGGCTGAAGCCACAGAGGCAGAAGATGTTGCCCGTTATTCCAAATCGACCTATTTCCAGGAAAAAGACAGGAAAGCGGTCGAGTTTTTGAAAAAGCATCCCATACCGGCAAAATTTTTAAAATAAGCCCCCCGATGTCCGTAGCTTCCAACTACGGAGGCCTGCGCCCGGAGATTGTACCTCCCGCCGCCCGCCGCCCCCAATTCCCCAACCAAACGAGGCAGTGCGAACTGATTCCATGTTGAAAGAAAATGAGCACCTTTCTGCTTCTCACCACGCAACGCCGTCTGCTGAATTTTTATGATATTTAGCTTCAAATTAAAAAGCCTCGTTTTTACCAATACCAATGAATTATTTTCTCAGGTTTTCCTGGTTGCTCCTAATATTAATATCCCGGGTAGCTAATGCCCAGGTGAGCTTACCTCCATTAATAAGCGATGGAATGGTGCTGCAGCGCGGCACAAAGCTCAACTTATGGGGTTGGTCTTCGCCAAATGAAAAGATCAAGATCAGGTTTAATGGTAAAACCTACAGGCTGATAGCCGGTAACGATGGTAAATGGTCGGTTGTACTTCCGGCTTTAAAAGCCGGGGGCCCTTATTTGATGAATATCGACGCAACGAACCATATCACGATCCGCGATATTTTAATAGGCGACGTCTGGTTTTGCTCGGGGCAGTCGAATATGGTTTTACCAATGGAGCGGGTTAAAGAAAAATACCCGGACGAAATTGCCAATGCCAATTATCCGCAGATCCGGAATTTTTTTATTCCTGCCGCATCCGACATAGGGAAGGTTCACGAGGACCTGCCCCCGGGTAAATGGAAAGAGGCCAACCCCCAAAATATACTCGACTTCGGAGCGGCTTCTTATTTCTTTGCATCGCAACTTTATAACAAATATCATGTACCCATCGGTATTATTAATGCCAGCGTTGGCGGTACGCCGGTACAGGCCTGGATAAGTGAAGAAGGAATAAATGCCCTACCGCAATATGTAAGCCGGTTGGCGCAGATAAGGGATACCGGCTATATGAGTCGAATTCGCCGCGCGGTTTCAGCGCGGATAACGATGGAAAATAATAGAACGAAGCCAATGGATAAAGGCCTGATGGGGCCGGTACCATGGTATGATACGGCTTATGTTGCCGGCAATTGGCATCAGTTCTGGCTTCCCGGCTATTGGGCCGACCAGGGCATACGTAACCTGAATGGCGTTGTTTGGTTTCGGAAGGAGATCACCGTTCCGGCGGCTATGACCGGCAAGCCGGCAAAACTTTTTATGGGCCGCATTGTGGATGCCGACCAGACATATGTAAATGGGGTCTTAGTTGGAAACGTTACCTATCAGTATCCGCCGAGAAGATATGAGGTGCCGGCAAATTTATTGAAAGCAGGGAAAAATGTGATTGTAGTAAGGGTAGTCAATACTTCCGGCAAGGGTGGCTTTGTTCCGGATAAATCCTATTATCTAACTGCAGGCGGGCAAAATATCGATCTGCGTGGCGATTGGCAATACGAGGTGGGGCAGGTATTTGACCCGGTAGGCCACGTTGATGAGGAAGCTAATTACTCAGCCCAGAATGAGCCGACAGGCTTGTACAATACCATGGTTGCGCCACTTGTTTCCTACCGCATCAAAGGCATACTTTGGTACCAGGGTGAAGCCAATACAAATAAGCCGAAGGAATATGAGGCTTTGCTGCCCGCATTGATCAGTGATTGGCGCACGAAGTGGCAGGATGGGGAACTTCCATTCGTTTACGCACAGTTACCCAATTTTATGGAGGTACAATATGCGCCTTCCGAAAGTCAGTGGGCCGAACTGCGGGAGGCGCAATTGAAAACCTTGTCGGTAGCCAATACGGCAATGGCCGTAACCATTGATGCCGGGGAGTGGAACGATGTGCACCCGCTGGATAAAAAAGACGTCGGCGAACGGCTTGCATTGGGCGCTGAAAAAATTGCTTACGGGGACGCTAACGTGGTATATTCAGGTCCGGTTTACCGGTCCGCAAAAGTGGAGGGTAATAAAATTGTACTCACATTTGACCAGGTTGGCAGCGGCCTCGTCGCCAGGGGTGGCGGCGAACTGGCGCAATTTGCAATTGCAGGAGCAGATAAAAAATATGTATGGGCTAATGCGAGGATCGAAAATGATAAAGTGATCGTTTGGAATGATCAATTGGCACAGCCCTTATATGTGCGCTATGCCTGGGCCGATAATCCCGATGGCGCAAACTTATATAACCGCGAAGGCCTGCCCGCATCGCCATTTACAACAGATACACAATAACCTGGTGAGTACACACCTCCACAGGAGTCCTATGGACAGGGCGCACCAGGGAAAAAATAGTCATGACGCATTTCTATTATCTGCCGCCCCGCCTGACCGTCATGGCGAGGAACAGCCTGTCCCGACCATTCGGGAAAGCCAACTCTACACTTGCAAATCAACGTGTAGAATGCTATCAGTACCACACCGCCGCGAGCCATCCCCGCCAGTGCCATCGCGAAGAAGCAAACGGCCTGCGGTTGAAAAGCAATCAATAATTTACATTGATTATCTTTACCTACTTCACGTCATTATAAAACAATGAAAAAGCTAATTGTCTTTGTGTTGGTGTTGATCTCAGTAAAAATCAGCGCACAGGATACAAATCCAAAATATCCGCTGCCGGTAACCTTTACCGCCGAACAGGATCATCAAAATATGATGGATCAATTAGGCATACGTGCATTGCGGCCCGGCCCGAGCGGTGACGACGCGGCGCCCAATCATGCAAATTACGACGAGTCGTTAGCAAATCCTTATCCCATTCTGCCTGATGTACTCACCTTAAAAAATGGTAAAAAAGTAACAACGCCTGAAATGTGGTGGAATCAGCGCCGCCCGGAAATTGCAGAAGATATGGAGCGCGAAGTTTATGGGCGAATTCCAAAAAACGCGCCCAAGGTTTCCTGGGAAGTTAAAATAACAGATAAGGAATGGATAGGATTTACGCCGGTAATTGCGAAGAAACTGATCGGGCATGTGGACAATGCTGCCTATAGCGATGACAGTGGTGATACCGGCGAATGTGAAGGGGCCGGTGCCTGTGTTAATGATGTTTGGCCGCAGCGTGCTTCCCGCCCCGGCCCAACCCGACAGGGAGGACCTGGATAAGATCAACGACGCCTTAAAAGAATTGCTGATAAAAGAGCACCCTGAATTAAAAAGCATATTCGAAAAGTATCCTGCTTATAGTCTCATACCCGAACAATCCTCACCTTTCGGCTTTGGGGCGCCCCGTGCGCCGGGCGATCCACCTACGATACAGCAACTCATTGCTGATGGATGGGGATATGCGTTTATCGATCCGGGCAGCATCCAGGCTGATAACGGCACCGGCTTAACAAGAGGCATTATTGGGCTGGTAAATAAGGGCCAGCCCCGCAAGCCTGATAATTGGGGGGCATTACGTGCATGGGCATGGGGAGCCGCGAGGGGGTTGGATTACCTCGAAACAGACCCGGCCGTTGATGCGAAACATGTTGGCATCGAGGGCGTATCGCGTTATGGTAAGGCAGCCCTGGCTACCATGGCCTTTGAGCCAAGGTTTGCCATGGTTTTGGTGGGTTCCTCAGGCAAGGGAGGCGCCACGTTGAACCGGCGCAACTGGGGTGAGGCAGTAGAAAGCCTTACGGGTGGGGAATATTACTGGATGGCGGGTAATTTTATGAAATATGGTGCAAAGGACGCGGTATCCGGAAGTAAAACTGCAAATGACCTGCCCGTAGATTCGCACGAACTGATAGCGATGTGCGCCCCGCGGCTGACATTTATAAGTTATGGCGTCCCGGCCCAGGGCGACGCTAAGTGGCTAGATCACCAGGGCAGCTATATGGCGGCAGTGGCAGCCGGGCCTGTGTTTAAATTGTTGGGTGCAAAGGACCTCGGTGTGTCCAACGATTACAATTCAGAAAAAATGCCCCCGGTAAACACAGGCCTCCTTGATGGTGAGCTGGCCTGGCGCCAACATGACGGCGGACATACTGATGCCCCTAACATAAAATACTTTATTCAATGGGCCGATAAGTTTATGAAGCACTCACCGGCACATTAGTACCGGGCTTTAAAACCTACGGAATTGCCTCCGTCAACCGGTAGCATGCCGCCGGTGACATGTTTTTCGTTGTCACCGTCTCCGTTACGTTTACCCGCAAAAACCGCAAGCAGTTTCATTATCCTCGCGTTCGAAAATATTATTTAAATAATTAAAAATCAATATCTTGCACGTCATGGCGAGGAACGAAGCCACCTCTGCACTTGCAAATCAATGTGTAAAATTTCGTCAGAACCACACCGCCGCAAGCCATTCCGCCAATGCCGCCGTCATACCGTCATGGCGAGGAACGAAGCCACCTCTACACATGCAAATCAATGAGTAAAATGCCGTCGGGACCACCCCGCCGCAAGCCATTCCGCCATTGCCATTCGAGCAATTGCAAACGGACTCTCGCTATTCCACGGACTTATGTTTTTTATTAAATTGCACAATGGGTTTTCAATACGGCGGATGTGTTTATATAATGACCAATAAGCTGCATACTGCGTTATACACGGGTGTAACTTCTGATTTGACCGGGCGCGTTTGGCAGCATAAAAACCACGTATATCCAAATAGCTACACAGCAAAATATAACTGCCATAAGTTGGTATTTTATATGTTCTATCCCCGGATTGAAGAAGCAATTGGTGCAGAAAAAACGGTCAAAGGGGGAAACCGAAAAAACAAAATAAAACTCATCAACGACATGAACCCAAAATGGCTGGATTTGTATGATGACCTTATGAGTGAATAGCCGGTGGCATTCGTCTCCTAACGCCTAATTTTCCTTGATGAATAGCATGTGTAGAGGTGGCTTCGTTCCTCGCCATGACGTAGAGGCAATCGGCGCAAAAGCACCACAAAAATGCCTGCTTCCGTTTATCAAATATCTGATATTTAGTTCTTTGCAATTTTTAATATTTATTCTGGGTATGAAATGTGAGCTGTACAGGTTTAGCCGAATAGTAGAGTCTCTCAAAAAAACAAACACCTGATTTATCAGGTGTTTGTTTTTTGAACTGTGAACAGTAAAATTTAATTCAAAATGAAAAGCTCCGCGTTATTTCCCAAGCCCCGATTCATTATACTTCTGCTCCAAAAACTGGAGGCCGGTCGTTCTGTACTCCGGGGTAGATACCGTAAAATGGTCACCCGGATAATATGCGAAAACAAATCCCGCATCTACTTTCTTCATTTCATCATCAAATAAATGAACCGGGTAATTCAACAAAAAGTTGTCCTGGTTACCCACGGACACCCTTATCTTCCCCTGCAGATCGGGCTTCAGCTGCTGCCAGTTGGTTCTAACGTAAAGCGAAATATCATATTTTTTCCAGTGTTCAAAAGTTCCATGATCAATATCGCCGGTTTCATCGTTCCATAAGCTGCGGGGCGTGCCGTCAGCGTTCCGGGTACTGAATACGAAATTAAAGGAATGCATCTGCTCTCCGCGCCATACCACATGTTCCATTGAGCACATCGTCTTCATGGTGATCCAGGGATAGCGCCCTGCAATCGTGCCGGCCAATCGGAAAGAACTGTCTTTTGCATAGTACAGGTTTTTATCGTTGTACAGGTCGATCTGCTGAAAGCTCCTGAAATCCACCGGGTCGGGAGAACTTGACCAGCAAGCCGTAAATACTTTCGGGTAGTGCGTTTGCAGCCATAGCACCGTCCATCCGCCGCTGCTATGACCTGTGAGCAGGCGGCCTGCATTGGTTCGGTAGGTTTTGTCCACCAGCGGAATAAGCTCCTGTGTAACCGCGTCGCCCCAGGGTCCGTTGTTGTCGCTGTTGGCATAAACGCAATGTCCGCCGGGACAATTGCCATCGAGGAAAACCCGGATACAAGCCGTAGTGTCGACGGGGGCGCTATTATCGTTTCTTCCGGAGTAAAAATGGTAATCGCCGCCATATCCGGAAATCCAGTACAGCACCGGAAATTTCCTGGAGGGCTGTTCAAAATACTCTTTTGGCAGCAATACCGCAGCGTTTACCGATGTGGGCCTTTTATAAAAGGCAGAGAGCAGGGCAGAGGGTGACTTTAATTCTTTGATGAATTTGGTTTCCACGAAAGGCTGGTCTTTAACCACCTCGTTGCACACAATAGTAAAAGCCTGCTTTGTATTTTTAGTGATGTTTACTGCCACTGCGTCGTTGTACATATTGCCGGGGCTGTCGCCTATGGAACGCCCTCCTTCATTCCTGTCCCACACTACCTGGGCATTGTATTGTCCCCGCTCGATATCCGAAAGAACAACAGGGTAAAAGGTGGCCGCATCATCGAAAACGACCTTTTGATTGGGCCTCACATTTTTTACCGAGATGGCAAAACAGGGGAATTTGTAAACACCCACCATTTCATCCTTTGGCGTTTTGGAATCTTTTGAAAGGTATAAAAATACCTTGCCCGTAAAGCTTTCACCGGACGCGGCCGGTGTAAAACTGGCAGTGATTGTTTGCCCAACCGCATGCAAAGTGCATACGGTTAGGAAACAGAGTAAGTAAATTTTATTTAAGTTGATCATGAGATTAATTTTTACTTCAATGATAAATGCTGTTTATGAGAATCAAGAGCCAAGAACCAAGAGCCAAGAACCAAGAGCCAAGAGCCAAGATAGAAAGGAAGCACGAGATCATGTGTGGTGGTTTACCTGCGTAAGCCGGATGACTTTGTCTCGTTTTTACGGAACTGTCCATTCTGTCCTAATATTTTCTTGACTCTTTCTCCTGCCACTGCTACTGCAACTGCCACTCAACCTGGCTCTTGGTTCTTGACTCTAATTATTCAGTTACCGGCAATGGGAACAAAGTCCATACCTGGTCCCCCGGCCGGTCGATCGGTAACGTGCTCAACAGGTTATATCTACGCAGATCAATCCAGCGGTGTCCCTCAAAAAACAAAGAATACCTTTTTTGAAAGAGCATTTCGGTAATCAGTGCCGAAGCCGTAACCGCGCCGCTATAAACTGGTAGCCCATGGCCGGTACGGATGATATTGATGGCGTTAACCGCGGCAGATAAATTATCCAACTGGATATTGGCTTCGGCATAGATAAGAATTAATTCTTCATTCCTGATGATACCTATAGGGGCTGTGCTGGACGTATACACCCACAGGTCCCAATCGCTGGTAAGGCCCGAAAGTGATGCCGGGCTGGTGCGAATTGTGGCTTTGCCGGCACGGTCGTCACCGGCTTCGATATCGGCCTCGTAAGAAGGGTGGGCCAGCCTGACTTCACCAGTTTGATTTTGAGGAATAAATACCGGGTTGAGCTGGTCGCCGGAACCGGTGCCGAACTCGTGGTATACGCCGGTATTAAAGCTGCCGTTGAGACTGAAGAACGAGGTATTCAGGTCGTTGAGCGCTGTTTGCCAGTTCTTTTGATATACATCCACCCGTGCGGCAAGCGCACGGTTAAACTGGTTTAAGCCAGGCGCGTCGCTAAAGCCGGCAAAGCCTGCTAACGTGAAGGATACGGTAGCGTTGGTAAACGCAGTTTGGGCCGAATCGAGCAGGGAGGTGATCGCTGCCAACCCAGCCGTATAGCTCACATAGGGACCAAGATTGTTGGGATTTGTAACATTTACCCGTATCCCGTTTGTGTAGGTAAGATTAAGGTTCATCAACAGTTGGTAGGCTTTTATGGTTTGTGCAAAACCGATATAACCTTCCTTTTGTGAATTGTTTATATACGTAGAATTGGTAGCGGCCTGTATAAGAATATTACAGTTTTTTACCACGGCGTATCTTGCTGCCCAGGGATCGGTAATATAAAAATTACTCCCGTTTAATGTGGAGCCATTGCCTCCCAGCAGGTCTAAAACGTAACGGGGCTCCGAGTTTGAGAATCGATAGGTTTCCCTCCCGATAATGCCCACGTCATCCAGGTAATAATTAAGGGAGTTTCTCATGCCAGACTCGGTGCCGCTCACCAGGTTATTTAACTGGGCTTCTGAAGCGTTAGTGGTCAAATCCTGTATGGTCTCACCGTTCAGGTCGCCGTAATCCTTTTTGCAGGCCGTAAAAAGCACTGCAAGGCCGCAGAACAAGACTGTATAAATTTTAAAATTTCGTTGCATGGTCTTCATTTTTAAAGATTTAGAGATTAAGTGAAACATGTAGCGCTGCCTCTTTGCTCGACGGATACGGATCGACGTCGACCCCCTGCGAGAAACCCGTACCGAAATTGGATACTTCCGGATCGTAGCCGCGGTAATTGGTTATGGTGAAATAGTTATGGAGCGAAATGCCAACATTTATGGTTTTAATAAAAGAAACGGGCAGCTTTCGGATGGTATAGTACAGCCCGATCTCCCTGAAACGCAAATAAGACGAATTTTCGACCGTCTGCTGCGCGTCTGAGCCCACCTGCATCAATTCGGTTACGCCATAAGGTAAGCCCGATTTGGTAGGTTTGTCATAATCTGCGCTGGTGCCGCCAAATACGTTCTGGAGTTCAGTCACATCCACATTTTGCCCGCCGTATTTCCAGTGTACCAGGAACCGCAGGCTCCAGTTTTTGTAAAAGGTGACCTCGTTATAAGTGCTCATCTGGAACCGGGCTTCGGAATTGCCTAAAACACCGACGCCGGTGCCATTCAGGCCGACAATTTGCGTGGCTGATTTGCCTTGCTCGATCTGGTAGGTACCGAGCAATACGCCGCCTAACGAACCCAGTTGCACCGGTGTTCCATACCACGTTACCCGATTCAACCGGCCTGGCGTTCATGCCCAGCTCCACCCCATGGTTGGTGAGGTTACCGGCATTGATCCATTCCTGTGCAAAGCCCGATGAAGGCGGGGGAGTTGTCAATAACAG
>Ga0206864_1296_pt1 | contig 11203 bp, 8 predicted proteins | sample Alteio_BWOrgCont_42_FD_152632 | JGI IMG/M metagenome (GOLD analysis project Ga0206864, IMG submission 152632) | Enriched cells from forest soil in Barre Woods Harvard Forest LTER site, Petersham, Massachusetts, United States -... | ecosystem: Environmental > Terrestrial > Soil > Temperate forest > O...
CCAGCACCTGAGCGTGTTGCGGGGCAAGCGGTTGGTGGTGAACCGGAAGGAGGGCAACCAGGTGTGGTATGCGCTGCGCGATCCCATGCTGATTGAGGTGCTGAACACGATGCGGCGCTATTTTCAGGCGCACCTGGAGGAGGCCATCGGAGTGCTCTCGGAAATCACGCACGCCCGCTAGGGCCTGAATGGATGAGTGATTTTCCCAAGAGATTTGCGTTCGTACCGGCGTCGATCCGCTGCCTGAAAGGCTACGGGCTGTCGCAGTTGGCTATGGACCTGACCGCGGGAGTGACGGTCGGCGTCGTGGCGCTGCCGCTGGCGATGGCTTTCGCCATCGCTTCCGGTGTGAAACCGGAGGCGGGAATTTTCACAGCGGTGGTGGCGGGTTTCATCATCTCGGCCCTTGGGGGATCGCGGGTGCAAATTGGCGGGCCGACCGGGGCATTCGTGGTGATCGTGTACGGCATTCTGATGAAGTACGGCGCCACCAATCTGGCCATCTGTACGGTGATGGCGGGAGTGATTCTGGTGGTCATGGGACTTGCGAAGATGGGTTCGATGATCAAATTCATCCCGTACCCCGTGACCATGGGTTTCACCTCCGGGATCGCGGTGCTGATTTTCAGCACACAAATCAAGGATTTCCTGGGCCTGAAGGTTGCCGGTGTTCCGGGAGAGTTTTTGGAAAGAATCAGGGTGCTGGGGTTGGCATTGCCAACTGTGCAATGGCCCACCGTGGGGCTGGCCGTGGCTTCGCTGCTGATCATTGTCTTATGGCCGAAACGGTGGTCGAAGTATGTGCCTGGGTCCGTGGTGGCGCTGCTTTTGGGAACGGCGCTGGTTTTTGCGTTCCATCTGCCAGTGGAAACGATTGGGACTCGATTCGGAGGCATTCCGCAGGGATTGCCGGCATTCCACCTGCCGGACCTTTCCGGCGTGGACTTGCGCCATCTGTTTCAGCCAGCGCTGACCATTGCGCTGCTCGCCGCCATCGAGTCATTGCTCTCGGCGGCGGTGGCGGATGGCATGATCGACGACCGCCATGATTCGAACCAGGAATTGGTGGCACAAGGGGTGGCCAACGTGCTGAGCCCGCTGTTCGGAGGCATCCCGGCCACGGGAGCGATCGCGCGGACGGCGACGAACGTGAGATTGGGAGGGCGGACGCCCGTGGCCGGGATGGCCCATGCGGTGACCCTCCTGATCATCCTGCTGGCGGCGGCGCCACTGGCGAAGTTCGTGCCGTTGGCGACGCTCAGTGCGGTGCTGGTGGTAGTGTCCTGCAACATGGGCGAGTGGCATCAGTTTGCCCGCCTGCTGAAGTGGCCGAAGAGTGACGCTGCCGTGTTCCTCACCGCGTTTGCGTTGACCGTGATCATGGATCTGACAGTGGCGGTGGAAGTGGGCATGGTGCTGGCCGCGGTGATGTTCATCAAACGGATCGCGGAGACGACGCAGATCATGGCGGTGGATGAATCGAACGAGACGGAGGGGCCGCAGCATTCCGTGGTCGGCAAGGAAGTACCGGAAGGAGTGCTGATCTTCCGGGTCTTCGGGGCGTTCTTCTTCGGAGCAGTCGACAAACTGGAGACGGCCTTGAAACGGGCGCGGCAGGAGCCGAAGGTTCTCATTCTGCGCATGCGCAAGGTGCTGGCCATGGACGCCACCGGGCTCAACGCGCTGGAGGATTTGAGTGACAAACTCCGTCTCCGGCATCAGCACCTGATCCTCAGCGCGCCGCATACCCAGCCTTACATGATGATGGTGAAGGCCGGATTCATCGATCAGATCGGCGAGGAGAATGTGTGTGCGGACATCACCGCGGCGCTGGAGCGCGCTCGGCAAATTCTTGGACTGCCGGCTGCTGCGGTGCTGGATGGAACGATGGAGCGGCTCGGGTCAGCGCGTGCGGCCTGAGGGCTGAGGAACGATCGTGAAAAGACGCGAAGAGACGCTCTACGTTCTGTCAATCTTCGCCAGCATTGACCACGACGAATTTCGCAGATGACGTACCGTCTTTCGCGGTCTCCTTGGAGGTTGGGACCTTGGAAAAGCACACGTCACTCAACCCGCTGCTGCATGATCCTCACGTTCACAGACGCCGACACGGAGCAGCTATTCCGCGAGGAAAAAAACCGCCGCTTCGCCGCCATCGGACGCGTCGCCTTGAGGAAGCTCATCCAAATGAACCGTGCCGGTCAGCTCAGCGACCTAGCCGTGCCTCCCGGCAATCGTCTGGAGGCGCTCAAAGGTAGCTGGGCCGGCTTTCACTCCATCCGTGTCAACGATCAGTGGCGTCTTGTTTTCCGCTGGACAGACCGTGGGCCTGCGGATGTCGCCATCGTGGATTATCATTGAACCGCGTCCATAACGCGATACGTTACGGCCATGAACCCGCCCATCACACCCGGTGAAATCCTGCTGGAGGAATATTTGAGGCCCATGGGCATCTCCCAGAATGCCATGGCCCGCGCCATAGGCGTGCCACCGCGCGCCATCAATGAGATTGTCCTCGGCAAGCGCGCCATCACCCCGGTCATGTCCATCCGCTTTGGAACCTTCTTCGGCCAATCGGAGGATTTCTGGTATGGGCTCCAAGTGGAGTGTGACTTCCGCGCCCTGGGCAAGAAGCGTCGCCAGCTCACAGCCGGCATCACCCCGGCCCGGAAACTCGCCACCGCTTGAGCCGGGCAAAGACCAACGAGAAGACAGGTATTTTTCGGGTCGTTTTTGGGCTTCCTCGAAGAATGGGCGGCTAGAACGCTTTTGGGCAGCAACTGTCCCTTTCACGCCATTCCGTACACATCCATGCCGAAAAACTCATGGGCGTTGGCGTAGCAGATGCGTTTGATCATGCTGCCCACGAGTTCGTAGTCGTCCGGGACGAGGCCGTTTTGCATGTCCCGGCCCACGAGGTTGCAGAGGACGCGGCGGAAGTATTCGTGGCGGGGAGGGGAGAGAAAGGAGCGGGAGTCGGTGAGCATGCCGACGAAGGGGGCGAGGAGACCGGTGGCACTCAAGGCATTGAGTTGCAGCTCCATGCCTTCGATGGTGTCCAAAAACCACCAGCCGGAGCCGAATTGGAGGCGGCCAGCGATGCCGTTCTCGTTGCCCTGGTAGTTGCCGATGATGGTGGCGAAGACGTAGTTGTCCTTGGGATGATTGTTGTAGAGGACGGTCTTGGGCAGGTGCCCGCGCTGTTCCAGGGTATCGAGGTAAAAGCGCAGCCCAGGCGCTTGCTGCGGGTCGTCGATGGAGTCGCAGCCGATGTCGCGTCCGAGTGAGGCGAAGAGGCGGGCGTTGGTGTTGCGCAGGGCGCCGAGGTGGAGCTGCTTGGTCCAGCCCTTTTCACTGTCGAGTTGCCCGAAATAGAGCATCAGGTAGGACCGAAAACGGGTGATTTCCGAAGCGCCGACCGGTTTGCCGGAGCGCGCCTTGTCGTAGATGGCCCGGGCTTCATGATCGGAAGCGGTCTCGGTATCCAGGGCGGTGAGGCCGTGGTCGCTGAGCCGGCCGCCAAGGGAGTGGAAGAAATCGTGGCGCTTGCGCAGGGCGCCGAGGAAGGACTCGAGGGTGTCGCAGGCGATGCCGCTGACTCCTGCTAATTTATCGATCCACTTGTTCCATGCCATGGAATCTTCGAGGCGCATGCCGGCATCCGGGCGGAAGGTGGGGTACACCTTGACGGGGAAGCCGGAAAGTTTGGCCACGGCTTGGTGATTTTCGAGCGAATCCGTGGGATCATCCGTGGAGCACACCACGCGGACGTTGGAGCGGGCGAGCAGGCTTCTGCAGGAGAGTTCCGGCGTGGCGAGTTGCTCGTTGCAACGCGACCAGATGCTCTCCGCGGTGTCGGGACCGAGCAATTCCTCGATCCCGAAGAAGCGTTTCAGCTCGAGGGCGGTCCAATGATAGAGGGGGTTGCGAAGCGTTTTGGGAACGGTATTGGCCCAAGCGAGGAATTTTTCCTTCCAGGGCGCGGACCCGGTGACGTGGCTTTCGGGCACGCCGTTGGCGCGCATGGCCCGCCATTTGTAATGGTCCCCGCCGAGCCAGAGATGGGCGATGCTCTCAAACTGCTGATCGCGGGCGATTTCATCCACCGGAAGGTGGGTGTGGTAATCGTAAATAGGCTCGTGTTCCGCGAACTCGTGATAGAGGCGCCGCGCGGGCCTGGAAGTCAGGAGAAAATCATCGTGGATGAAGGCCATGCGGCGAGCCTAAGGCGGAAACATACGGCAGGTCAAGGGCGGCGGGGGGTCCTGGATTGCGGATTTGGGATTTCGGATTGCGGATTGGCGAATTTCCCCAACAACCGGCCCCCAATCCGAGGACGAGGACACAGTGTTTTGAAGATGGATTCCCGATTTCGGAACTACTTCAGGCGATCCTGGCACCAGACGTAGCCCGTGGAGAAAATATCATCTTCGTGGCGGCGGTCTTCGGCGTCGTGACCCGTGATGGCCATGAAGGGGCCGTCTCCCGGGAAAAGGAGGGACGGGTACAGCCACTCTTCCGTTCCAACGTGGAGACGGGGGATGAGGACCTGACCGGTGTGCTCCACCTCCCAGCGGAGAAGAATCGGGTATTCTCCGTCGCGGTATTGGCAGACATCGGGATCCAACTGGCCAATGATCCCGGTTTGATTGGCGATGTCGTTGATTTCGCCGTTGGCGAGATCGAGCCGGATGCCAAACTTTACGGGGAGGCGGTTGTCGCCACGTTTTTCTTGCATGAGAGCAAACAACAACGAAGGCTGGCCATGGGCGCTGGACACATGGATCTGAAAGCCAAAGCACATGGTACGGCGGTTGATGTGGACACGGCCATGGGAAAGGAAACGAAAGGCTCCGTGAAGATCGGGCCACGAGGGAGCAGGAATAGTTTTCATGTCGATCGTGTGAGAGGGAGGTGGTGTGTGCTCAAAGCTCTGGAAATTTACCACATCTGCCATAAATACAATAGCAATTTGGAAACCTAAGGCATTTTTTATACCGTTAATCGGTAAAGATCCGGCGTTTTAAAAGGATCTCATCGGGTATGACCACAGGAAAAACACACCAGGCGTGCAGCCAATGAAAACACTTACGGCAGGGTTGGCGGGGATTTTGATAGGCTGCGTTTCGCTGGCGACGGGGGTTGCGGCCGAGCCCTCCTGGTTTTTTGATGGAACCCATCGTTACATGAGATTGAGCCTGGAGGACTTCGGGAAGGTGCATCTGCAAATTCGTACGGTGGGGGCGCCGGGCAGTGCCTCCCAGTGGCTGGCGGACGGGGGGCGTGTGGAGAACGAAATCGTTTTTGCCCGGTCCGTGGGCGACAACGAGCCGAGGGGTACGTTTTATGTGGCGTCAGCCAGTGAAGCCAGCGTGCGAGTCAAGGTCAAGCCCGGCCAGGAGAAGGAGAAGGTGGACGAAGGCGTGGTGGGCGTGTACCACCACATCACGGAGGAACGGCGGCTGGCGCTCGCGAGGAAGGAAGCGGAGGGCGCCGAAAAGCGCCTCCGCGACGCGGAAAGGCCAACGGCCAAGAAATGGGGCGTGCTGGAGAAACCGGCGCTGACCGAGTGGACGGCGCGCTGGCCAGGCTTGCGGGAGCGGCTGCTGGCCCTTCGCGACAGGTACCGGATTAACCAGATGCTGACGCAAAAAACTGCGAAGCCTGCCTTGGGTGAACCGGCCGAAACGCCACCCGAAAAACAGCCGGACCATTGGTTCCTGGCCTCCGAGATCGCGGGGGCCGGATTGGCTTTTCTAACGACACCATTGGATGCCAAAACCGCCGATGGCTGGGACGGCATCTACAATGACGGATTTGGCGGCACCGCGGATCTCACCCTCAGCAAGGACGGGACCAAGGTGCGTTTCACCTTGAACTACACGCGAGGCACGGATGAACAAGCGGGCCTGTTGGCGGGCGATGCCATCCTCGGCAAAGGTGCGGAGGAGCAGATTGCCGACTTCGTCGAGAAAAAAACGGGGGGGCACGGAACCGGCGATCCTGGCGCACATTCGGCTGCGTCTCGTGGGACGCTACCTGGTGGTGGATGCGGAGAAGACGGAGAAGTATGCCAAGCGGGGATGGTTCCAGGGCGTGTACCGCAAGCAACCGCCGCCGCAGTGAAGGGAAGGACTGGCGGAAAGAACCGGGCCGCTTGACCCGTTGCGCTGGTCTTCCATCATTCCGCATGAAGCCTCTCTTTACTCTTTTGCTGCTGGCCCTGGCCTGCGCCACCCCCATCGTCGACGCCGCAAACTGGCCCCAGTTTCGCGGACCCAACCAGGATGGTTCCAGCCCGGAGACCGGACTTCCGGCCAAATTTTCCAAAACGGAGGGAGTGAAGTGGACGGCGAACCTCCCCGGTCCCTCGGCTTCGGTTCCCGCGATTTGGGGGGACAAGGTATTCCTGACATCTGCCGATGCTTCCAACAAGCATTTGGTGGGCATCTGTCTGGACGCCAAGACGGGGAAGGAAGTTTGGAACGTGGTGGTCAGCGAGGGGTACCAACACGACTCCAGCAGCAACCTCGCTTCACCCTCGCCCGCGACGAACGGCGAACTGGTCTTTTTCTACTACGGAAACAGCACGCTGGCGGCGTTTGATTTTGCCGGTAAGGAAGTGTGGAAGAGGGACTTGGGACACGACTACGGGCGGTTCGGCACACAGTGGACCTACTCGACCAGCCCGGTGCTCGATGGCGCCAAGTTGTATATCCAGGTGCTGGAGCGCAATCATCCTTTTGAGTTCCAGGGGATGCCCAAGGGCGATCCCAACGGCAAGAATGAGAGCTATATCCTGGCCTTGAACCCCAAGGACGGAAAAACGATCTGGCGACATATCAGGCCCAGCACCGCCATGGAGGAATCGCTTGAGGCCTTCTCCACGCCCTCCTTTACGACGTTCGATGGCAAGCGCCTCATGCTCGTGGCGGGCGGAGACACCTTGAGCGCCCATGAAGCGGAGACGGGCGCGGAAGTGTGGCGCCTGGAATCCTGGAATCCCTCCAAGATCGGCCACTGGCGCCTGGTGCCCTCTCCGGTGGCGGGAGACGGCGTGGCGATCGCATGTGCCCCCAAGAACGAGCCGGTGTACGCCGCAGCGCTGGGCAGCTATGGTGAAGTCAAACCGCTGTGGGCTTCCAATCCCAAGGGAGGCGTGACCAGCGATGTGTCCTCTCCCGCTTTTTATCAAGGCAAGTTCTACGTTCTGGACAGCAATCACAAAACCCTGGCGTGTGTGGATCCGAAGACCGGCAAGCCGATGTGGGTGGGTGAGCTGCCCAGCAAGGGCAAAATCGAAGCCTCGCCCACGGTGGCGGACGGCAAGGTCTACATGGTGAACTTCTTCGGAGAAGTGTTCGTGGCCAAGGCGGACCCGGGGCAGTTCGAGTTGTTAAACGTGGGAGATTTTGGCGACGGCAGCAAAATGACCAAGGGCGACACCGTGGTGCGCACCAGCGTGGTGGCGGCGAACGGTGATTTGTTCATCCGGGTGAAGGACAAGCTGTATTGCGTGGGAAAATGAGAAAAGATGCCGTGGATGCGTGCAGCGATCCCCATGGGATCGCTGCATCAAATTTCACATGGGTGTCACCCGAATATTCTTGAACCACACTTCGTCGCCGTGGTCCTGGAGTAGAAAATGACCCTTGCCGGGGGCAAAGCCTTGCACGCTCTTGAACTTGCTTTTGGCGACGCGGTCCTTCCAATCCTGCGTCTTGGTGTCCTCTTCGGCCACCAGCTTGCCGTTGAGGTAGTGCTGAATCACTCCGTCCTGGATCACCACCTTGCTGGTGTTCCATTCCCCGGCGGGTTTCACAGGCTTGTCCTCTGAGGGGCCTTTCAGATCGTAGAGGCTGGCAGTGGCGTGGCTGTGGCTTTCTCCCTTGTTGGCGTCCGGATGGCGCTCGTCATCGATCATCTGGTACTCGATGCCGAGCCAGCCCTTGCCAAACTTGTTCACCCAATACTTCAAGCCGCTGTTGGCGCCGGGAGCGACTTTCCATTCCCACTCGATGGTGAAGCTGGAGTATTCATCCTTGGAAATGAGGTCGCCAGCCTTGGCCTTGCGATGGATGACGCCGCCCTCTTCCTCAACCCATCCCGGTGGCGGCGGTTCGCCCTTGGTGTCGTTGAATGAAGCCAGCGTCAGGGTGATGGGATCAGCCGCGTGCACGTGCAGGATGCCAATCGCGGTCACAGACAAGAGGGAGAGGATGAATTTCATGGAGAAGGGAATGCAAGGATGGGCTCCTTAATCGGCGGATGGCAAGGCTGTCTTGCGGAATTTTGCGCCGCAGGCGAGCGGTTGCTGCCAAGCCGTCCCGGCTCGCAACGGTGATCCATCTACCAACGCGTCGCAAAACCTCTATCTCAAGCTACACCAGCGTGGGTTCGGCTTGTGCGTTCTTCTCCGCGGGCACGGTCTTCTCCACGGGCGGAGTCATCTCGGATGGTGTGGGCGTCGCCACCGGTTCCACGTCCACGGCGGTGATCTTGTATTCGGGACACATGGTGTCCGAATCATGACCATCGCCGGTCACCCGGTTCACCATGAATTCCGGGAAATGGAAAGTGGTATAGAGGATGCCGGGTTTCACGTCTTCGGCGACGCGCGCCCTCAGGTGCACTTCACCCCTGGCGGAGAACAGGCGAACCCACTGGCCGTCCTGAATCTCCTTCCCATCGGCATCGGCGGGATGGATCGTGAGCAGGTCCTCGGTAACGATGAGCGCATTGCCGGTCCGGCGGGTCATCGTGCCGCAATTGTAGTGCTCCAGGATGCGCCCCGTGGTGAGGATGAACGGATACTCATGGCGGTTCTCGAGCAGCTCGTTGGACTCTTCCCATTGGAAGAAGTGGAACTTGCCAAGCCCCCTCTTGAAGGTCTTGGTGTGGAGAATGGGCGTACCCTTGCCGTCTTCCAGCACTGGCCACTGCAGGCCCTGTTCTCCCAGATTCTCCCAAGTGATGCCTTTGAAGAAGGGAACGATTTGCGCAATCTCCGCCAGCGCTCCCTCCGGTGTGTAGTCCGGCTGCGGATAGCCAAAACGCTGCAACATCTCCACGACGATTTGGGCATCCGTCTTGGTGCCCTCCAGCGGCGGCACCGTGGCGATCACGCGCTGCACGCGGCGCTCACTGTTGGTGAACGTGCCGCTCTTTTCCAGGAAGGACGCCGCGGGCAGGATGACGTTTGCGTACTTTGCCGTCTCCGTCATGAAAATCTCCTGCACCACCAGGAAATCCAGCGCATTCATGGCCGCCGTGACATGATCGCTGTTCGGATCCGTCTGCACGATGTCCTCGCCCATCAGCCACAGCGCCTTGAGTCGCCCGTCCAGCGCTGCGTCGAACATCTCCGGGATCTTGAATCCGATCTCCGGGGAAATGGTGCGTCCGTAGAATTTTTCGTACAGGCGATGAGCCTCCGGATCGGTCACTTCGAAATACCCCGCACCTTGGTGCGGCTGGGCGCCCATGTCCGCCGCGCCCTGCACATTGTTTTGGCCGCGAAGAGGATTCACCCCCACACCGGGCCGGCCAATATTGCCCGTCATCATCGCCAGGTTCGCGATCATCATGACCGTCCTGGCTCCCTGCTGGTGCTCCGTCACGCCAAGGCCGTGGAAGGACATGGCGTTCTCGGCGGTGGCGTACTCCAGGGCCGCCTTGCGGGCCAGTTCCTTGTCCACGCCGGTGATGCGGGAAAGTTCATCCAAATCCAACGAACGCAGCCCAGCCTCGAATTCGCTCCAGTTTTCGCAGCGCTGCTCGATGAACTCACGTTTGACCAATCCCGCGTCCAGGATGTGACGCGCGATCATGCTCAGCATGGCGATGTTCGTTCCCGGGCGAAGCTGCAGGTGGTACTTCGCGTAGGGCACGATCTCGATCTTCCGCGGATCGATCACGATGAGTGGCACACCCTTCATCACGCGCTGCTTGATCTTGGCGCCCGTGACCGGATGTCCCTCGGTCGGATTCGCGCCGATGACCATGATACAGGTCGCGTAGTTCACGTCCTCCACGGAGTTCGTGGCGGCTCCGGTGCCGAAGGACTTCTGCATGCCCCACGCCGTCGGCGAATGGCACACCCGCGCGCAGCAGTCCACGTTGTTCGTGCCAATCACGGCGCGAACGAACTTCTGCATGAGGTAGTTTTCCTCATTGGTGCATCGCGCGGAGGAGATTCCTGCGATGGAATCCGGGCCATGCTCCTTCAGGATGCGGGTGAGGTTCTCGTGAATGTGATCGTAGGCCTGCTCCCAGGTCACCTCTTCAAAGTGGCCGTTGGTCCGGATCATCGGCTTGCGCAGACGGTCGGGATGGTTGTAGAAGCGGAAGGCAAAGCGACCCTTCAGACACGTATGAGCGTTGTTCACCTCCGCGCCTAGCGGCGCTTGGATGGACAGGATTTCGCCGCCCTTCGTCGACACATTCAGATTGCAGCCCACGCCGCAATAGGTGCATACGGTGCGGGTCTTCTTGGTGGCCTCAATCGACTTGGACTGGAAGAAGTCGGAGATCGCCGAAGTCGGGCACGCCTGGGAGCAGGCGCCACAGGACACGCAGGGGGAATCCTCGAACGACACATCAAGCCCCTTGATGATGCGCGCATTGAATCCGCGCCCGTGCATGGACAGGACAAACTGGCCCTGGATCTCGTCGCAGGCCCGCACGCAGCGGGAGCAATTGATGCACTTGGCCAGCTCCGAGGTCATGTACGGATGGGAGAGATCCTTCTCCCGGTCCAGGTGGTTCTTGCCCCCGGTGTAGCGGATCTTCCGCACGCCCACCTTGGCCGCCACCGACTGCAATTCGCAGTTCCCGTTCACCTCGCAGGTCAGGCAGTCCGGAGGGTGATCGCTCAGGACCAGCTCCAAGATATTCCGGCGGAGCCGCTGCACTTTTTTGGACTCCGTAAAGACATACATGCCCGGCGTCATCGGGGTATGGCAAGCGGCCACCACCCGGCGCGGACCGTCCGCCGTCTGGGCGATCTCCACCGAGCACACCCGGCAGGCCCCATAGGGCTCCAACTGCGGCGCGTCACAAAGCGTCGGCACATGCCCCCGTCCCATGTGCCGGTCCACCAACCGCAAGATGGTGTCGCCGGCCTCCACAGGATGCGCGATGCCATCCACGAAGGCGTACTTGGAGAGATCTGGTGTGTGCATGGCGAATACGTTAACGTTCC
>Ga0206864_1154_pt1 | contig 11100 bp, 10 predicted proteins | sample Alteio_BWOrgCont_42_FD_152632 | JGI IMG/M metagenome (GOLD analysis project Ga0206864, IMG submission 152632) | Enriched cells from forest soil in Barre Woods Harvard Forest LTER site, Petersham, Massachusetts, United States -... | ecosystem: Environmental > Terrestrial > Soil > Temperate forest >...
GGGGTATAGTGGCATTGGCAATGTAGGGACTGTAGCAGTAGCAGTGGGAGGTAGGAAGCAATGCAAGGGGTAAGACGAAACGTGGATAGAGTGGAAGTGGCAGTAGCAGTTTGCAGTAAGGCGGGGATGGAAGCAAAGGATAACAGAACGTGCTGGTACGGAATCTGCTGCGTAAAAATACGTATTGTATATGGGTGGTGGTGGCTTGTTTGTTTGTAAATAATTGATAATAAATTATTTGCGTTGTGTGCCGCTGTTTAAATCATAAAGGATAAAATTTGGTTCGTTTGAAATAACGCATAATTACCCTTAGTTTTATGCGAACTAAATTGTTAAACCCTAAGCAAACCAAAGCAATGGCATCAGAAACAAAAAATCACTTTTCAGGAAAAGAAGGTGGTCCTATTGACCTGCACGAAGCTGCAGGCTGGACCAAAAATTACAGGGAAAAGCATCCCGGTGAGACCATTTCGCATTTATTTGGGAAAGAGATCTTGCACAGCATCCTCGGGCAAGATGGCTGCGTAGGCATAAGATTTTATCATGCCTATGATCATTCCGGCATTAAACACATCATCATCGTCGGCGTAACAAGCGATGGCACGGAACTGTTGATCGAAGAAACGGAAGCCGGCCAAAAGCTTTTTGGCTCCGGGGATCAATCCGTCCCGTGCCCGGGATCTCCGGGCTGTCCTACGGGTTTGTTGAGCGGGGGTAAGTAAGATTAGTCTGGAAGTCCGGAAGTCCGGAAGTCCGAAAGTTCGAAAGTTCGAAAGACTCTGCCTTGCCTGCAAGCAGGCGAAAGAAGTGCGAATGATATTTTAGTAACAATAACTTAAGTTATAGAGAACGAAAAATTTGAGGTATGTCCGTTGCCAGTATAATAGCGCTCGTATCGATCATATCAGGGATTTTTCCTGTTGCAGCAGCTGTTTACAACTACAAACAACTGGATAAAGTACTAAAAATTGCCGCGCTTTATTTTTTAGTGTCAGTTCTTTCGGATTTGCTGATGCAGCTGATGAAAAATGAGGGCGTGCGCAATAACTGGCCGGTTATACACATCTACATAGCGCTCAGTATATTGCTTTTGGGCGCTATGTATTATTATGCTTTTTTTAACCCCATACTCAGGAAGGGGATTTTTGTAATTTCGGGCCTTGCGCTGTTATTCATGATTGCCAATATGATCTTTATTGAAACGATATGGGATTATCCGTCCATAGCGAACACTGTTTTAAGCGTAGTGATCATTTGTTTTTCGCTGGTGTATTTTTACCAGCTGCTAGCCCGGCAGGAATTTGTGCACATTGAAAAACAAGGGCTTTTTTGGATAAATGCCGGCATGCTTTTTTACTTTGCGATCAATATATTTTTGTTTATGCTTTTTAAGCGGATCCTTTCTGAACACCAGCAAGGCTTTTACATGATCAATAACATTACTAATATTATTGCTAACATTATATTTACCGTCGGACTCCTTTGCAAACCACAGAAAGCAACCTCGTACCAGTATTAATTACCGGTACGCTGGTGATCATTATACTGATTGTTTTTTTATTTTTTTTCGTGATCATCTACCAACGGAAAATGATAAAGAACCAGGTGGAGCTGCGCAAATTGCATGACGAAAAACAATCGGACCTGTTAAAAGCAGTATTCGAGACGCAGGAAAGCGAAAGGAAAAGGCTGGCCGAGGACCTTCACGACAGCGTGGGCCAGGTGCTTTCGGCCATCAAGCTGAACCTGCACCGGCTCGACAAAAGCTGTGTTACCGACAATGCCCAACCCGTGCTGGCGGATACGCGCAGGCTTGCGGATGAATGTATTGTGGAGATCAGGCACATCATCCATAATGTGCTGCCTCCTGTCCTTACTGATTACGGTTTAATTGAAGCGCTGGAAGGACTGTGCACGAAAATTCAGGAAAATACCGGCGTAAAGGTTGAATTTAGAAAGCAATTGACGGATGTAAGGTTTAAGGCGGGTATCGAACTGGCTTTTTACCGCATTGCGCAGGAACTGTTCAGCAACGCGATTAAACATTCAGATGCGACCGCTATTCATTTAACGTTGACCAGTGAGCCGGGCTGGCTGATAATGGAGTTTAAAGATAATGGCCGGGGCTTTAAAATTGATGAAGTTAAACATGGTTTTGGATTGAAGAACCTGGAAAGCCGGGTGCAGCTGATCAACGGCGACATTAAGATTTATACCAAGCCCATGAGCGGCACGATTACGATTGTAAGGGTGAGGATGGGGCAGTAGGCAGTAGGCAGTTGGCAGTTGGCAGTTCGCAGTTCGCGGTAGGCAGTAGGCAGTAGGCAGTTGGTTCATGGTTCATAGATCATGGTTCATGGCCGGAGGGGCGTTAGCGGAAGTTGCAGGGGTGGCTGGGCTGATGGGATGAAGATTTTGTGTTAGGTCAATAACAGCATCTGGTAGTTAGCTTTGAGTCAATTTCTTGAATTTTGGACTCCAGCTAATGTAATTTGGTTATTGACACGACATTAGTATATTAGCACATCTATTTACTTATGGAAAAGATCAGGTTAGGCATCGCCGATGACCACAAGATCTTCAGGAACGGCTTAAAGGCTACGCTTGAGGATTACCCGGCTTTTGACCTGGTGCTGGAAGCATCGAACGGGAAACAGCTGATAGCGCAGGTTGCCGCTAATGTGCCGGATGTGATCCTGATGGACATTAAGATGCCCGAAATGGACGGCATTCAAACAACGGCCTATGTGAAGCAACACCACCCGGGCGTGAAAGTGCTGGCGCTTTCGATGTTTAACGAGGATAAATATATCGTTGATATGATGAAGGCTGGTGCATCCGGCTACCTGCTAAAAAATGCCGAGCCCGAAGAGATCATCGAAGCAATATCCACGGTTTACCATAAAGACTATTATTTTAACGAACACCTGTCTATCACGCTGATCAAACAGCTGGCAGGCAATAACCACGCAGGCCACGCAGCCCTGTCATTAGCTGATTTTAATGAGCGTGAAATTGAAGTATTAAGGCTGGTTTGCCAGGAATATTCGAACCAGGAGATAGCTGATAAAATATTTTTAAGCGTAAGGACGGTGGAAGGTTACCGCGCCCGCCTGTTTGAGAAAACCCGGTCGAAGAACCTGGTTGGACTGGTGATATTTGCGGTTAAGACGGGGATTATTAACGTTTGATGTGCGGATGTGAGATATGAGATATGAGATGTGAGATATGAGATGTGGGATGTGAGATATGAGAGTGGCGGTAGCAGTAGCAGTAGCAGTAGGGTTCATGGGTCATGGCTCATAGTTCATAGCCGGATGGGTTGGGGAGAAAACGGAATACCATCCGATAGCAGTGGGGTGGAGAAGTAGCAAAGTTCGTAGCTTGATTAACCTTTTACCTTTCGCCTTTCGCCCTTCACCTTTCACCTTTTCCCACTCACCACTGACCATTCACCATCCTACTCCAATACTTCATAAATAACAACCGGCTTCGCCTTATTCTTCAGGTTTACTTCGCCGATCTTTTCGCATTTGAACGATTCTTTTACCTTTTCGAATACATTTTCTGAGATGACGATCTGGTTGGCTTTTGCGGTGGATTGCAAGCGCTGGGCGGTGTTTACACAATCGCCGATTACGGTGTAGTCGAGGCGTTTCAGGGATGCGGAACCAATATTGCCGGAAATCATTTCGCCGGAATTGATGCCGATGGAAATCATGGGTTTGAAGGCTTTGTCGCCCGATACCACTTCGGGAACTGTTTTGAAGTGTTCTCTTACTGCGATCGCCACATCAATGGCCCTGTCGAGGTGGAATTTGCCCCGGAAGACCGCCATTACGGCATCCCCCATAAATTTGTCTACGTGCCCGTTTTGGGCGGTGATCTCCTTAACGATGACCTCGAAAAGCTGGTTGATGAGTTTCACCACCACATCTGCGGAAACGTTTTCGGAAAAAGCCGTGAAGCCGCAAACATCCAGGAACATCACTGTAGCATCCACCACCTCGTTTTCGAGGAGGCTTTTTTCAAACCCCTTGCTCGTCATGAAATTGATCACATTCTCATCGACATACATCCTGAGTATGTTATTTTCTTTGATGGCTTTTATGGTTTCGCGCACCTGGGCAACATGGATCAGGGTTTTCTCCATGGTGAGGTCGAGGTCTTCAAAGTCGACTGGTTTGCATACAAAATCAAATGCGCCGCGGTTCATGGCGGAGCGGATGTTTTGCATATCGCCGTAGGCGGATACCACAACCGCCCTTAGCACGGGGTTGGCGGCGGGCAAGTGCGTGAGCAAAGTGAGCCCGTCCATTACCGGCATATTAATATCACTGAGCACTACGTCGATATCGGGATGCTCACCAACGCGCACGAGGGCCTCTTCGCCATTTTGGGCGAAAACAAATTCGTACACGTTTTCCCTGATCTTTTTACGGAACTTTTGCTTGATCAGTAATTCGAGGTCGGCTTCGTCGTCAACAACTAATATTTTGGCCATCGGCTTAGTTTATAAAAGTGTGGAGCTTCTCTTTTAACAGCGTGAAATCAAGGGGTTTTGTCAAAAATTCATTGGCCCCTTTTTGCATGGCCTGCGTGCGGTTTTCTTCGTCGCCATAAGCTGTGATCATCATCACTACCGGCGGCGGTTTTTCGTAATCGTGGCGTATACGGGCCAGCAATTCAATACCGGTCATGCCGGGCATATTGATATCGGACAAGATAAGTACTACTTCGGAGTGATGGTCGTGGAGGAAGCTGAGCGCTTCTTCGCCGGAAAGTGCGAACGAGAAATCGTACTCGCCGCTTTTAATTTCTTTTCGGAAGCGCTGTACAAATAATGGCTGAACATCAGCCTCGTCATCAACAACAAGTATCTTCATAGTTTTCAAATTTAATATTTTCAATCATTTATAAGGGCAGGGTAACGGTAAATTCGGTATACTCATTTTCTTTTGACAATACTTCAATATTTCCTCCATGGCCTTTCACTACAATATCGTAACTCATTGACAGGCCGAGGCCTGTGCCTTCGCCGGTGGGCTTGGTGGTAAAAAAGGGCTGCATGATCTTTTCCTTTATATTGTCGGGGATGCCGTTGCCATTATCCATCACTTTTACCTGCAAATATTTCCCGGCTTTTCCACCCGGCGACTTAGCAGCGGCGTGGGTAATGATGCCTGTTGTTAACTCCAGTAGCGGTTTATAGCCTGCAGGCGCAGTCTTTTGCTTTTGCTGGATGGCATAAAATGCGTTTGTAAATAAATTGAGCAATACCCGGCCGATATCCTGCGGCACAACGTTTACCAACGGCAGGTCTTCGGCGAAGTGCATTACCCATTCGGCGTTAAAAGACTTGTCCCTGGCCCGCAATCCGTGATAGGCCAGCCGCAGGTATTCGTCGACTAATTTATTGATGTCGGTTGGCTCTTTGGTATCGTTGCCTGCGCGGCTATGCTGGAGCATGCCTTTTACAATGCCTTCGGCGCGCTTGCCATGATGGCTGATCTTTTCGAGGTTTTGTTTAATGTCCTCTAAAATGTCAATTACTTCCTCTTTTGTACCGGTCTCCAGTTCGGTTTGCATTTCAGAGATCAATTCAATATTCACCTCTGAAAAATTATTCACAAAGTTCAAAGGGTTCTGGATCTCGTGCGCTACGCCTGCCGTAAGTTCGCCGAGCGAAGCCATTTTTTCCGATTGGATCAGCTGTTTCTGTGTAAGCTGTAATTGCTCCAGCGCCGCTTCAATTTCTTCTTTTTGCCGCAGCAGCAGCAGATTCGCCTGCTTCCGGTTCCTGGCATTGCGCCAAAATAAAAGCACCAGCAGCAACAGCACGGCAAGGCCGGCCATCAGCGCCCACATGCGCACCTCTTCGCGGTACCGCAGTTGGGCTTCGGCTATTTCCTGTTTGCGATTCTTTTCCTCAAAATCCATCGAAAGCAGCTGTTTTAACCTATCCTGGCTATACAGGCTGTCTTTAGCTGCGGTAGCCAGTTTGAAGTATTTGTAGGCGTCGGCAACATCATTGTCTTCGTCATAGTCTGTGTAAAGCACTTTACCCGCATTTAAAACATCCTGCTCATATTTACCATCACTGGCGGTTTTCAGCGCCTTCCAGGCATATGCCTCTGCCGAATCCTGCTGTTTAAATTTATGGTAGAGTTTTGAAGTACTTAAATAAGTTATGCTGAGCATTTCAACATCATCAATGGATTTAGCAACGGCCACGGCGGTAAGCAGGTGCTTTAATGCAGCAGCCTTATTTCCCCGCGAAATTTCAACTTCGCCCAAATCACGTTCAACATTATCTATTTCTTCCGTGAAATTATTTTTTTTAGCGTCTGCATAGCAGAGATTTAAATAGTAAGCTGCTGAATCGATCTTACCCGTATATAAAAAACATTCCCCGATATTCATATTCAATACGGCATTTTGCGTCCGATCTACAAGCCTGATCAATTTGTGTGTGGCTGCATAAGGGCGCCATTTGTTAACGGCGCTGTCAAGATAGGTTAAAGCATCTTTATAATTACCTTCCTGCACATCCGTAGAGCCGATATTGTTATAAACGGTAACTATTCCAGATATATCGTTCAATTGTTCGTAAACCATTAAGGCCCGGAAATAATACTGCATGCCCTTAACATAGTCGCCCATGGTAGCGTAAGCATTCCCCATATTACTCAGCATCCTGCCCTGTCTTAATGGTTTATTGAGCTTTGCGGCCAGGTCATAAGCCTGTTGAGAAAATATTATTGACGAATCAGGGTTAGGTATAAAATAGTCGTGACTCAGTCCTGTCAAGGCATTTAAACGATCGGAATCTGTCTTAGCATTACGCAAAGCCAGCCGCAGCGTATCAATGTGCTTGCGCTGCGCCTTGCAGTGGGCAACAACGCACAGCAACAAAAAAAACAGCAAGGCTTTTTTCATTAACAGGTTTAAATAATAGGCAAGGTAACAATAAATTGCGAACCTTCACCTTCGTTGCTTTGCAGGTCAATTTTACCGCCATGTGCCTTTACCACAATATCATAGCTTAATGACAGTCCCAGCCCCGTGCCTTCGCCGGTAGGCTTGGTGGTGAAGAAGGGCTGCATGATCTTGTCTTTAATATCGTCGGGAATACCGCAGCCGTTGTCTTTAACAACTATTTGTATTGAACCGGCCTTTAAGCAGGTGTTCACCTCGATTACAGGTTTGAAATTGGAGTTGGTGGCCTGTTTTTTTTGAACGGCATAAAATGCGTTGTTGAACAGGTTGAGCAGTACGCGCCCGATGTCCTGCGGGACGATATTAATGTGCGGGAGTTTTTCATCGAAATGCGTAACCAGCTCGGCGTTGAAGGTCTTGTCCTTCGCTCTTAATCCGTGGTACCCAAGGCGAAGGTATTCATCGGCGAGTTTGTTGATATCTGTGGGTTCTTTGGTACTGCTGCTGGCACGACTGTGCTGCAACATACCTTTTACAATGCTGTCGGCGCGCTTTCCATGGTGGATCACTTTTTCGAGGTTTTGTTTGATGTCGGCGGCTATCGCAATGGCTTCCTCTTTGTCTCCTTTGGCCAGTTCCTCTTCCATTTCGTCGATCATTTCCATGCTTACCTCGGAGAAGTTGTTGACGAAGTTTAACGGGTTTTGTATCTCGTGCGCAATGCCGGCCGTTAATTCGCCCAATGAAGCCAGTTTCTCCGATTGAATAAGTTGCTGTTGGGTGGTTTGGAGTAATTCCACGGTTTTTTGGAGCTCATCTTTTTGTTTGGTCAGCTCGACCGTTCGCTCGGCTACCATCTTATCCAGCATGATGTTTTGCTGCGTGACAAAATTGAATTCTTCGCGCTGCTTTTTTGTTGTGGCCCAGCGCGCAAATATCCAGATGAAGGCGCCGAGTATGGCGAACACGAAATAGTTTTCGTATTCATCGTAAAATTTATCGGAAATGAGGTTTACCAGGCCCGCCAAAATACTGGCGCCTGCCAATGGATAATGCGCTTTCAGGACTGTTGAAAAGGCTTCGAAGTCGGGTTCCCGCTCCAGGAAGATGACTTCGGCCAGTAAAAGACCGCCGCCCAGTATCGGTGTAAGCCAGTCCTGCAGGCAGCTTTCGCCTAAAATAAAGCCTCCGGCAATGAGCCACGAGGCCATGGTAAATTTCGAGATCCATTTGACCCGGATGGGAGAAAACCTCAAGGAACGTCGCAGACGCCATATCAATAAAAAAGCCGCAAGGAATGCAAATACACTCATAGGATTGTTACGGCCCTAATTTAAGTGTTATCTGATGAAAATCGCTAATACTATTCCTGATAGTGCGAATATAGCTGGTTAAGCCACATAAATGGTTATTGTGGTACCGGTATTGTAATCGTAAATGTTGAACCTTTGCCTTCTTTACTTTCAATATTAATAGCACCACTATGCCCTTTAACTATGATGTCATAGGTTAGGGAAAGGCCGAGGCCGGTGCCTTCGCCGGTTGGTTTGGTGGTGAAAAAGGGCTGCATGACCTTTTCCTTTATGGAATCGGGTATACCCACGCCGTTATCCTTCACCGTGAGTCCCCATCCTCCTTCAGGGGGCGAAAAAGTAGTTATTTCAACAGTCGGGTTATAACCGGGGCCGCCTGCTTTTGCTTTTTGGTTTACGGCGTAAAAGGCGTTGTTGAAGAGGTTAAGAAAGGCGCGGCCAATATCCTGCGGCACTATGGATAGTTTTGGGAGGTTTTTTTCGAAATGTGTAATCAGCTCTGCCTTAAAGTCCTTGTCTTTAGCCCGCAAGCCATGAAGAGCAAGCTTTGAAAACTCGTCGGCGAGGATATTTATGCTGGCGGGCTGTTTTTCACCGGTGCCGGTGCGGCTGTGCTGCAGCATCCCTTTCACAATAAAATCGGCGCGTTTGCCGTGATGATTTATCTTCTCTTCGTTTTGAATCAGGCCATTAATAAGTTCAATTTCCACCTGCTCATTCCTTTTCGCTTTTGGCTTTTCGCTTTCAGCTTTCAGTTCCTCCAGCATTTCCTTGTTCACTTCGGAGAAGTTGTTGACGAAGTTGAGCGGGTTTTGAATTTCGTGGGCGATCCCGGCAGTTAATTCTCCAAGCGAGGCCATTTTTTCGGACTGGATAAGTTGGTTTTGAGTGGCTTTGAGGTCGCCGAGGGCTTTATTCGTTTTATCACGCTCCTGTTCTATTATTTGTTTTTGCTTGCTAAGGAGGTTATTGGCCTTTTGTTTTTGACGGTTATTGCGGTACAGAACGACGACGGTTATGCCGATAAACACCACCACCACCAGGGCGCCGAGCAGGAATGCGTTTTGCAATTTTTTCTGCTGGTTGAGTGTAGCTATTTCCTCCTGTTTTTTTGCCATATCGTAATTGTATTGCAACAATCCAGCCTTGTTGGTCACCTCGCTGTTAACCATGCTGTCGCGATAGGCAACATACAAGCCCTGGTATTTATAGGCGCTGGCGAAGTCCTTTTTTTGCGCGTAGGCGACTGCCAACGCTCCGTAATTGTCGCGCATAAATTCTATCGTCCCTGCCTTTTTTGCAGCTTGCAGTCCCTTATCGCCATAGTAAACGCCACTGTCGGGCTTATTTGCTTTATTATAGGCTCTGCTCAATATGCCATCTATCCAGGCAATGCCTTCGGTATCATCGATCTGAACGGCCAGCCGAAGCGAATGAAAAGCATATTTGAAAGCCATTGACAATTCACCCGTCCTTACGTATACATCTGCCATGTTGCTCTCGCAAACCTCTCTATAATAGGTGGTTAGTCCGGCTATGGCGAGTTGCTGCCTGTAGGCTTTGATAGCTTCGGGATAATTACCCATTAAACGATACCGTTCACCAATGTCATTATACAGCCTGGAGCTGAGGTTACTGTCGTCAAGCGTTTTGTTGGCTTGCAGTGCTTTTTTGTAATAGTAAAGCCCGTTTTTATTGTCGCCGATGGTGGTATAAAAACCAGCCAGTCCAGTCCATGAATTCGCCAATTCGTCAAGGGAGTTGGCCTCCTCGGCCGAGGTTATGGCCTTTAACGTCCATTCGATTGCTTTTGGATAATTGCTTAAAGAATTTGCGTAAGCGCTGCCGACTGCACGCTGCACAATAGCTAGTAGTTTCTTGTTGGGAAGCTTTTCAGCGAGGGTGTCGGCTTTTAGAAAACAAGAAAGGGATTTTTGATTATCGATCTGGGCACTTATCCTGGCCATAGTAATCCAGTAGCGCACCAAAACCTGATCATCATTTACATTTGCCATTAACGCGCGGGCATGGTTCAACACCATTATAGCTTTCTCCCTATGCCCCTCCTGCGATAAGGCGGTTGCCTGGTTAACCAGGGCGAACGTTTCGCCATACTTATACCTGATTTTTTGAGCAATTGCTAAGGCTTCGGCCGAAAACGTATCTCTGCCGGCGGTATTTATGGAGTACATCGCACCGAGTTCGTTCAAGTGATTCACCCGGAAAGTGTCAGCTTGCGGATGCTCACTTAGCTGTTGCTTCAATTGCCTGACCTGGCGTTGCTGGCCGTGTGCCCCTCCAATGTAAACCACCAGCAGGCAAGCTATAAGTACGCTTTTCATTGTGATATTTTTCGAGTTAGACCGGTAAGTTAATAATAAATTCCCACCCCGGGCCGGAACATTTAACCTGTATGCTTTCGCCATGACCGTTCGCCAACCCGTTGCCACACCAGGTTGGGGGACGTTATACCTTTTTGTTCTTGCGGGCTACCTCTTTTGGTTAGCCGTAAGGCATTGTTATTGTAAATGTCGACCCGTCTCCTGCCTTGCTTTCAACATTGATAGTACCGGCATGCCCTTTCACCACGATATCATAGCTTAGAGATAAGCCCAACCCCGTGCCTTCTCCGGTAGGTTTTGTGGTGAAAAAGGGCTGCATGATCTTTTCCTTTATCGCCTCGGGAATGCCGGGGCCGTTATCCTTTACTTTGATAATTACTTGTCCGGCAACCGAATTGGTCGTCACCGATACATTAGGTTTATAATCCGCATCCGCGTTTTTTTGCTTTTGATTCACTGCATAAAACGCATTGTTAAACAGGTTGAGCATTACCCTCCCGATGTCC
>Ga0206864_1298_pt1 | contig 11088 bp, 14 predicted proteins | sample Alteio_BWOrgCont_42_FD_152632 | JGI IMG/M metagenome (GOLD analysis project Ga0206864, IMG submission 152632) | Enriched cells from forest soil in Barre Woods Harvard Forest LTER site, Petersham, Massachusetts, United States -... | ecosystem: Environmental > Terrestrial > Soil > Temperate forest >...
TTCGTGGCAAAAATAAGGATGAAAGGGGCCTTTTTGCTATTAAATTGTAGTATTTTATACTGAAATTTAGTTAATCACAAAAAAAGTACATTAATTATTTTATTCTTTAGTGATAAAACGATACTTTTGCAACCCCAAAACAGTTAAGTAATTATACATAAATAAAAGAAAATCAGATATGACTAAGGCAGAAATTATCACTGAGATCTCATCCAAGACAGGTATTGAGAAAGTTGACGTTCAGGAAACTGTTGAGGCGTTTTTCAAAGTTGTTAAAAGCTCCATGGTTGGAGGAGAAAACGTTTACGTAAGAGGTTTCGGAAGTTTTGTTGTAAAAAAGAGGGCTAAAAAAACAGCCCGTAATATTTCAAAAAATACTGCCATAATTATTCCAGAACATTTTGTGCCAAGTTTTAAACCAGCCAAAACTTTTGTTGATAAAGTGCGCACCGGGAACAAAGTGAGTAAATAATTTACTGTATGTATAAAAAGCAAATAGTTGTTGTTGTAATAGTGTTTGCTATTATGGGCTATTTGTTTTTTCAGCCGGTAAAAGGGCTTATTAAGCCAAAAGAAGCACAGGGGCATACCAATGCGGTTGAGCAACAAGCACGGCCGGTTATAAATGTTACTGTGGATATGGTATCAGCGGCAGCTAAAATTGCAATTGGCCCTGCATTATCCCAACAGGTAAGCGGCACCGAAAGCCAGTTGAAAAATGCCCCGGATGATGCCGTTAAGCTTAGTTTGCAAAAAAAACTTGCTAAACAGTGGGATGATGTTAACCAGCCTGCACCGGCAGCATTTTACTACCAGGCGATTGCCCGGCAGGAAAATACATTTGATGCCTGGTTAACGGCTGGCAGTCATTTTAATGACGCGTTCAATACCGTGCAGGATACCCTGGCGCAACCGGCATTTGTAAACGATGCTATTGAATGTTATGAAAATGCTGTAAAGCTGCAGCCGAATAACCTTGATGCAAAAACAGGTCTTGGCGTTGCTTATGTAAACCAGTTCAGTTTAGGGACAGGCCAGGATGGCGGACCGCCCAAGGGGGTAATGATGCTGCTTGATGTAGTAAGGCAGGACCCCAATAATATAAATGCAAACTTTAACTTAGGTAAGTTTGCGGTAAATTCGCGCCAGTATGACAAGGCTGTGCAAAGGTTTAAAACTGTTATTGCGCAAAAGCCAGATCGCGATTCCTACTTTTACCTGGCTGAAAGTTATAAGCAGCTTGGAATGAAAAAGGAGGCGATAGATGCCTACCAAAAGTGCAAAGCAATGGAACCTGATGCTGCTTTTGATAAGCAGATTGACGAGTATATAAAGGAATTAAAGAATTAACAACAATTAAAAATTATTATTATGCCGAGCGGTAAAAAACGTAAAAGACACAAAATGGCTACTCATAAACGCAAAAAGCGTTTAAGGAAGAATAGACATAAAAAGAAATAAGCTGTTACCCCAGGCTTGCATACCTGTTTGTATAACAGGAAGAATTGTTTTTTACCCACTTATTAACGTGCGGTTATTTAACCGCTTTAAGAAATGGAGTAGCAGTTGATAAAGGAATTAATTATCGATTCATCCCCGAGCGGGACTACTATTGCATTATTACAGGATAAACAACTTGTAGAGCTCCATAAAGAGCAAATCACCAACAATTATACTGTTGGTGACATTTACCTTGGCAGGATAAAAAAGATCATGCCGGGGCTAAATGCAGCTTTTGTAGATGTAGGCTATGAGAAGGATGCTTTTTTGCATTACCTGGATCTTGGTCCGCAGGTGCAAAGCCTGCTTAAACTTACCAAGCAAGTGCGTAGTGGCGGATACCAGTCAAAGCTTTTAGATAACTTTAAGCTCGATCCGGATATTAATAAGGGTGGTAAAATATCCGAGTTATTAGCCAAAGGCCAGCTTATACCCGTACAGATAGCAAAAGAGCCCATTTCAACAAAAGGGCCACGCTTAAGTTCGGATATATCAATTGCCGGCAGGTATGTAGTATTAGTGCCTTTTTCGGAAGTGACCTCTATCTCAAAAAAGATAAAGAGCAATACCGAGCGTAACCGGCTGCGTAAAATTGTTGAAAGTATAAAGCCAAAGCATTTTGGTGTAATTATCCGTACAGTATCTGAAGGTAAAGGTGTTGCCGAACTGCAAAAGGACCTGCTTGATTTAATATCAAAGTGGGAATCGTTTATAACCCGCTTGCCTTCAATTGAGCCTGCCAAAAAAGTGCTGGGCGAAATTGACCGCACCTCAACCCTTTTACGTGATATCTTAAACCCCGATTTTCAGCATATTTATGTGAATGATAACGCTATGCACGAGGAGGTGCGTTCGTATATTCATGAAATATCCCCCGAAATGGACGGTATTGTCCGTTTCCATAAGAATAGTGTTCCCATATTTGAGCATTATGGCATCGACAAGCAAATAAAATCAGCTTTCGGCAAAACTGTGAACCTGGCAGGCGGCGCTTACCTTGTTATAGAGCATACCGAAGCCCTGCATGTTATAGATGTAAACAGCGGTAACCGTACGGCAAGTAAAGAGAACCAGGAAGAAAACGCTTTCCAGGTAAATAAGGAAGCAGCAAAAGAAATTGCGCGCCAACTGCGCCTGCGCGATATGGGCGGTATTGTCGTGATCGACTTTATCGATATGCACAAACCAAACAACCGCAAGGATTTGTTTGATTACCTGAGGTCTGAAATGTCGCACGACAGGGCAAAGCATACTATTTTACCGCCAAGTAAATTTGGATTGGTGCAAATTACCCGCCAGCGTGTAAGGCCCGAAATGAATATTGTTACCACCGAAATTTGCCCCGCCTGTAACGGTACTGGTACCCTGCGGCCTACAATATTACTGATTGACGATATTGAAAATAACTTTAACTACATACTGGTTGAGCAAAACGAAAAGAGTATAACCCTTATCGTTCACCCTTACATTGAAGCCTATATTAAACAAGGCTTTATCAGCCGCCAGTGGAAATGGTTTTTTAAATATAACCAGTGGATAAAGGTTAAAAGCAACCCCGCCTACCAAATCACCGAGTTTCATTTTTTCTCTGCAAAAGACGAAGAGATTAAGCTTTGATGTGCAGATATGCAGATATGCGAATGTGCAGATGTTTTGATTAGTATCTGCACATTTTTGTTTTGCGGGGAATTTACTTCAATTCAAAGCCCTGAAAGGGCGAAATATGTCAGCGCAGGGCGAAGTCCTGCATATATGTGTTATGCCAAGCGATGTGTATGCGCATTAATAAACCAATCTGATTGTGTATCTTGTCTCATCAAATGACCTGAAATAACATGAAGTACGTTTTAATCTTATTATGCTTTGTGTTATTATTATCCTGCACAAAACCAAAACAACATAAAAATGAGATCATAAAAGTTGAGTTGGCCCGCAGCGGTGCTTGGTCTGACTACGGGGGTACAATAAGTATTGACACCTCACTTAATTACAAATACTATGGGGATTACGGTAATATTAAACAAGGCTATTTTACTGGTAAGATTAGTGCGAAATTCTGGGATACCTTAAATCGAAAACTTGAACAAATAAGATATAAAAAACTGCCTGCTTCCGATAATGCTAATGTAGTCGATGTAAATTATTTTGAGCTTATAATCCATTGGAAGGATGGGAAACGACGCGTATCAAGGGCTTGGAACTGGCCGTCTGACTCTGTTTTAAGGGTTATAAAATGGATAGATACCAGTTATAAAAATGTAAAGTTGCATCAGGTCAAAAATCCTATTCGGTTTGAAAGCACTTATCACGGGTTGCCAAAACCCCATGTTGATAGTGCAAGATTTCCACCTCCAATAATTAAATCAAGGGTTATTAAATAATCCTAATGTTTTTAACAAAATATATAAAAACTCTCAATAAAATCTGCACATTAAACAAATTGTCTAAAACAAGGTTCGCATATTTCTTTAAAACCATGCCCATTAACCCGCACCATTATTCTTTCAAATATGTATATTTGACATGTGGACAGCCAGGCAATCTATAAAACAATTCGTGAAACGGTATTAGCAAACTTACCTGGTTCACGCGTTTTGCTTTTTGGCTCCCGTGCGAGGGGGGATTGGGATAGACATAGTGACTATGACCTATTAGTTATTACCCAGCAAACTTTTACACCAAGGGAAAAAATACGACTGAGTACCTTACTTAACCATGCTATAAACAAAGCGCTAAAAATTCCTGTCGACCTGTTGGTCAATAGTGAAGAAGAAGTCCGCGAAAAACAAGAATTACCTGGCCATGTTGTACGTACAGCCATCAGAGAGGGTATAATGTTATGACCCATGCGCTAAAAGCTTACGTAGAATCATGGCTTGATAAAGCTGAACACGATTTAATAAGTGCTCAGCGCTTGCTGGAGATCGAGCCGGTAATATTAGACAATGCTTGTTTTCATTTCATTGTCAACAAGCCATTGAAAAGTGCCTAAAAGCGTATTTGATCTATAACGGATTCGATGTACAAAAAACTCATGATATTATAGCTTTGCTCACTCAATGCTCGAATTTCGATACTATATTTGAAACGATTGATCCGCTGGATATTAATTCATATGCAGTGCAGGGCCGTTACCCGGATACCAACCTTATGCCAACAAAAGAAGAAGCCGAAGGCTATTATCAATTAGCACTTCAGATCAAATCCTTAGCCACAGAAAGAATTATATTTTCCTAATATTTTTAGCAAAATATATAGGAACTCTCAATAAAATCCGCACATTTGCACATCTGTAATCTGTACATCCAATAATGTCAAAAACAAGGTTCGCATATTTCTGTCAGAGCTGCGGCTATGAGTCAGCAAAATGGCTGGGCAAATGCCCGTCATGTTCGCAATGGAATACTTTTGTGGAAGAGGTTTTAGAAAAGGACAATAAGGCTATCCCAACGTGGAAATCAGCGTCGACAACCCTGCAGCGTGCAAATAAGCCTGTACAGGTTGCCGATATCACTTTTAGTGAAGAAGACAGGCTGATTACCCCCGATAAAGAGTTTAACCGCGTTTTAGGCGGCGGCGTTGTAGCCGGGTCACTTGTATTAATTGGCGGCGAACCGGGCATAGGTAAATCAACCCTGATGCTGCAGCTGGCTTTAAATATGCCAAAAATAAGGGTGCTTTATGTATCTGGCGAGGAAAGTGAACGGCAGATAAAGATGAGGGCGGAACGGTTGGTGGAAGTCGGAAGTCGGAAGTCAGAAGTCGGAAGTCAAAGGTCAGAAGATGAATTTTCTAAATCTGAAATCGTAAATCTGAAATCTGAAATCGGTAAGGGCTGTTACATACTTACGGAAACATCTACCCAAAATATATTCAAACAAATTGAAGAACTGGAGCCTGATTTGGTGGTGATCGATTCGATTCAAACTTTGCATTCAGCACATATTGAATCAACGCCGGGCAGTGTTTCGCAGGTGCGGGAATGTACGGCCGAGTTACTGCGCTTTGCAAAGGAAAGCGGCACACCGGTATTTTTAATCGGGCATATTACCAAGGACGGTATGATTGCCGGCCCCAAGATACTGGAGCATATGGTGGATACTGTTTTGCAGTTTGAGGGCGACAGGCACCATGTGTACCGGATACTGCGAACTGTAAAAAATCGTTTTGGTTCGGCATCAGAACTGGGCATTTATGAAATGCTTGGCGAGGGTTTGCGCGAAGTATCAAACCCCTCCGAGATATTGCTTTCACAACGTGATGAGGCTTTAAGCGGCATTACCATTTCTACTACTTTAGAAGGCATGCGGCCGATGATGATAGAAACGCAGGCATTGGTAAGCCCATCGCCGTATGGCACACCACAGCGTACCGCAACAGGTTTTGATACCCGCCGCATGAGTATGCTGCTGGCTGTGCTTGAAAAACGATGCGGCTTTAACTTAGGCGCCAAAGATGTATTTTTAAATATAACCGGCGGTATCCGCGTTGAAGACCCGGCAATTGATTTGGGGCTTGCTGCCGCTATCATATCCTCACACGAAGATATCCCTATCCCATTTAAAACCTGCTTTGCCGGTGAAATAGGTTTATCCGGTGAGATCCGTGCGGTCAACCGTGTAGAACAACGCATTGCTGAAGCGCAAAAACTTGGCTTCGAACAAATATTTATCTCCAAATATAATCTCCCATCGGGCGGCGTTGATAAAAAGGGCATCGACCTGTCGCGTTACAACATAGATATAAAAATAGTAAGCCGGATTGAGGAGGTTTTTGGGTTGTTGTTTGGGTGATGTTTTTCAATACAATTTAAGTAATTTTGTATATGGCGCAAATTGATTATAAGGAATATATTGAAGTTGATCCTGAAATCAGGTTTGGTAAACCTGTAATTAAAGGTACGAGGATCACAGTGTATGATGTTTTGCAATGGCTTGCCTCGGGTATGACGCATGAAGATATCATTAATGATTTCCCACAAATCACAGATAAACAAATATTAGCTTGCCTTGCTTACGCAGCTAATAAGGAACGCATCATAAAAGTGGCATAATATGCGGCTGATAGCTGATGAAAATATTTCATGGCGACTGAAAAAGCTATTGCCAGATTGGCAAATATTGCCATCAAATGAAATCAAATCTGATAAACGGTTAACTGATTTAATGATTTGGAAATTTGCAAAAGCAAATCAATATACTATTTTAACTTTTGATGAGAATTTCCTGGAACTTCAAAACTTATTTTCTTACCCACCTAAAATAATCTGGCTTAGGACTGGCAACGTAAGGACAGGTGAAATCGCTTCGCTGCTGATTAGGCTAGAAGATAATATTAATGAATTTATAAATAATGATGATTTGGGGATATACGAAGTGTATTTATAAGTTGAGTAGCAAATGCATGGCCACTCTACTCCACACAATTATCCTTCCTCCTCGTATCCACAATATAAATGATCTTCCAGCCATTCGCAGTTTTCATCAGCTGAAAAACATCCACAGCACAATGACTGAATTTATCGCCAAGGTAAAATTTATAGGGCGCCCAAACGCTGGCCAGGTCGCCATCAATTTTTATAGCATCAAACACAATGCGTTCATCATACATCGCCACATGTGTGGTGCGCCAATAGCTTTTACAAAGCCCTCCGCCTTTTCCGTACTTAGTATGGCTTTCTTGAAAACTATCCTGATGTTAGCAGTTTTGCCGCTGCTGATGAGGATGATATACTAAAATTATGGCAGGGGCTGGGTTATTATTCCCGCGGACGTAACATGCTTAAAACCGCCCGCATGGTTAAGGAGTTGTATGATGGCAAATTCCCGGAAACTTATGAGCAACTGATAAAACTTAAAGGCATTGGCCAATATACTGCGGCCGCAATTGCCTCTTTTTCTGCAAATGAAGCCAAAGCTGTGGTTGATGGGAATGTTTATCGCGTATTGGCACGTTATTTTGGTATTTACGAACCTATAAACAGTACAAAAGGGCAAAAAACTTTTCAGCAAATAGCTGATGACCTGCTTGACAGGCAGCATCCCGGCCGGCATAACCAGGCTATGATGGAGTTTGGCGCCATGCTGTGCAAACCAAAAAATCCAGGATGCAATATTTGCCCGGTGCGCCTGGGTTGTTACGCTTATGCCAATAACGCTGTCGCGGATTTGCCCGTGAAATTAAACAAGCTTAAAATACGCGAAAGGTTTTTTAATTACTTTTTAATTATCGACGGCGACACTATCCTCATGAATAAAAGGGGGGATAAAGATATCTGGGCAAATATGTATGACCTGCCATTAATTGAAACATCATCTTTACTTGATATTGACAAATTGGTCTTGCTGCCGCAAGTTAAGGAACTCTTTGGCGTGGATATTAAAATTACTGGAACCCCTGCAGTCAAAAAACATGTGCTTACCCATCAACGATTGTATGTGCGGCTGATTATCCTTCAAAGCATACCTGTTAAACTAAAGAACGACTGGTTTTTTACGCCTGTTGGTGATATGAAGAAATTAGCTATACCGAAGATTGTGTTTTTATTTTTGCAGGGGATTTTTGATTTGTAATGGAATGACATCTTTTGACTTAATTTTGTAAATGCCCATTATATTGGAACCCCTCATCAAAACTAATGCTGATTATATCGTCCTATTTCTAAGGGTCATAGCTGGTGCAATCATTTTCCCGTATGGGATGCAAAAGCTTTTTGGATGGTTTGCCGGGCCGGGAATAAAAGGAACGCTTGATGATTTGAAAATGAAAAAAATTCCTCCGTTTATTGCGTGGCTAATTATTATCGGCCAATCTTTCGGCAGTATCGCGTTAATATTGGGTATCCTGGGAAGAATTGCTGCCGCTGGGAATTTCATTATTTTTACAGGGGCACTTATTGTTCACTCGCCCGATGGTTGGATGCTGAATTGGTGGGGTAAAAAAAATGGAGAAGGTATAGAGTATTTTGTAATGCTGCTTGCTTTGCTCCTGGTAATTATTATTAAGGGAAGCGGCGCCTTTTCATTTGACCTATGGTTATCAGCCAAGCTCTGAAAGACGAAAAAGGAAATCAAAAGAGCTTGTTTGCATATAAAAAAAGCCGGGATTAAGTAAGGGTAAAACGTATTTAAATTGTCACAATCAAAACTAATACAGCAACCATCACCTAAAACAGCGCCAACATGTACAAATTCTTCTTTAAAGTGCATTTATATGCCTCCCTTATCATATTTCCATTTGTGCTGATTTTTGCCATAACGGGGAGCTTGATGGCCTTTGAGCCGGAAATTGACCATCTTTTGCATGCAAAATTATCCTATGTTGAACCAGGGCCTAAGGCGCTCACGTTAGTCGAAATCAGCGATAGGGTTCAAAAAGCGTTCCCTAAAGACACCACCAACGCCTACAATCTGGCCACCACGCCTGATATATCATGGCAAATATATACCAATAACCGAACCTTATACATGAACCAATATACGGGGAAGATTTTGGGAACTATGACAGGGCCTGATTTTTGGCAAAATACACAGCAAAATATCCACCAGCTTCACTTACGCTTAGCATTCAGGGACAAACATGACACCGGCGGGTCTATAATGAGTTGGACAGGCGTTATTTTACTGGTCACGCTGCCAAGCGGCCTTATATTATGGTGGAAGCAAAAGCGCACCGCTATCAGGCGCAACGTACCGGCAAGACTGGTATGGTTTGACTGGCATAGTTTAATCGGGGTTGTTTCATTTATATTTTTGATGGTCTTCGCATTTACCGGTGTTATGATAGGCTTTGCAAACAAAACCGTACCAATGTTTTACAAACTAACGGGTAGTAAGCCGACCGAAATACCTGATATAAAAATAGCCGCCCCCATCAATGCGAAACCTATTTCGCCCGACAGTGCTGTACAATTGGCGCGTGCCGCTTTACCAGGGGTGATGCCCTTTTATATCCAAATACCGGGCCCGACAGACCCCTATGACATTCGCTGCCGTTACCCGGAGGACCTTACGCCGGGCGGCCGAAGCAGGGTAATAATTGATCCCTATAGCGGCAAAGTTTTATTTGCCGAAGGATCCAAGACTGCCCCGGAAGGTACAAGGCTTTTAGTGATGAACAGGGCTATTCACACAGGTGATATTTTCGGTATTTTTTCGAAGTGCGTCATGTCGCTGGCAAGTTTGGCTTTAGGCTTCCAGGTTATAAGCGGGCTGAGAATGTGGTGGCTGAGGAAATGGGGAAAGAAGAAAGTTAAGGCAAAGGCTTAATAAACCTGCATTAATTGCAAAGAATTTTTGGACATGATCTTCTTTGAAGGAACTTTTTTAAATTGCCGTCACCTTATATGACTTCATTGTGTCTAAAATATAGTGAACGAATAACCCATGAAGCGATTTTTAACCTTTTTTACTTGCTGCCTTTTTATCAATGCCGCTTATTGTCAATCCTTCAACTACACAAAGATGGATAGCTTGTTCAATAACCTGGCTGCTCAAAACCTGGCCATGGGCAGCATTGCAATATCCTCCGGCGGAAAGATGATCTATCAGCGTTCATTTGGCAAAGATCAGTCTGCACAAGCGGAATACCGGATCGGTTCGATCTCTAAAATATTTACAGCGGTTCTTACTTATCAGTTGATTGATGAGAAAAAGTTATCACTAAATGATACCTTAAGCAGCTATTTCCCGGAGTTGCCCAGTGCAGGTAAGATTACCATTGCTGAATTATTGGGCCACAGGAGCGGCCTGGCCAATTTTACTAATAATACCAACTATGATAACTGGAAGGATCAGCCGAAAACCCATGAGGAACTGCTATCCATGATCAAAAGCCAAAAGCCTGATTTTCAGCCGGGTACCAAAGCTGATTACAATAATTCGAATTATCTGCTTCTTAGCTATATCCTCGAGAAAATTTATAAAAAGCCCTATAAAGATATCGTTACCGAAAGGATCATTACAAAAATCGGCTTAAATGAAACTTACTATGGCGTTAAGGCAGGCTTCCAGCCCGGCGAGGCCATTTCTTATAAATATTTTAATAACGACTGGAAACAGGATAAAGCTGCTTACCTGGATAATTTCAGCGGAGCAGGGGCGATCATCTCGCCCCCCCGGGATATGCTCAGATTTATAACCGCCCTGTTCGCAGTGCGGTTGATCAGTGAACAAAGCTTAGCGATAATGAAGACCATTAAAGATGGTTACGGGTTAGGCTTATTCCCTTACGGGGATGAAAAGCATGACGGGTTTGGGCATAACGGTAAGACAGAAGGCTTCGGCGCTTCACTGCAATATTATCCTGAAAACAAGCTCGCTATTGCCTATTGCACCAATGGAGAGGTTTATCCCAAAGGGGAGATACTGGATGATGTTTTCAAAATATGCTTTAATATTCCATGTAAGTTGCCCACTTTCCGGCCAGTTTCACCAATGGCACAAGTGCTGGACATGTATACTGGAAATTACAATTCCGCGGATGGCACAATGGTGGTAACGAACACCAGGGACGGTAACGAACTGACCCTGACCACCAGAGGCCAACCGTTCAAACTCGTCGCACTTTCTGATTATGAATTCTGGAATG
>Ga0206864_1299_pt1 | contig 11064 bp, 9 predicted proteins | sample Alteio_BWOrgCont_42_FD_152632 | JGI IMG/M metagenome (GOLD analysis project Ga0206864, IMG submission 152632) | Enriched cells from forest soil in Barre Woods Harvard Forest LTER site, Petersham, Massachusetts, United States -... | ecosystem: Environmental > Terrestrial > Soil > Temperate forest > O...
TTTCGATATCCTCCATTCCGATACCAATTCATACGGAGACTACCGCTTCACACTGGTTATCCGCCAGAACCCGGCATTGATGGTGCACCTGCTGAATTTTACCGCAGGAAATGCAACCGGCGGCGACAATGTAACCTGGGTCACCGAGAACGAAGCTAACTATACGCATTTCGCAGTCCAGCGCAGCACCAATGGCGGGCAAACTTTTGCAACCTTAGATAGCCTGGAATCAAGCGGTTTGGGCAGCTACAGCTTTATGGACAGCAACCCGGTGCAAGGAGCCAACAGTTACCGCCTGCAGTTGACCGACTTAAACGGGAATATAACGTATTCGAATGTGGTTACCATTATGTACGCCAATACCGGCAGCCAGGTAGCATTGAACGGCTTTATGGTCTATCCCAACCCGACGGCGGGAGCAGTTAACCTGTCGATCAATCAACCGACTGCCACTTCGACTGCCGCCGCGAGTGCGACTGTAAGTACCAATTATAACATCCAGATCATCAACAATTTGGGCGTGGTGCTTAAAAAAGCGCAATCATCATCGCCGCAATGGCAAACCGATGTGAGCGCTCTGACGCCGGGAACCTATTTTATCACAGTGACCAACGCCGGCACGAATACAGTGGTGGGAAAGAGTGCGTTTGTAAAACTGTAAGGTGAGATATGAGACGTGAGATTTGAGATATGAGACGCGAGATATGAGATATGAGATGTGAGATATGAGGTTGCCCGGAAGTCGGCAATCCGATAGCTATCGGGACCGAAAGTCCGAAAGAAGCTGAGACTAAGGTTTAGGTACAAAATAACCGGCTATGCTGGTAGTTTGCAAAACAGGGGTACAGCCTATAAATTACAAATTATCTTTGGCAATCACACTCCAATCATTTGCGCCATAGCCTTTTGCAATCCATTTATCCATTTCGGCGGCAATGGCAGGTATAACCGCCAAATGACCGCCGCCCTCATTCGCTGCAGCGATCATTAAGCCCGCGTCCTTTCGCGCCATATTCAGCTCCCACGAGGGTTGCTCGAACTGCCCGGTCGCTATCCGTTTTAGCCGCGCCGGCATCGAAGCCCCAGGGTTCCACGAATCAAACAACTCCAGCAGGTCGCCGGGCGACACCCCGTAAACTTTGGCTAATGAAAGCGTGTCTGATATGCCGGCCGTCAGCGTAAGCAGGAACAGGTTACCCAGCAGCTTCATGGCCGCCGCCTTACCTTCTTCCGCACCCAGGTTGATTAATTTACCCGTCATGGCGGACAGCTCTTCCTGGTATTTAGCTATTGCCGTTTGGTCGCCCGATACCAGCATATACCCCGAGCCTTCGAGCGCATTTTGCGGGCCCATAAATACCGGCGCATGCAAATAGGTAAAGCCTTTTGCTTTCCATCCGGCGGTGCGTTCTATTGCGCCTTTAACCGAGGTGGTGGTATGATCGATGATGGTTGCGCCTGGTGAAAGGGCTGGTTCGGCCTGCTCCAGCACTTCATCAACCGTTGCGTCGTCTTTGAGTGTGATGTGGATGGTATCGGCATTGCTAACGGCATCTTTAACCGATTCATATGCTTTGGCGCCGGATTGTTCCAGCGTTTTTGCCTTGCTGGCGGTACGGTTCCAAACCTGCACCGATATGCCTTTGGCTTGCATGGCCCTTACGAAATTCGAGCCTAAGAGGCCCATTCCTAAAAATGCTTTCATGGGTGGTGTTTTGATGGGTAAAGGTAAGGAAGGGCGGTAGGTTTTTGCAAAATTGTTTATTGATTGCCAATGAAAAACATGTCGCGGTTTGATTTTCTTCGATTTTGGGGCATGCAAGACATAAGCATAACGGGTTACCGGGGAACGGAATTTGTATATCAGCGTGAAGAAATGTGCGCAGGCGTCCACGTATATTGAATTAACCCTTTGCCTTTAATGTTTCACATAATCTTTCACACAATATTTTATAGTTTTAACCTATGAAAAAATCTATCGCCCTGTTCCTCGCTTTCCTGGTGCTTGCATCCTTCGCACCCCATAAAGATTTGACCTGGATGGCCATCGGCGACTCCATCACCTATATGAACGGGAGGCCTGAGCTATCCAAAAACCGTATTTCAAAAGGTTATATGGACGATGTGGTTGCACAGCTTCCCTATGTACATTTTGTAAACAACGGGCATTCCGGCTGGACGGCCAAAGCTATTGCGGATAATATCAATAACCTCAGCCTGGTAAAATCGGATATCTATTCGGTCTTCCTCGGTACCAACGACTGGTGGACCTGCTTGCCCATCGGTACCTTCGCCGACTATCAAAATAACGCCGGCAACCAAACGGTCTATGGCTCCTACCGTACCATTATCGACAAGATCCGCAGCCTGAACCCCGACGCGGTAATTATACTCATCACGCCTCTACACCGCACCGACTATGTCGACCTGAACAACCCGGTTATTTTTATACATGGCGATTACAGCGCTAATAAAGACGGCGTGTTTCTGTCGCAATACGCCGACGCCATAAAATCCATAGCAAAAGCTGAGAATTTGAAGTTGGTGGATCTTTATTATAAAAGCGGCATTACCACCGAAAACGCGGTAAATTTTCGCCGTCTGCGCGATCCTGCAACGCACGAATATAAAAATTACACTTACTCTGCCTGGTTATCCATCCCGTATAATCCCCCGGCCGATGATTATCCATACCCGCCCGAGGCGATGAACTGGGTTTATGACGGCCTGCATCCTTCCGACAAAGGTCACCAGCGGATAGCGGATATGCTGGTGAAGGTTATGAAGAAGTATTAGGTCGCTGGCTTAAGCAGTGACAACAGCAGTAGCAGTGGAAGTGTCAAGGGTTCAAGATTGATGGCAGGGGCGAAATGGCCGGAAGCAACTTGTAAAGATAATTTCCCGGCCGGGCAGCTCTGTCGCGACAGATTCTGCGGCTGCATGAACAGAAAATTTTCAATCGATTGTCCAATGTGGCTTGTACCGTTTGTTAATGGTTTAAAAGTGATCAATTAATTACAATTTTTTTGTGTAAGGCATAAATTTTAAATCATGGAAAAGGCATTTCTTCAAAACATCGTCGAGCAGAATAAAATGACAAGCCACTATTCCTTCGACCGTATCTCAAATGAGAACGCCAGTTTGAGACTTAACAGGCAGGCAGCCTCAATTGGATTTATTTATCGTCATATCGGGGAGACGATGAATATGTTCACGGGGTTCTTCGGATGCAAAACAGGGGTACAAAACACAACGATGGGCTATTCGGATACCGGGCAGGGAAAAAATGTCGACGAAAGCCGGCAGCTTGTAGCGCAGGGATATGAACTATTGGCGCAAATAATTGAAACCACGCCGCCGGAAGATTGGCTGGGTATGATAGACACGCCATTTTTCGGAAAAGTTACCCGGGTACGGTTGTTCGCTCATATTCTCTTTCACAATTCACATCATTGCGGCCAGATCTCACTGACGTTATCGAAAGGCGAGGTACCTTCACCGGATCAAACGGGTAAGAGCGGGTAGCAGTGGCGGAGATATGAGATATGAGTCGCTGGCTTAAGCAGGGACAGTTCCGCCGCCGCCACCTCCTTCGCTGAAAAGCTACGGCGGTCAAAGAAGGCTATGGCGGACGAAGGCAGTTATAGCAAGCGTTCCCGATTTATGGCGGGCGATCGGCCGGAAAGCTGATCAGCTGTGAAAAAACCAGGGAAAAATCGCACTTACGCTTAAAAAAATGCATGTTTTTCTATTATTAAGTATGTCAAAGAACTAATTATCAGCTATCTATAGCTGTTTTTCAAGATAAAACACTGTGTGTTTCCCGTGTGTTTTATGTGTAATATCGTGTGTTTCCAGTGTGTATTCCGTGTGTTCAGCGTGTGTATTCCGTGTGAGTTTTTTCGGCCTGTCTAATTTTTTGCCCCGGTTGGGAGGGTGGTTCCCCGCTTTTTTCGCGCGTTTTTATTGCATGGTTAATGCATGATCAATGCGGTGTTTTCAGCTTAATTATTGCCGATTACTGCCGGCTAATGTGGGGTTAATGCTATCTTTTTTGCAGGGTTAATGCTATTAAGACCGCTCCCAAAACCTGGTACATAGTGCCTGGCGTTAGTTGTGGTTTAACGCAATAGCTTGATTTTTAATACACTCAAAGAACATTTTTTAAACCGGGCATGCCGCAAGCACACGAAAATTAACGGATTTTGCCGGACTTGCAAGAAATCATTTCAGCAAGGGGGTTAGGCTTAACTGCGGGCTTGCCATGCGGGTCCGCGCAATAAGGCCGGCCGGCTCAAGTCCGAAGGACTCCTTTTTGAGCGGCCAGCTCAAAATCCAGTTTAAAGATGCTGCGTTTTAATTAAACCGGCAAACCGGGATTTAGTGACGTTACCCGTAGTGTTACGAGACGTTACTCCTGGTGTTACGAGACGAAAATTTATTTGCCTGTAAATGTGGTAGATATGAGACATTAGATACGAGATTTGAGATGGGTTCATGGTTAATGGCTCATGGCTCATAGCCGAAGGCGGGATTTGCAAAAAATGGAGTGAATTTATAACTGTTGCCTGGCGGGGCAGCAAAGCGGGCCATAGTCTGGCCTATGATCTTTAGGATTTAAAGATTTGCAGGATTGGTTGTCGGCGAGGCACGGCGGGATATTTATTCTTTATTATAGGCATGCAGCGACATCCCCACAATTTTCCAATCGCCGTTTATTTTCTCCAGCATCTTAAATTCGGCGGTGTAGGTTTTTTTGCCGTCTTTCGAGATGGATTCTTCATCATGACTAACCCATGCGCTATTGCCGATAACAGATACTTTAAAATTGGAGATGGAAAAAGTACCGCCCTTGCCCAGCATGTTTGCCGGCGGGTTTGCCATGGTGGCGGGTGAAACGTCGATCATTTTTCCGTCCGCCGTTGAAATTACGACGCGGCTATAGGGCTGTATTTTCCAGCACTCGGCATGGCCTTTGATGTCGCCGCTGCGGAAGGTGGTTGATTCTTTTGCCAATAATTGTTTTATGGCCACCGTGTCTGGAATGGATTGCGAATAGGCACATATAGAGATGAATAGGCCGATGAAGGTAAATAGAATGATTTTCATGTGTGTGGCTTTATTGGTTTGTCAATTGCGGGGTTGTTAAGTGTAAATATAAGGCGGTTTGCATTAAAGTGCATTTTTATTATCATTGTATTGCAAAACCTTTCCCAATCGATGGATATGCCTAAGCTTAAAATGATTCTCTACCGCATATGCCTGTGCGTTATTATAATTTGGCTGTTGGCTGTTGCGATATGGGAGTACCAGATTGATAACCATTTCGGCGAGATAGTTTTGCCGTTATTAGCTTTGTTGATTACCTGGCAAACAATAAGAAGCTGGCATAAGACTAATTGGGGCTGGGTGGCTAATTTGGCAATTTGTATTGTATGTGCTTGTTTCGGTATCCTGCGCATAGAATATAACGATCATCAGAATAAATTGCGGCTCGACAAGTTTGGGCCTGTCTTAAATGCGCAGCGCGCTAAACTCGGAATTCCAGTCATTCCGGTTAATTGGCAGCCAGTTGACTATAGCAGGCGTGACGCAGAATGGCGTGCAAAAGACAGCGCTATCGGGCATCAAAGCAAATTAATTTTCCTGGACTCATTGCTTCGGCTTGAATTCGAGGAGGATGACTATACCCTTAAGCGTGCAGGTAAAATTGACAGAGATATTTCCATCAGAACCCATTACTCAAAATCCGGAAGCGTCGATTCAACGGACTATAAATATGAAGCGGGGATGAACAATAAAACCATTTCGCGCACGCAGGCGGACAGCATTTTTAACGTGGAAAAGATTCAGAAGGATTATTGAGTGAAGGGCTTTTCGTGCGGGTGTCGCGTTGGTCAAGGTGATTGTGTAATTTAGTCGCAGAGGACAGGCATAGTCGTTCGAAGGCACGGACTTCGAACATCTTGCGCTTAGGTAATGTAGCCGCAGACTATGAGCGTAGTCATACGAAGTCAGAGAGCTCGTCCATCGGGATTGGATCTAACGACTTGTTAATGTGCCGTACTTTGTATAAAAGTCTTCAATGTCTTTAATTCCAATATCATATAGACTGAGGTGATATGAGTCTAAACTATCTGAATTAGAATAGGTCTTTGCTTGGAATTGATTTTGTTCTATCTTATTAGAATTAAGGAAGTCCACTTCCCAATATTCGGTGTGGCTATTGTTTTCGATATCCAGGTAAGAGATTTTCAAGTAGGTTTTCAAATCGATTTTGAATGTCTCACGATCCGGTTTATCTACCATTCCTGCACCTTGAAGCTTGTAAAGTCGAAAATTATTTAAGTACGCAATCGTTCCCAAAAGTTTCCCAGTGTGATTATTAGTATAATGAATCCCGCTGTACCAATCGTTAATTTGAACTTTGAAATTGGTGTAACCCTGACAATGAGGGCAGGTCTGATCGATATCTAGAAATGTATAGATGTTACAGTTGAAATTACTGAGCCTTTCCCCATCATTGTCAATTTCTAAATTATATGTGTCGAAGAAATCAGAATCTTTAAGTTTTTGAGGAATCATAACGATTTTTAAAGCAGGCAACGATTTTAACTCATTTAGATTATGCTCTTGTTTAGATATTTTTAATGAATACCAAGAGATTGCAAAGGCCATCAACCCCAGTAATACATTTTGAAAGACATCAAAAAATATCTTATTATAAGTTAACCAGTTGCGAAATGAAACAAATATTTGGGCGAAGCGTGTCATTATATACGAATATACTTTTTCAATTTAGGGTCGGCTATCCGGCGGGTACGTATTTCCGACTCATAACCTGCTTGGATACCCCAAAAGGGCGGGTTGTTTTTTGAAAATGGTTACTTTATAAACGGCCGGCTCCAAATGCACTCCCAATTTTTGGGGATGGAATGGATTTGGAATTTTCCAGACTTTGGGGCGTATAGAAAGAATATCAAAAACATAGTAGATATAATAATTTTTCAAGTCCTTGGCTTTGTCTAACTCCGGCTTCGAAAGATAAAAGGCGGCATGGCCAGAAGACGCGGTGGTTGATTTGACCTCAATATGTTTATCGTCACCATTGAGTTCCCTTGAAAATACATCATAACCAAGACCATCCTTAGTTTCAGCCACCCACTCTACTTGTGCTGCCAACCCCGGATAGCCTAAAGTGTTAAGGTCGCGTCGCTCCATCATGGCCACGATTTGTTCGCCACGGTCTCCTACGGCTTTGTTACGAATGTTTTTCTTCAAATAATCTGTCTTCAGACCGGAAATTGTAACGACGGGAACTCTTTTGCCAGGAATATGAGTTGCGTCAATTTCCTGCTCGACAAAATAGGGGTCTATTAAGGCGAGGTCAGGGAATTCCGGTACACGTTGTTCTTCGTCTTTAATGGCTGTTTTTTCATAATAGTGAGTGTACAACTCATCATTAAGAAACATCGCGAATTTCATCAACGTCCAACTGCGCATTACGCTGTCGTTGTTTTTGAAAACTATTAATCGCTGTTGTTTTATAATAGCTGGTTCCCCAAGGCTGTCTATATCATCAAGGTTAAAATATCGCAAGATATCATCCAGGTAGTCAGCGGCGTAAATGCTTAGGTAGGTTTGCGGGAAATAAGTTGCCAGCAATTTGCCTTTAAATTTGTCGGCGATCATGCTTTGTGCAATCGCCGCATGATCTTGGGCCGCACCGGCAGCAATTAATGCAATAATTTCGTGCCTAATTTTTTCAAAGGCTGCAGGCAGATTGCTCCCATAACGTTTGGTATATCGGTATCTTACTTCCTTATCCTTTCCATGTGTGCCGTACCACGCACCATATTGAAAAGCCGGGCTTCCTGCTATACGCCCAAAGGAAGCCAACTTTTTTTCCATCCAGTAACAAAATGTTTCAACGTGATTTATTCCATGCCGTCCCAGCACATAATCTTCCACAGGCATATTTGGTATAGCCCGGCGCGGGAAAGAATTATTGAATTCAACCAATAATCGATCTATATTTTCTGTCCTTTGCGGGTCAAATCTGGACAGGAATAGTAATTTCTTTTCGTGTAAATATTCGACTTTCATAGTAAGGTTTAAAGATCGAAAGGTATTAATTAGCAACGAAATTTTCACCAATTAAAATTTCAAAACCAAATTTCTGCAAAAGCCGTACGAAAGGGCAATACCGTCAACGCAATTTCAACTGTAGAAATTTCTTGGCTAAACAAAAAACCAACCTCCCATCTCGGACGAGTATGCAGCGCAGGCCAAAAGCGTAGGCTCGGACGCCAATGATAAGTGACAAACGATGCAGACACTCAGGTTAACTATTTTTATTAATTCTCAATTGTTGTGAAAAGTATATCAAGGTCAGCTTTGGTTTTTACCAGAATTTCACTAAAGCATTTATCGCAATATTTTTTGCAGTTACTAAAGGCACCACCTAATTGGGGGATTTCATAGCATTCTGTTCCTTTAGATATAGTGTCTTTACAACGATTGCATGCTGAGACTCTCAATACGGAACATTTTCGGGGAGCACCCAACGTTCCACCGATCAATGAAGGGGTTTTACCTTTCGGCTTGTTGCTTTTCATACTCACTCTTTGTCTTTCTTAGTTTACGTTGTAATAACTGAATGATATCATCTAATGAATTTAGAATAAACTGAAAATCCTCTACCGAACAATTCTCTCGATCTTTACCAAGTCGTTTGTTTATTTCCTGATTCACCATGGTTACCGCTGCTATGAAATTACTTTTCCCCGAAAGCCCAAGCATCGTATACTTAAAAGGAATTTCTCTACCTGTCATCTCTAGTTCAACGTGATTTAAAATTATTTTAGCCATTCGATTACTTTGCTCATGCACCCGTTTTCTGGCTTCTTCAAGAGCGCGTTGTGGCTGAACAGAAAAGCTTTCCGCTGGGGGCCGAACGGTCATGCCACCAGGTTTAGATTTTTTTACAATTTCTTCAACCTGACTCGGATCAAGTCCTAACAATTTCATTCGATCTCGTAAATCATCAATTATTTGTTGATCTTCTAAGGAAGTAAAATCTTCTTCCCAAAGGCTATCTATTATTTCGCTTCTTACAACTACCAAACTTTCCGAACCTGTAAGTCTTGTGCCGCCAGATAATACACTCGAAGGAATTTCAGGTTCTTCTCCATCAATTACTTTTTTCCAAAACGCCTCGTCGTCTCTTTCAAACTGCTTAAATTCTTCGAGTCGTTTGTCGAGATTCATTCCAAGGTGAGTTACTATATGCCCTAAGTTATCGGGATGTGCCGGGTCATTTTGAACGATAACTCGCATTATACGGCCTATGAATTGTATATAAGGGGCTAATGAACGGAAAGGTCTAAAAACCGCTGCCACGCTCAAATGAGGGTGGTCAAATCCCTCCCCTAACATTTGAACCTGAATTATACAATCAAGCGTTCCATTCTTCAATGCAGCAAGGACTTTGCTTTGTTCATCCGGTTCTTGCTGACTATGAATGATATTAGCCGAATACCCGCGTTCTGCATAAAGAGAACGTACCGTTCGTGCATGATTTATTGAACAAGCTACAGCAATAAGCTGATGTTGAGTGCCCGTTTGACGCAACTCCTCCAATTTTTCCAAACTGGCGTCTACTATGTGTTTGTTGCACAAAGGTGCTAGCGCCACCCCCCTGCTAAACCAGTCTTCTTCCTTTAATTTGCAAACTTCATCCAAAGAATATTTCCTGCCTCTTTCGTCGGTAAAACCGAGTTCTATTTCTGAAGGAGCAACGTAACTTGCCTTTAACCGCTTAATATATCCCTTTAAAGTTGCACTTCTGAAAGAGTATCGATAAACAAGTTCACCATCTATTTCTTGCCGATCGCTTCTAAACGGAGTAGCAGTTAGGTGTATAATTTTAGCCCTGGGGAATCGATCAAGCACTTTTTTCCAACTATCAGCTGCACTGTGATGCGCCTCGTCAATAATAATCATGTCGAAGAAGTCATCAGAGAATTGGACCAGCCATTTATCGACATTGGTTGCTAGCTGTTGGATATTTGTAATAACTATGTGGCTTTTCGTAGCAACTGTAATATTTCCTGAATCAAGAGTGCAGGTTAGCGGCCCGGCTATCATTTGTTCAGTACTCAATACACCTGATTTGCGCCAAAAACACTTTGGACGATTTGTAATATCCATTGCATCGTATAGCCCCTTTTTAATTATAAGATTGGGTGCTATTACTAATATCCTGCCTTCTGCGATTCCTAATGGGAGTATTGAGGAAAGTCCCGTCTTCCCACATCCGACTGGAATTTGAAGAATAGCTTTATTTTTTCCATCTCGGAAAAAATCGAAAACTCTGTGGTAAGCTTCCCTCTGTGGTTCACGCAATGAAGCGTTTTCCTCAATGCTGTAAATTAAGCTTGTGAAATATTTTTCCAGTGGCTGATTGCTCCGAATCCATGCATCCAATTGACTTTTTTCGAAAGTCCATTTTTTACCCAATTTATTAGCGGGGATTTTCCCATCTTTTGCAAGGGCATAGAGCACAGTCTTTCCCATTCCTATATGCACTGCAGCCTCGTCTATAGTTAGCCATTCCGATTTCATATCCATAATTGATGGTTTTTGTTGTCAATTGATAGCAAATGATAATTCAAAAATAAAAAATGAACTTAAGAATTCCTAATAAATAATTAAGAATTGACACCCTTGGTTGGCCAACGAGCCCTCCTAATAAATTAGTATTTCCCTGTAACGCATCACCCCAATTCACCGTCTTATCACCATGAGACTAACACTACTACTTTTACTAACCCTATTTACATTCATACTATCCAACCCCGCCGCCGCCCAAACCCCAACCGGTAAAATCTCCGGCATCGTTTTAGACGATGCCAAAAAACCGCTCGACGGGGCAACGGTGATCTTACTGGCCGCAAAAGATTCGGCGGTTGTGAGCAGCCAGCTGGCTAACAAGGATGGCAGCTTCGCCTTTTTAAATCTAACGGATAATGCCTACCTAATAAAGGTTACTTATATAGGTTT
>Ga0206864_1293_pt1 | contig 10964 bp, 11 predicted proteins | sample Alteio_BWOrgCont_42_FD_152632 | JGI IMG/M metagenome (GOLD analysis project Ga0206864, IMG submission 152632) | Enriched cells from forest soil in Barre Woods Harvard Forest LTER site, Petersham, Massachusetts, United States -... | ecosystem: Environmental > Terrestrial > Soil > Temperate forest >...
CTTGGTCGCCAGTGGGATCATTATCTTCAATGGTGCGATGATGCTGGTCCAAGCCAACCGTGAAATCATGGACTATGCGCCCAACCCCGAAACTGAGGATACCATCCGCAGCATTGCCGGCCGAGTGCCTGGCGTCTCAGCCATTGAAAAATGCCGGGTACGTAAAAGCGGGATCCAATTATTTGTCGACTTGCACGTGGAAGTGGATGGCAACATGAAGGTGAATGATGCCCACAAAATTGCTCACGATGTTAAAGACGCGCTCATGGGGGTCTCTGAGCTTGGTATCGCTGATGTGTTGGTACACATTGAACCTTCTAAATCAACTCGTAATTATTAGGCCGGGCTAAAACCACCTGGGCCACCGCAATATTGCGCATGCGAAAAGCCGCTTCACAGTAGGACAAATAATAATTCCACTTGCGGATAAAAGCTTCATCAAAACCCAAAGCCAAAACCTTGGACTTATTATGGTTAAATTCTTCACGCCAAATTTTTAAAGTCGTGGCATAACTTAAAGAAATGTCCTCATAATCAAACATGCACAGGATTCCGCTTTGATGAATGGCTTGCTGGATGGAACGCAGCGATGGAAGAAGACTGCCAGGGAAAATATGTTTTTGGATAAAATCAACGTTACGACGGAAACTTTCATAGCGGTGATCAGGGGCCAAAATCATCTGTAACCCCACCAGACCGTCCTTTTTAAGTAAGTCATGGATTTTCTTAAAGTAAACGGGTAAAAATTTATGGCCCACAGCCTCAATCATTTCGATGGAGATGATTTTATCAAAAAGGCCAGTAGCATGACGATAATCCGTCAACAACAATTGGATCTTATCATTCAATCCCTCTCTCTGAAATAATTCATGGCAGTAGGCATGTTGCTCTTTTGAGATCGTGATACAGGTCATCTGGCAGCCGTAATGCCGGGCCGCGTAAACAGCAAAGCCTCCCCAGCCACAACCAATTTCCAATACCCTATCCGTTGGTTTTAGGCGTAATTTTTGGCACCAAATTTCAAACTTGGCCTGCTGCGCTCGCGATAACGAATGATTGGGATCTTCAAAATAAGCCGAAGAATAGGCCATGCTTGGGTCTAAAAAGGTCTTAAAGAATTCATTACCCAGATCATAATGCGCGGAAATATTACGGCGGCTTCCCATCAAGGTATTGTCCCGCAGCTGATGGGCCATGGTATTAAAGAGCCTAAACCAATTAACTTGGCTGTTTTTAGGTGCATCAGCCATCAGGGTCGGATGATGTTCCACATTGAGGATCATCCATTCAATGACACGGGTCAAGTCAGGCGTGCTCCAATCTCCATCCACATAGGCCTCGCCAAAGCCCACATCCCCGTAAAGCAGGCATTTTCTAAAAAATCCATGACGCCTCACATGAATTTCTGCCGTGATGCCTTGAGGGTCAACCCCATAAATCCTTTGTTTACCATCGGGCCAGGTAATGGTCAATTGACCTAATTTCAAAGGAGTAAATATGCGATCAATGACTTTTTCAGAAAACCTCGTCTTCATTTCTTTTGCCACTCCCGATGCAATTGCCGCTGCAGTTGGGGATTCTCTTCCTTTGAATGATGCGGCAGCTTCTTGACAAAATGCAGGATGGCCGCATGCCAATGAATCAAAAAAATCACTTTCAAAGTCACCAAAGGATATTTGATGGTATACCAGAACAAGTTGGCCGTGCTTAATTCACGGCGTGGACCGGTCATGGCAGACCAGAAAAATTTTTTACCATTCTTTAAAGTATCGATGGTGATATTCAAACGCTCATTAGGGACTTGGATTTTAAAATCCAATTCATTATCAAGGTCCGTAAATGGTGAAATATAATAGTACTTCACCTGCTTGTCATTAAATGACTTAGAAGTCTTCTTTTCCGGTCCCAAATAAAAATATTTGAGTTCGTCAAAGGTGTTCCCAATTTCGCTCACCACACACAGAGGATGATCATCTTCATCAAAACAAAAATAAAAAGACACAGGATTAAAAATATAACCAAAGGTACGCAGATTGGTCAACAATTGAATACGTTTGACCTTTGCTTCAATGCCTTGAGTGGAAAGAAAGGAGAGGATATTTTCTTTGACTGATTCTGATACAGTCACAATATGATCTTGATCTTTGAAATTATAAACGCGAGGCTCATTGTAACCTATAAGCCAGCTAAAATCAGATAGCTGGGGCAATTCGTCGAGATCGAGGTAAAACATAAAAATCTTATGTACAAAGCGGTGTGGCGTTGGACTTTGCCGCTCATGCATGATGGCGCATTCATACAAGCAGCTTCTCATGGCCACGGCTCCCTGCCCAAAACAGCGGCTGCAGCATTCACCCCTGACATCAAGCCATCCTCATGAAAACCAAAACGAAAATACGCTCCGGCAAAAAAAATCACTCCATTTTGGTTTAATTCTGGCAAACGAAGCTGGGCTTGCTGGCCTTCCACCGTATACAAAGGATGTTCATAAACTTTTTGCCATAGGATCTTACCGGAATCAATAAGCCCATGATCATTGATGGAAACAAAATAATTCTTCTTATTTGATACGCCCTGAAGGCTATTCATCCAGTAAATGGTAGTTGTCAATGGAACGTCATTGCTCTCAGCCTCAATACGGTAATTCCACGATGACCAGGTTTTGCGAAGCTTGGGCATCATCCCATCATCTGTATGCAAGATGGCCCTATTGGATATATAAGGAAACTTGACCAAGAGTGAGGATTCGAGCGCTGTGGGGTCAGCAAGTAGTTTTAAAGCATCAGGTGCGTGGCAGGCCATGATCACCTTGTCATAGATCAAGGTCTTGCCTGTTGAATCCTGAATGGCCACCTTATCGCCTTCACGTTTGACCTTAACAGCCGGACGATTGGTCCAAACGCGGTCTTCGAATAGCCCTAAAATTTTATCACGGTATTGACGGCTTCCGCCCACACAGGTACGCCAGGGCAGTTGGGCATCAAGGTTTAAAAAATGGTGGTTCTTAAAAAACCGTACCAAGCTTTGCACGGGAAATTTCAACATCACATCAGCCGGTGTTGACCATACCGCTGAGCTCATGGGTATCAAAAATTTTTGCACAAAGTCATGGCTATACTTCTTTAGAAGGGCATACTCAGCCAGAGAAAATGAGTCATAATAGGGATTATCCAACACCTCATCCGCTTCCTTCCGGAAACGGTTAATTTCCATAAACATTTTAATATATTTAGGTTTGAAAATATTCTGGCGTTGGGCGAATAAACCGTTTAAGCCTGAACCTGAAAACTCTAATCCCGAAGGCCGATGCTGCACACTAAATGACATAGGGGCGGGCTTGGTTTCAATATTTAATTCTTTAAATAATCGCGTTAACAGCGGATAGGTGGCCTCATTATAAACCATGAAGGCAGAATCGATATGAATATCCCCTGGGCCTTCCTTGATGGTCAAGGTATTGGTATGCCCGCCGGCATATATTTCCTTTTCATAAAATGTAATATCAAAATGCTTGTATAACAAATACCCTGCACTCATCCCGGCAATACCGGTCCCTACAATGGCCAATTTTTGCACACTCACCTCTTATTAAAACGGTAATGGCTTACAATCCATTCTTGGCCAGCCCTGTATCCCCAGAGTTCAGCGCATGAAAGATAAAAAACCCGCCAGTAATTCCACCATTTGACAGCTTCTTTGGCGCCATAGGTATTGCGCAAGATAGGCATGATGTCCGCCTTATGAGCATCCATATTCTTAAGCCAAAGCTCTGCTGTTTTCGCATAATGCTTGCCTGAAACCTGCCAATGGTCCTCGAGCAGGAAATGTTTCTGGAAATACAACGGCAGGCTGTCTGACGGCATAATCCCCCCAGTAAAAAAGTAACGCCCAATAAAATCACCCTCATCGTTCGAATCAAAGAGATAAGCGTACTGGCGATGGGTAAAAATATGAATGAAGAATTTGCCATCAGCTTTTAGGAATGAGGCCACCTTCTCCAGAAGTTTGGGCCAGCCGCGCATATGCTCAAACATCTCAACGGACACAATGCGGTCAAATTTCTCCATGGCCACAAAGCTGTTCATATCAGCGGTGATCACATTCAAATTCTTGATCCCGCGTTGCTGGGCTTGTTCATCAATATAAATTTTTTGGGTTTGCGAATTAGAAACCGCGGTGATACGGGCATTGGGAAAACGCTCAGCCATAAACAAAGACAAACTGCCCCAGCCGCAGCCTAATTCCAGGATATGCTGCCCGTCGCTCAAGGCGGCCCGCTCACAGGTGATGGTGAGCATATCTTCTTCGGCCTGGTCTAGGGTCTCGTTCCCATGACGGAAATAGCAGGAGCTGTATTTGAGATTTTTTCCTAAACAGTATTCAAAGAATCTAGTGGGCAGCTCGTAATGCTGCTCATTGGCTTGCCTTGTATGAATGGCAATGGGTGAGGCGTACATATGGTCAATGAGCTTCATGAGACGTGCTTGTACTGCTTCCAGGCCGTCTTTGGATTCGTCAGCGAGTTTCTGGCGCAATAAGGCGCGTATGCCCTGACGCAGGACCACGTCCGGCACCAACCCGCGTTCGAGCAGCTTAGTTGATAAAGGAACCAGTTTCTTCATACCATTCCTTTCCGTATCTAATGAATCTGGTCAAATGGTATTGTGAAAGAAACATTTGGAATTTTTTACCGAGGAATTCTCCAGACGTCTGCGAAGAAATATTCCCTGTTTCTTGCTCGGCAATTCGAAACAACCGTACGTAAGCGAAGCAATAGGGAATATTAGCATTCGAGCTGTAAACTGAGCAGACCGGTAAAAATATTCCGTTTCTGCAACAATACCATTTAACCAGATTCACTTAACAATATACAAACATCATTAACGCGATTGGCGACGGCATACGGCATCCTCTAAACGCTGGCCTTCACGCAACTTGTTAAGTTGTAAAAACACATAAAAAGCAGTCGCAATGCTACCCAATAAAATAAAGGCAATGATCCAAAGCAACGCCTTCAGCCAATTATTTTCCTTATAGATGACCCATGAAGAGATGATGGTGATATTGAAATAAAAATCAACCAAGGTGGTTTTAAACCACGGTTCATTAAGCACAATCGGAGACAAATGGAACATATCACTTTGCATTGAGGTGCGGATGGCCAGATAGACCATGAATAAAGAAATACCAAGGAATAAATATTTAAGTTTCATGCAAGCTCCTCCTAACAGGACCCCGCCGTTTGGCCTAACAGGCCAGGCGGGGCTATGTAATCCGTTTCGAAAAGCGCTGGATGCTAAAGACAATGACCAAAACCGCCATGAGCAATAGCGGCCAAACCTGGCCCAACAAATCAACAAATCCCAATCCCTTTAAAATAATCCCCCGCACAATTTTTAGAAAATAGGTCATGGGAATAAAATAACTGATATCGCGCACCCACATGGGCATGGCATCCAGGGGGAAAATAAAACCTGAAAGCAAAATAGAAGGCATGGCAAAAAACATCACCAATTGTGAGGCCTGTTGCTGATTATCAGCAACCGTTGAGGCCCACAAGCCAATACCTAAACACACAATCAAAAAGATCAGGGTCATAAAAAATAAGGTGATCACACTACCATGAATGGGGACCACAAACAAGTAATGCATGACAGCCACCACACTGCTGGCAATAAAGATGCCGATAAAAATATAAGGAATGATCTTCCCCAAAATTAATTGATAGGGCTTGATGGGTGTCACCAAGAGCTGTTCAATATTGCCACGCTCTTTTTCGCGCACAATGGCTGTGGCCGTAATCATCGGCACTAAAAATTGCAAGACCAATCCTACCAATCCCGGAAGCATGAAGTAGGTGCTTTTAAGGTCAGGGTTGTACCAAAGGCGTGGCCTAAAATCAATGGGCAAAACTTGGACTGGGATTAATCCCTGCTCTTGCATAAAGGCATTGATGATTGCCTGGCTGGAATTAAGTGCGACAGTCGCCGGTGTAGAATCCGTACCGTCGATGATCATCTGCACCTGAGCACCTTTTTTCTTTAATAAATCTCCGGTGAAATGCGGTGGGATAATCAATACTGATTGCGCCAAACCCTTGTCTAAAGCTTTATACGCCTGTTCAAGTGAAGTTGTTTTGACCTTCACATCAAAATATTCACTTTCGCTAAAGGCATCCACCAATCGGCGGCTGAGATAGGTTTGGTCCTGGTCATAGACATAGGTGGATAGATGTTTAACATCCGTGTTAATCCCATAGCCGTAAATCATCAATTGCATCATGGGCATGAGGATGAGCAAGACCAGCGTCCGCCTATCCCTCATGACATGAATAAATTCTTTATGTGCAATGGCAAGGATACTACGCATTTGACTTTACTCCGGAATCAAGATCTGAGAATACATCTTCCAATGAAGCGGCAATGGGTTTGATTGAACTGATGCTAATACCTTCCTTAGCCGCTGACTGCCTTACCCGTTCTTCCACTGCTTTTTCATCAGTGACATTTAAATTAAGCGTGGTCCCATAAACAGTGAGCCCCCGCACCCCTTCCAATTTTAAAAAGAGCCTGGATGCTTTCATTAAAGGCTGGCAAGAAACTTCAAGGATTTTTCCTTGCAGCTCTTGGCGCAAGGCAGCCGGCTGGCCGATCTTTAATATTTTGCCCTGACTGATAAAGGCAATGGTATTGCACCGTTCAGCCTCTTCCATATAATGAGTGGTCACAAACAAAGAAACCCCACCTTCAGCCAATTGGTATAAAAGTTCCCAAATTCCTCGTCGAGATAAAGGGTCAAGCCCCGCGGTTGGCTCATCCAAGAACATAATCTTAGGCTGATGCAGGATGGCATTGGCAATGGCCAGTTTTTGCTTCCATCCGCCAGAGAGTTCTCCAGCCAGATGTTTTTGATAACGATCAAGTCCGGTTAGGCCTAAAACATCCTGAATGCGTTTAGAAAGATTCTCCCCCTCAAGCCCATAAATCTGGCCGTAAAAATAAAGATTCTCAATCACAGTAAGATCTGAATAAAGACTAAAACGCTGAGACACATAACCAATCACGGTTTTAATTTGCTCGGGCTGGCGCTGAACATCAAAACCTCCCACTGTCCCGTTACCGCTGGTAGGCGCCAAAATACCACAGAGCATGCGGATGGTTGTACTTTTGCCAGCCCCATTGGCGCCTAAAAAGCCAAAAATAGAACCATAGGGGATTTCAAAAGAAATCTCATCAACAGCGGTGAATTTCCCAAAACGCTTGGTCAGTCTATCTGTGCTAATGGCAATATCAGGCATTAAGATCCTTCGTTACACTTAAGGATGATGCTAACCCTATTCGAATTTGACGTCAGCTGAAACCCCGGCATGGAGATAATCATCGGGGCTATCGACGGTGATTTTCACAGCGATAGTCTGGGTCACACGTTCTTCGGGTGTTTGGACATTGCGGGGAGTAAATTCGGCCTTGTCCGCGATAAAGGTCACATGCCCACGGTAAGCCTGACGGCTGCCGTCAACAATCACCGAGGCAGGCTGATTAATGCGCAGCTGCTGCACCAAATCTTCAGAAACATAGACCTTGACCCATTGGTCCTTGGGGTCTCCGATCACCACCACACCACCACCTTGTGGGATGATTTCGCCAGTTTCAACGTCCTTGACCAACACCACCCCATCGATCGGTGAGATGATTTCCTGGTCTTCCATGGTCAATTGGGCATATTCCAGCGTCTGTTGATTGACACCGCCATTTTGATATAGCACCGCATCCCGGTCATAATCTTTTTTACTTTGTTCAAATCGATCCAAAGTGGCCAGAAGCTCACCTTTCTTGACCAAATCCCCTTCATCCACATTCAAAGAGTTCAGGCGTCCCGCCACCTTGGCCCCGAGCACGTGTTCGGTGATTTCCATGGTGCCGGAAAAGGTCAAATGCTGAATATCCTTTTTCTCAGCACAGCCGCTGGCTAAAATCATCGTCAACAAATAAATCAAAAACCGCATGTGAATCTCCTAACTTGCTTGACTACTGGCGCCATTAAGGCTTACATCTTCATCGATTAATTTTCTTAACCGGCCTTGGGCATGATATAAATCAACGTGGGCCATCACCCACGTGGCCTGGGCTTCATTATATTCATCTTCAGCTTGGGCCAAATCTGCCTTGGCTTGCATGAGCTCCAAAACCGAACCTGTTCCAATCTGCTGGGCATGAAAGGCCAAAATCAACGATTTTTGGGCCGTGGCCCTCTCTTGGGCTTTGGACTCTTTTAAATATTCAGCTTCAACAATAGCCGCACGGGCCTTAGCAATATTGACCTGTTCTTGCTCCACGGTATCTTTAAGATTGGCTTGTGATTCCTTCACAGCCCCTTTTTCTTGCCTAATCTTGGCCTCTTGCTGGCCGCCTTCCCAGATCGGAACTGAAACAGCTACACCCACATCATAGACATTGCTACCATTACTTGGAGATTCTCCCGAGCGGCCATAATTGGCATTGCCCGTGATCTTAGGCAACAGATCCGCATAGGCCGCCTTTTCATTGGCCTTGTTTGACTCGAGTTGGGAGGTCGCAACAACCATATCAGCGTTGGTGGCATGATCAAAATTAGGATCAGTATTTTTCTCCATGATTTTCATAAGGTCCTTGTCATCGAGGAAAATAATAGGTTCACCTAACGGCATCTGCAAGGCCGCCTCAAGATCAAGCAAGGCCTCCTTGGCCTCAAACCTGGCTTGATGATAAAGATATTTGGTTTGGTCCAAATTACTCTTGAGTTTATTTAAATCGATTTCAGTGCCTGTGCCCTGGTCCAAATTATCTTGGGATAATTGATAGGTCATTTGATCACGGTCGAGCACCGTTTTGATGAGTTTGACTGTCTGTTCCTCACGCTGCGCATCAATAAAAAGATCAGCCACCAGGGCCAGCTCGTCTTCCTTGGTCTTTTCTAATTGAGCTTCAGATAAATCTTCACCTTTTTTCGCGGCATTAAACCGTTCAAAAGCCGACGGGTCAAAAAGGCTCATGGTAAGACGGGCCCTGGCATCAAAGCTGTTGAAAGGCCCAACCCTGGTCGAAAGCCCAGGAATAGGCAATATGATCCCCTCGGAGCGCAGATCCACTGTCTGGCGGCCGCCATCAACGCTACCATCCAAATGCGGCAATAAATCGGAACGCGCCTCAGCGATGCGAGCAATGGCCTGCTCTAATCTGGCATCAGCCATCACCACTTGCAGGTCCACTGTCTGGGCTTTTTGCAAGGCATCGCCTAATGTCATACACACACTGGCCGGAGAGCTTGAAGAGCCCTGTACCAGAATCAGAACAATGATGAAAAAATTAGCTGTTAAAGGCGTGATTTTATTCATAAGACTCTTTATTCTAACCCCTAAGCTTCGAGAATTCAACCTGTCCCTTTTTTTCTAATTTATGCTATTATTTATCCATGCTTTGGCTCAGAAAAATCGTTTTTTACATATTCGCCATTATTTACCTGATCTTGTGCCCCCTGATTGTGTCTCGGATGTTGGGCTTTATTTTCAACATCCCTGAGCACCATTTTGAAAAAACTGGGCTTACCTATATTTCAACCAACCCTCCTGATGCGACTGTCTATATTGATGGTAAACTAGCACATCAAAAAACACCTACCATCATCCGGGATTTGACACCAGGTAACCATTTTATCCGCATTGAATTAAACGGATACAACGACTTGGAAAGCACCATCCCTATCATTGGCAAGAAAGCCACCGTACTGGCCAACCTGCTGCTGATTCCAGAAGAATGGCCGATCAAGAAGATCTCTAATCAAACCTACGCAAACATTGAGATCGTGGATGATGATGTTCTTTTGGCTGTCAATCCCCTGCTTAACGGTATTGATCTATTTCATACCACTCATAAGCTTAAAATTAATTTATTTTCAAAAAATTCCATCTATTCCCAGGGACAATTGGTGCATTTATTCAAAAGCCCCCAAAGTCCCTATATTTTGCTGGAGGTTAATCTCAAGAATAATCCTAAATTTTTATGGATCAAGGTGGATGAAGACCCTCCTTTGATTGAGGATATCACTGATTTCTTCCCCAAAACACCATCGGATGTGCTGTGGAGCAATGCAGACGATCAAAATATTTTCGCGGTTTACCCTGACAATGTCTTTCGTATTGATATCAAAAATAAGGCCATGTTTTTGGACAAACTCCCTGTTCATTTAAAGTCCCCCCTTGATAATCAAAAGAATAAATTCCTGATCAATGATAGCAATGACCTGCTTTTAAGGGAAGGCAGCCTCGTCCGCCTTTATCCAAAAGAAAATTTGGGCTTACTCAAAGTTTATGATATTGCCCGCAGCCAACCTGGCACCAATATGTATTTTGAAGAACGCAATGGTGCGCTTTTTTATCTGGATGAGGCTGGTTTCTTGTCCGTGGCCCAAATTTTGCCTTATCATCCGATCCTCAATATCCCTATTCCTGATGCCTTGAGGATTAATATTCAGAAGAAAAACCTTTTATGAAATTTCACTACTCTAAAGAAAATTTAAAACCGCGCCAGGCCAAATTACAAAGATTTTTAGAAATGGTCCCAGGCGCCTGCAGCTGGGGTGTTTTGCTGGGACTGATCTTTCTTTCAATCTTCTTTCCCTTTACAGCGGCTGTCTTGATTGTGGCTTTTTACCTCTCCTGGATCATGAGGGTCTTGTACTCGACGATTTTCCTGGTGCTTTCCTATTTTCAGCTGAATATTGAAAAGAATACAGACTGGATGAAACGCATCCGTGGCATTGATCACCTGGACCAATATATCAAAGAAGTCTCATCCAAAAAATTCGGACGGCACTGGCGGCATCTGATTTCCCATCAAAAACACCTAGGCCAATTGCAGGAGCTCAAAAAATCTCAAAACCTGCCTCCTGCTTCTGATGATATTTATCACTTAGTTCTTTTCCCGGTG
>Ga0206864_1271_pt2 | contig 10939 bp, 9 predicted proteins | sample Alteio_BWOrgCont_42_FD_152632 | JGI IMG/M metagenome (GOLD analysis project Ga0206864, IMG submission 152632) | Enriched cells from forest soil in Barre Woods Harvard Forest LTER site, Petersham, Massachusetts, United States -... | ecosystem: Environmental > Terrestrial > Soil > Temperate forest > O...
GTCTTGATGATGTGGCCATCACGGTAAAGCGCGTAATCGGTGATGCCGCTGCCGATGTCGAGGGCCAGCGCGCCGATTTTTTTCTCCATTTCCGGGGTCACCACGTTCGCGGCGGCGACGCCCGAGACGATGATGTCCTTGACCTCGAGCCCGTTGTAGCCGTTGACGAGGTGGATGGCGTTACTCAGGTTGGATTCGCCGCCGGTAACCGTCCAGAAACCGAGTTCCAGTTTTTCGCCCTGCTGCCCGAGCGGGTCGCCCACGGCACGCCCATCAAGTTTGAAGGAGTTGCGGATGTGGTGGATGGCCAGCCGTCCGCCGGGAAGCTCTTTTTTACGCGCCTCGGCCAGCAGCCGCTGCACGTCAATCGGGCGCACCCGGTTGTCCGCCGCGCTGATGGAGACCTCGGGCCGCTGGGCAAAGCCGTCGAGGTGCGCGCCGGACTGCGCGAGGAACGCGACCTCAGCCTGGGTGCGCGCATTTTGCTCCGCGGCCAGCAGCGCCGCGTGCGCGCAATTGCACACAGCCATGAAGTCCACAATATCGCCCTTGCGCACGCCCAGCGACGAGGCCTGCCCCACGCCGAGGATGTTCAGCCGGTTCCCCGGGAAAATCTCGCCAACGAGGACAACCACCTTCGAGGTCCCGATGTCGAGCGCGGCAATGATTTGTGGTTTGCTCATCGGGGTGGGAAATTTTTAGCGGGTGTGGCGCGTGGAGGCCGGCGCGGAAAGGAGGCGGACGACAACCTGATCGGGGATGGACATATCGAGCCCGCTCACCAACAGGGCCTTATCCTGCACGGTATGCGCCACGAAAGTGAGCCGGTCAACCTGGGTGGCAAAATCGCCCGCGGCGGAGGTCGTGTCGAAAGTCAGCTGCCCCAGATCACCGGACTTGGGCACTTTAATCAGCGATAGCGGCGCCTGGGGCCGGGGGTCGAACTGGCCGAGGTCCACCACCATCCATTGCGCGGCAATTTGGGGCGCGTGGGTGCGTGCGGTCTTGAGCAAATCGGCCACGGCGTCCATGCCGGGCACAGGCTCGAACCCGCTACCGTCCTTGGAGCGATGCAAAGCCATCCCCGACATCCAAGGCACCTGGCTCAAAACCAGATCAGGGAAATCCTGCCCGGCGAAGACGGTGCCGTCACGCGCCACCAGATAAAGTTTATAGCCACCGGCCCCAGTGTCCGCCGCCACGCGCAGCACCGGATGCCGTTCTTTGAGCGCGATGCGCAACGTCCCTGGCCGGTCGCGCTCAATGAGCGCCTCGCTCACCTGCCTGGTGTCGAGCAGTTTCTGCCGAAGGGCAAACACGTCAATTTTGTCCAAGGGGTCGCCGACATTCAAATGCAGGAAATCTCTCGCCCAGGCTTCGGTCAATACACCGTCAGTCGTGAACTGAACTTTGGCCAAGGGCATGACCAGCGGCCCGGCCGCACCGCGCAAGGGGGCGGCGTGCGAACTGCGCACGGCCCAGGCTGAAAGGAGCAGGATCAACAAGCCGGTAAAAGCCGTCGTGCCCCACCCCGCCCAGCGCACCAGACGGTTGCGCCGCGCCGCCGGCGACAAGGCATCATCCTCCGCGTGCTGGTTGATTACCTGCCAGCTGCGCAGACCTTCGGAAGAAATTTGGGCGGACTTGCTCATGGGGTGGCCGCAATCACGGCAAAGCGTTCCAAGGCGGGGCCGATCATCGCCCGGGCCAGTTTGGGGAAAGTGTACCCGCAGCACGATGCGCTCTTGGGGAGTAAACTCGTGGGGGTGCAGCCGGGAATGGTGTTGATTTCAAGAATCACGCAACCACCCGCGGGCGGGAGCATGAGATCCACCCGGGCGAAATCGCGGCAGCCGCACGCGGCAAAGGCGCCGGCGGCGGCGGACTGGATTTCCTCCGTCAACGCGGGCTCCAGCGACGCCGGGAAAAAATAATCCGTCATCCCGGCGGTGTATTTGTGTTCATAATCGTAAGAAGCGCCGGCCTTCGGGCGGATTTCAACGACCCCGAGCGCCCTGCCGCCCAGCACGCCCACCGAAACTTCCCGGCCGCGCACCCACGGCTCGGCCATCCAGCGCCCGGGGGTTAATTTTTTCAACGCCGCCGCCAACTCGGGGCGATTGCCCGCGCGATGCAGGCCGATGCCGCTGCCCTCCGCAACCGGCTTGATGATGATGGTAGAACCTAGCTTGGTGGCCAAAGAGGATGCCGAGGAAGGTTTCTCACCGGTGAACAGAACATGCGGCAACACCGGCAGCCCGGCCGCGGCCAGCACGCGCTTGGTCTCCACCTTGTCCATGCACAGCCGGCTCGCCTCCGGGCCGCAGCCTGCGTAGGCAAAGCCGCGCGCATCCAAATCCGCCTGCACGCCGCCGTTTTCACCCCAGCCACCATGGAGGGCGGGAAACATCACGTCGTGCGCCGGGTCGAGCGCGGCGGGCAATTCGCGCCCCGGCAAATCAAAAATCTTTACGGTGAAGCCTTCCTGTTTCAGCGCGTCCGCAATCGCCTGGCCAGTGACGAGCGACACCGCGCGCTCGGCGGAATCGCTTCCACAGAGCACGGCCACGGACGATTCACCCTCGGTTCTCATCCCAAAACCTCCTCCCATTTCGCGCCGAGCAACAGCACTTCGGGCTCGAGCACGATGCCGCAGCGCGCCTGCACTTCGCCGCGCACCTGCCGGGCGAGCGCCAGGGCATCGGTCGCCGTGCCGCCACCATGGTTGATGATGAAATTCGCGTGGATGTTTGACACCTCGACGGCGCCCACCCGACGGCCCTTCAACCCAAGCCCATCAATCAACTTGCCGGCGTGGCCGCCGGGGGGATTCTTGAAAAGACAGCCCGCACTGCGTTCCCGCGGCTGGGATTCCTTGCGCTTGCTGGCGAAGGTCTCCATCCGCCGCCGGATTTCCTCCGGGGGCCCGCCCGCGGGTGAGCGGAATACCGCGCCAATGGCGATGGCGTTAAGCAATTCCGGGCATTGGCGGTAGCCGGGGTGAAATTCGTTGCGGGGGGAACGGCGCGTTTCGCCGTCGGCGGTGAGGTATTCCACCTGTTCGATGACGTCGAAAATCCATCCACCCATGGCGCCGGCGTTCATGCGCAGCGAGCCGCCGACCGAGCCGGGAATACCTTCAAGAAATTCCAAGCCGGCCAGCCCATGTCGCGCCGCAAACCCGCACAATTCCTTGAGCCGCACTCCCGCCCCGGCGTAAACGCGTCCCGCCGTTTCCAAATGCAGTTTTTTCCAGTTCTGGTGTGACAGGCGAATGACCAACCCGGAATACCCGGAATCGGCCACAATCAAATTGGAGCCGCGCCCAAGGCAAAACACGGGCACCCCAACTGCCTTGGCCGCACCGAGTAACCGGGCCAAATCCTCCGCATCGGCCGGTTCGGCATAGTAGAGGGCCGGGCCGCCGACGCCGAGCGTGGTCTTGTCCGCCAGCGGCTCATTGCGGTGAGCGAGAGTTTCAGAATGAAGGCGCGGTCGGAGCACATCAAACCAATCGAGGGTATTTTCTTTTTTAATCACAGTGGTGTTGGGGGTGGAGGATTCGTCCGTCAGGCGGCGGACAAACGCATCGGCGTGCTCGTCAATGTCACCCGCGCCCACAAAAGCGAGCGTGGCAGCGCCGGAATGCTCCGCGAGTGCCGTCAAGAGGGTGGTTGCCAAGCCGTCGAAAGATTTGTGAGAGGAAAATTTTTCCAAACCCGCGGGCACGGCCGCCAGGATGGCCGCAGTCGTGCCTTCGGCGAGCGGGGATTCGCTCGCGGCATACACGGGCAGCAAAAAGACGCGGTCGGCCGCGCCCAGGGCCTCGGCGAGTTCCGCGGCAAATTGTTTGGTGCGCGTGTAACGGTGCGGCTGAAAAACCACCAGCAGGCGGCCGCTGGCCTGGGCGCGCAGGCTGCGCAGGAAAGCGGCGATTTCCGCCGGATGATGCGCATAGTCCGCGTAAACCGTCAGGTTCGGCTGGCGCAGGAGCACATCCTGCCGACGGCTGACCCCGCGAAAGGCGCCAAAAGGCTCGGCCGGAATTTCGCCAAAGGCCGAATGCATGGCGGCCAGCGCCGCGGCGGCGTTGGCGGCGTTGAATTCGCCGCCGAGAGGAACCTCCAGCACTTGCTTGGGAAAGACCCCGTTGAGCGCGAGGCGTTGCCGCGCGCCGTCGTCACTGCTGGCCCGCACGGAATAATCGCCTTCCGGACCAAAGGTGCGAAAGGGCGTGCCGGCCGTCTCCGCCAGCCGGCGCAACCGGACGTCCCATTGCGGGAAAAGCACCAGCTGGCGCGTGCGGCGAAACAGATTGATAAAAGTCGCCTCCAACTCTTCCTGGGTGCGGTAGTGGTCGGCGTGGTCCCAGTCGAAATTTACAGCCACGGTAATTTCCGGCGAAAAATTGTCGATGGTGCCGTCACTTTCATCAATCTCCGCGGCCACCCAGGGCTCTTCGGTGTGGCGGGCGGGCGGCGTTTCGGGATCGGCAAAGAGCGCGCCGAGCAAATAACCCGCGTCCAAGCCGGCTGCGCGCAAGGCGTGGATGAGCAGGGCGGTGGTGGTCGTCTTGCCATGGCTGCCAACGACGGCAATCAGCCGCCGGCCTTGCAAGGCCTCGGCCAGCATTTCCCCCCGGCGCAGAGTGCCCAAGCCGCGCGCACGGGCGGCCAGCATAATCGGGTGCTCCGGGGCCACCGCGCTGGAATAAACCACGCGCGAGGTGTCCGCCGGCAGTTCCCCGCAGGCGGCAGCGGCAATGCCCTGTCGTTCGAGCAGGCGGCGCACCGGTTCGCGCCAATGGTCATCGCAACCCCGCACGCAACAGCCAGCCTCGTTGAGGTAGAGCGCCAGCGGCGCCATGCCCATGCCTCCCAGGCCAAGGAAGAAAACATTGTCACGCGGTTGGTCCATCGGTGGCGGGTTGTAAAATCGGGTGGAAGAAAAATCAAACGGCCGCGGTTATTTCCTCAGCGGCAAACTGGCGGCCCTGGGTGGAAATGTCCTCGAGGTCGCGCAAAAGCACGTCAAACGAATTGGTGTGCTCCATGCGTTCGAGGTTGTGGCGAAAAGAATCGAGGAGAAAGTCGTTGAACATCAGTTCGAGGACCTCGTCCACCAGGCGCTCCATTTCATTCTGGTCAATCGCGAGGCCGCCGCCCTGCCGCTCGAAATAGCGGGCGTTTTCCCACTGGTGGTCGTCGGCCGCGTAGGGGTAAGGCACCAAAATCGCCGGGAGACGGCAGCGGATGAATTCGGCGAGGCTGCCGGCGCCGGCGCGAGAGACCGCGAGGTCCGCGCAGGACAGCAACCCGGCCATGTCGTCGCAAAATGGCAGCATTCGCGCTACCCGCCGCTGGCCCTGGGCATCCGCACATTCGAGGAAGCCCTCGCTACCCTTGCCCGGGCCGGTGACGCAGACCACGCTAATGCCCCGGGCCGCGAGTCGGCTGAAATTATTGGAAAGCCAGCCATTGAGCGTCCGCGCGCCCTGGCTGCCGCCCAGCACCAACAAAACCTTGCCGTCAACGGGCAACCCGAGGCGTTCTCGGGCGGCGTCACGCGCGAGTTCGCGAATTTCCTGCCGCACGGGAAAACCACAATGCCGCAACGCCTGCGGCGGCAGCCCGCGCAGTTGCACACCCGGAGGAAGATAGACGCGCCGGGCAAACCCACTGAGCATCCGCACCGATCGTCCGGGCTTGCGGTTGGCCTCGTGCAACACCACGGGAATGCCGCGCAAATACCCGGCGATGGTGATGCCCACTGTCATAAACCCGCCGAAGCCGACAATGACATCCGGCCGGTTCTGCTGTAAAAAATTCAGGGCGAAGAGGAACCCCGTCGCTTGCGAGAGAGCAAACTTCGCCAAGGCCACGGGGGAAAGGGCAAAGGCCGCCCCCGGCGCGACCACCGTCTCCAACTGCGGGTATTTGCGAATGAGGCGCGAGTCCACTTCCTTGCGACTGATCAGGAGGCACAAGCGGTGGCCCTTCGCCGCCAGCCGTTCGGCCAGCGCGATGCCCGGCGACAAATGGCCGCCGGTGCCCCCGCAGGATATGGCAAAAGTGCTCATAGTTCACTCGCGCGCGGCATCAAGGGCCGGTCCCAGCGCCGGAAGCAATTCATCAGCAGGCCCACCAGCGCAAACATCAGCATCAAATTCGTGCCGCCGTAGCTGATAAAGGGCAGCGACATTCCCTTGGTCGGCAGCAGGCCGGTGACCACACCCATGTTGACCAGCGCCTGCCCGGTGAGCATCAGCAATGCGCCGCAAGCCAGGGTGAATTCAAAAAGATTGGGTGCGTGCCGCAGCGCCCGCAGGCTCACCACGAAAATTATGAGGAAAACCAGGACCACGCCGGCCGTCGCCACCAGGCCGAGTTCCTCGCCCATCACAGCCAGAACAAAGTCCGTGTGCGCTTCAGGCAAATATGCCAGTTGCTGGCGGCCCTGCCCCAGCCCCACTCCCGTCAGCCCGCCAGAACCAAAACCGATGAGAGCTTGAAAAAGCTGGTAAGCGCCGTCGGCCTTCACGCCGGGGTCGTCCATATGGACGAAGGAAAGAATCCGTTTAAATCGCACCGGGTCCAAGCGCACCATCAGCGAGAACAACGCGGCACTGGCGAGCACTGCAGGCAGGATGAAAGCCAAGCGTGCGCCCGCCAAATAAAGCAGCACGAAACCCACCAGCCCGCACAACGCGGCGGTGCCGAAATCCGGCTCCTTGATGATGAGGGCGGCAAAGACCGCGACTATTGCCATGGGCGCGACAAACCCGCGCCAAAAGGTCGTGATATGCCGCTGGTTCGCCGCCAGATAACTCGCCAGGCAGATAATGAGCGCCAGCTTACCAAAGTCCGATGGCTGGAGGCGCAGACCGTGGAACTCAATCCAGCGACGGGCGCCCTTGTGCGTGAAGCCGATGTGGGAACTCAGCACCGCGCCCAAAACCAGCATCGCGGCGATGCCGATGGCCCAACGGTACTTTCGCAGCCACTCCAAGGGAATGGTCGCCATGATGCCGAGGGGAACCAACGCCATCGCGCACCACTGCAACTGCCGCTTGAAATAGAGCAATGGGTCCGCACTGCTGGCGCCCTGCCCGGCGCTGCTGAGGACAACCAGACCCAGCAACGTCAACGCCAGCGCGCAGGCGAGAATAATGGCCCCGGGGCTGAGCCCCCGGTGGCGCGGGCGGGTCAAATTATACGTGGTGGCGTTCATCAATGTGGGCCAGATAGAGGGAAGAACTTAATTAACCGGTGTTAACGGAGGCGCACCGGAGCCCGAGTCCGGCACGGCGGTGACCGGCATCGTCACCGGTGGCGGCGCCGAGGAGGCGGGCAGCGCAGTGACCGACGTCGGCGCGGATGTCGGCGGCGTGGCCGCGGACCCGGACGCCCCGGAGGGCACTTTCAAAGTATGTCCGGGACGCAGACTGTGCGCCGTCGCATCCGTCAGGCCATTGAGGCTCATCAATTCGCTGGCGCTCACATGCAGCGTGCGGGCGATTTTATCCAGGGAGTCGCCGGCTTTAATCGTGTAGGTGTTCGTGTCGCTCGAGGATGCGGGAGTCACCGCAGTGACGCTGGCGTCCGGCGAACTGCTGGTGGAAGCGGCGCCCGTCGCCGGTACTTTCAAGACCTGGCCCGCACGGATCGTCGCTGAGGTCAGGCCGTTTAATTCCTGCAAGGCTTTGCTCGTGGTGTGGTATTTCGCGGCGATCCTGCTCAAGCTATCACCCGACACCACCTTGTAGGTATTGCCGCCATCCGCCGCAACCGCCGCGGGGGTGGCCGCCGCGGGCGCAGAGTTGGGAATATTGAGCGACTGGCCCGGATGCAAAATCGTGGTCCTCGTCACTTTGGGCGCATTGGCCGCAACCAGCGCGTCAACAGAGATTTTATTTTTCCGGGCAATCGAAGCCAGGCTTTCGCCGCTTGACACGACATAGGTGATGGTCATCGACGTGGAAGAGGCACCGGGGTTCGGAGCGGCAGACGGCAATGATTCGGCGAATTGCGCGACGGGCACCGGGGTGACGGGCGTTTCGGGCGCCGGGTGCGTCGGCTCGACAAAGCCGTTACTCGAGGAGGTCAACGAATTCGCGGTTACTGGAATCGGCGCGACCGGCGTGAGCTGGGCCGGCGCTTCCGCCGAGCTGGGCTTGGATCCGTCGGACTTGCAGCCATGCTGGGCAAGCATGACGGTGATGACCGCGCCGTGGAAAAACACGACGGCGGCGATGGCAAGGAGTTTTTTCTGTTGGGTGTTCATGAGGATTGAGTGTTGGGTAAAATTATTTTTGATGGGTGAAATTTCGCCGGGAGCGGCGTCAGGCGGGGGACGCTTCGTGAATAACGCCGGGCGGCGCAGCCTTCAAACCCAAAACCGCCTGCTCGAAGGCCAGGCCGCGTTCCGCGTAATCATGGAACATGTCGAAACTCGAAAAACCGGGGCTGAAAAGCACCTGGGCTGGCGCGCTGTGGCGGCCCGCCTCGTGGGCCCGCTGTACCGCCTCGCGCAAACTTTCGCACACCGTGGCGGCCACGCCGCGGTGGTGCAAACCCGCCGCCAGCGCCCCCGCCGTCTCCCCGATGAGGAACGCCTCGCGTACGCGCCCAGCGGCCCGCCCGGCAAAACCCTCGATGTCGCCGCCCTTGGACTTGCCGCCGCCAATCCACACAACCGGCTGTGGGAACGTCTCCAGTGCCGCGAGGGTGGCATGAAAATTAGTGCCTTTTGAATCGTTCCAATACACCACGCCCTCCCACTCGGCGACCTGCGCCAGCCGGTGGCGGCGGGTCGAGAACGACTGCGCGGTTTCCTCGAGAACCTTGAGCGGAAACCCCTCCATCTCCCAATAGGCCCGCGCCACGAGGTAGTTCTCGCTCTGCGGATGCGTGGCGAACACCGAGCCCGCCGGCACAAAATGTTGAGCACCTTCACGCCGCACGATTTTCGCAAAAGACGGCAACACACAGCCGAATTGCGCGGCGGCTTGGGCCACGCTTTCGCCGATGATGAGTTTGGGTCCGGCAAGCCGTTCGACGAGGTTCCATTTGGCCGAAAAATATTCCCGCAGATTTGAGTAGCGGTCGAGGTGGTCTTCGTCGAAATTCGTCCACAGCAGGGCGTGCGGGCGCAAATGGCGCAAGCCCTCGGCCTGGAACGAGCTGACTTCGCACACGGCGATCCTGCCCTCCGTCGAGCCAAGATCATCCAGCCGCGAGAGGGGATGCCCGATGTTGCCCGCCGGCACTGCCGCCAGTCCCTGCCGGCGCAGCGCCGTCGCGAGGAATTCCGTCAGCGTGGTTTTGCCGTTTGTCCCGGTCACCGCCACGAGTTTTCCATGCCAGAATAACGAGGCGAAATCCAATTCACCCAGGCACTCGGCGCCCGCCGCCCGCGCAGCGCACAGCCAGGGATGATCTTGCCGGAAGCCGGGGCTGTAGACCACCAAGTCATGCCGTTTGGCCTCCGCAGCGCCAAATTCCCCGCGCACGCCGGGCGCGGACTTCTCGTCATACGCCTCAACGCCGCAGCCACACTGCTTGAGGAGCGCGGTCGCGGCCTGGCCGCTGACGCCGTACCCCAGCACCGCCACGGGGCGGCGCGCAAGGGAGGCAAGGGCGGCGGGAAGTTGCATGGGAAAAATGTTTTATGGGAAAATTAGCGCAGTTTCAAAGTGCCCAGGCCAGCCAACGCAAAGAGAATGGACAAAATCCAAAACCGGATGACGAGCTTCGATTCCGGCCAGCCGAGCATTTCAAAGTGGTGGTGGATGGGTGACTTCAGGAAAATTCTTTTGCCCCCACGCAGCTTAAATGAGGCCACTTGCAACAGAACCGAGCCCGCTTCCATGACAAAAATCCCGCCCACGATGATGAGCGTGAACGGCTGTTGGGTGATGAAAGCCACCGAGCCGATGAGGCCACCCAGGGCCAGCGACCCCGTGTCGCCCATGAAGACCGAGGCCGGATGTGCATTGTACCACAAAAACGCCAGCCCGCCGCCGACCAGCGCGGCGCAGACGACGGCGAGTTCGCCCACGCCGGGCACATAGGCGATATTCAAATAATCGGCAATCCGCACATTGCCCGTGCAGTAGGCAAAAATCGCATAGACCAGCGCCACCGTCACGGTGCAGCCAATCGCGAGGCCGTCCACCCCGTCCGTCAAATTGATGGCATTGCTGGAACCGGCCATGACCAAAAAGAAAAACGGTGCGATGAACCACACGGACATTTCGGGGATCAACGGCGCTTTCATAAACGGCGCCCACAGCGCGCTCATGGCATGGTGCGAATTGGCATCGCCAAAAAGCATCGCGACCGCCGCGAGCGTCAAAACCGCCTGCCCCGCCAGCTTCCACCGACTGGACAGCCCCTTGCTGTTCTTGCGGGTGACTTTCAAATAGTCATCCGCAAAGCCAATCCCCGTCAGACCGGTAAACACGAACAGACACACCCAGACATACACGTTGGGCCGCGCCCATAAAAACACACTGACCGCGACCACCGCGTAAATCAACAGCCCGCCCATCGTCGGGGTGCCCGCCTTGGCCAGGTTGCGCTGGGCAATCGGGCCCAAATCCAGTTCATCACGGAATGCCTGGGATGCCTTCAGGGTGCGCAGTTTTTTAAACAGCCAGGGGGAGAAAATAAAGCCCAGCAGCAGCGCCGTCGCCGCCCCACCCAGCCCGCGGAACGTCTCGTAGCGGAACAGGCGCAAGGGCCCCCAAAATTTTTCGTAATCAGCGAGCCAGCTCAGCATGGCGCATGGGCCTCCCTGCCCTCGCGCAAACTTTGCGGCAACAATTTTTCCAGCGCCTCGGCCCGGCTGCCCTTTAGGAAAATCACGCCGGAGAAATTTGCCACCTCGGCTTCGGCCAATTCGAGCGATACCACCCCAACTTGCGCCAGCGAGTGCC
>Ga0206864_1288_pt1 | contig 10939 bp, 12 predicted proteins | sample Alteio_BWOrgCont_42_FD_152632 | JGI IMG/M metagenome (GOLD analysis project Ga0206864, IMG submission 152632) | Enriched cells from forest soil in Barre Woods Harvard Forest LTER site, Petersham, Massachusetts, United States -... | ecosystem: Environmental > Terrestrial > Soil > Temperate forest >...
CCACCATGGCAGGCAACCTTACCAAACGCGACATAGTTCTGGAAATATACGAGAAAACGGGTTTCCCGCAAAAGGAAGTCCGCGACACCGTGCATATGACCTTGGATGTCATCGCCCGGGCGCTGGCGCAAGGGCGAAACGTCGAGCTGCGCAACTTCGGGGTCTTTGAGGTCCAGGTGCGCAAGAGCCGCATCGGCCGCAACCCGAACAAGCCGGAAAAGGACGTCGTCATCCCCAAGCGGGCGGTCATCAAGTTCAAGTCCGGCAAGGAGTTGAAGGCGGAGCTGAAGAAGATTGACCTCGGGGCCATCGAGTCGCCCCCGGCGTGAATTGGGCGCGGGCGCAGCAAGACTGCGCCGTACGTAAGGTCCGTGATTGGTCGGGGCGCAGACTTGCTGCGCCCGTGGCTTTCTGCCTTTATCCAACCGATTCGGGAATCGATTTTTATTTCATGAGCACCTTCCAGAGTCTGCCGGGTTTTAGGGAATTTTATCCCGAGGACTGCGCCGCGCGCAACGGGCTGTTCCGCGCGTGGCGCACGGCTGCACGCCGCCAGGGCTTTGTGGAGTACGATGCCCCGGTGCTGGAGCCGCTGGAGCTTTACCAGGAAAAATCCGGCGAAGAAATCAAATCGCAGCTTTTTGAGTTCGAAGACAAGGGCGGACGCAAGGTCGCGCTGCGGCCGGAGATGACGCCATCGCTGGCGCGCCTGGTCGCCGCCAAGGCCGGCTCGCTGCGCAAGCCGCTCAAGTGGTTCAGCATCGGCGAAATGTACCGTTACGAAAAACCGCAGAAGGGCCGCGGGCGCTCGTTCTATCAATTCAATGCGGATATCCTTGGCGAACCCGGCGTCGGCGCGGATGCCGAGTGCATTGCGCTGCTGGTGGAGGCGTTGAAGGAATGCGGGCTGAGGGAGGGGGAGTTTGAGGTGAGGATTAGTGATCGGAAGCTGTGGTTTTTATTTTTGGCTGCTCTTGGTGCTGATAAAACAAAAATTCCTGAGGTCCTCGCAATTGTGGATAAGTGGGATAAGGACACCAGTGATGTAGCTAAGAAAAAATTAGAGATCTATTATGGGAATAAAACTGAAAACGCCTTCCAAAAGATTAATGCGTTTCTCCGAAATGCGGGAGATACTGGAGAGGTTTGGGAGAGCGCCGTACAAGATGAGGAAACAAAATTTCGGATAGGTGATTGGTCAGAGCTGGAAAAAAAACTGGAAGATTTGGGTGTAAAATCGTTTATTAAGAGAGATCTGCGTATAGTCCGTGGCTTGGCCTACTACACCGGTTTTGTTTTTGAGGCTTATCAAACCGTCGGGACGGCGCGGGCGCTGGCGGGTGGCGGACGCTATGATGATTTGCTGATGAAGCTCGGCGGGGTGGACATGCCCGCCGTGGGCTTCGGCATGGGCGATATGACCGTAAGCGATTTGCTCAATGAGTTGAAACGACCGCTCACCGACGAAGGGAAGTTGGCTGTTTATCTCGTCATCGGCGGCGAGAAAGAACGTCCCGAAGCTTTGAAGCTCGTCGGCCAATTTCGTGCAGCAGGCTTGTCCGTGGATTATCCGCTGAAGGAAGAAAGATTTGGCAAGCAGTTCAAAACTGCGGAGCAATGCGGCGCCAGGCTGGCCGTCATCCTCGGCCCGGATGAAGCAGCTGCGGGCCAGGTCAAAATCAAGGATATGCTTTCCCGCGTCGAAGTCGCGGTGCCGAATAATCCCGGGCTCGCGGCGAATGTGCGCGAGATTGTGGAAAAGGGTCTGTCGGCGTAGGCCGCCCTATTTTTAATTTGAGCCAGATGCCAGAGCTGTTGTCGTCGCGGCTGACGCAGCCGCCGGTGCACCACCGCGACCGCGTCCTCCACGCATGCCCGCACGGGCTTCCTCGCGGGTCTGGATTTTGAGCATCGAGGTGTCCGATTTTGGAATCCAACCGTTCCAGCGCATCCATTCCTCGCAATATTTCGGCCAGAGCGAGGTCGGCCCGGCGGTGGCTTCCATGCCGGAGCCGTGGTTGGCGTCGGGGAACAAATGCAGTTCCGCGCGCACGTTGTTCTTGCGCAGGGCGGCGTAGAACATCAAATCGTTTTCCTCCTTCACCGTGTTGTCCTGCTCGCTGTGGATGATGAAAATCGGCGGAGTGTCGCGCGTGACGTGTTTTTCCAACGAGTACTGGTCGATCATTTCCTGGCTGGGGTTGGGGCCGAGCAGATTGTTTTTCGAATCGTTGTGCGCATAGGGCGGCTCCATTGTAAGCACGGAGAAAATCAGCACCGCGAAATCGGGCCGGGCGCTGACTTCGTCGAAGGCGACGCCGGTTTTGCCGACGGCGTCATTATAGAGTGTGGCCGCGCTGGCGGCGACGTGCCCGCCGGCGGAGCCGCCCATCACGCCGATTTTGTTCGGGTCGATGCCCAGCTCCTTGGCGTGTGAGCGGACGAAGCGCACCGCGCGCATGACGTCCTGCTGCGGGGCGGGCGCGCCGAATTCCTGGCAGCGGTAGATGAGGCCAAACACCGTGATGCCCAGGGGGTTGAGCCAGCTATTGAAGCCGGTGGGGCCCGCGACGTGCACATAGCCGCCGCCCGCGCAAAAGATGACGGCGGTGCCGCTCGACGGCGTGCCTGCGGGCGGAGGATAGCACAGCAACCGCGGGTTGCTGATGTTGGAGTAAGTGCCGCGCGCCACCTGCTCGGGGCCGATGTCCTTCCAGCCCGGCACGCCTTCAGGGAAGAGGTCAATGACCTCGCCGGGCGTGAGCGGGGTCGGGAAATTCCAGGTTGGCTCGGCCGGTTTAGCCGGAGTCGAAGCGGTCGCCGGAGCCGATGTGCTGGCGGTGGGAGCATCCTCCGCGAGCAGGGCAGGGCAGGATAGCGATGCAGCCAGCAAAAGAAAGAGTGGGGTGGTTTTCATGATGGGAAGGGGTGCGTTGAATAAAAGTGAAGTCGGGCCAGGAGGCAATGCGGGAGGTGGGACGGGATAGTAATACGGCGGGCTGAGGGCAGCCCGCCCTACCTAAAACTACTGCGCCCGGGTAGGGCGCGCTGCCCCCAGCCCGCCGCTAGGACATTACAGATGCATATTAGTGTGGTTGCGTTCGTGGATAAAAAGAGCGAGAAAATGGCTGCATGAAGCCTAAAAACTTCATTTTGATTACCCTTGTCGTGATTCTGGTGTGCTTTGTTGTCGGTTGGTTCATGCGGCTGACGGCACCGGAAAAAACCGCCGATGCGTCTGCGCAGAGCAAAAGCGAAGCGCCTAACGCTGTCGCGCCGTCGGCCCAAATCGTCAAACCTTTGGCCCCGCCGGTTCAATACAAGACCGAAACGGCCAATCCGCCAGCCAAGTCCACCGACCCCCAGGCCGATTTGAAAACGGCCATCCCGGATATTGCGCGTTTGCTGCTGGCGGGCGATCTGGCGACATACCAGAAAACTTATACTCCGCCAGACCGATTGGACTTCGACACCCTGCAGGCCATACAAGATGCCCAGAACCATTTGGACATAGATCTATCATTCCAACAATACATAGCAGTGGAGGCACAGCGGTTCGTGGCCATTGAAACGCAGACCCCGAAGTATAACGACGCCGGCGACGAAGCCACCTTTACATTCCCGGAGACCATGTACCCCGATGTGGACGGGCCGCTTGACGAACAACCAATTTATTTTGTCAAAATAAATGGCAAGTGGTATGTAAGCGGGGAAGGGAAGCAGCACTGGAAAGACAATTGATCTTTGCCAAGTTGGGGGTGCGAAGACACAAAAACCGAAGTGAGCTCGGGGCAGGGAAGTGGTTGCGTTGAGGAATAAAAAATGAAGAATAAATCGCATGAAGCCTAAAAACTTCATTTTGGCTGTTCTCCTTGTTGTCATTGTGGCTATTGGCGTCTGGTGGTTCATGCGATCTGCAACAACGGTTACGGAAAAAACTGCCGATGCATCTGCGCTGAGCAAAGTCGGAGCGTCCAATGGGGTTGCGTCGCCCCAGATTGCTAAACCGCTGTCTTCGACTGTCCAGGCCAAGACTGAAACAGCCAACACGTCCGTCACGGCCGCTGATGCCACACCCGATGCCGCCGATCCACAGGCCGATTTGAAAACCGCCCTTCCGGATATCGCGCGCTTGCTGCGGTCTGGCGATTGGCTGGTAGTGGATCAAACCTACACCCCGCCGTACAAACTGACTCCCGAAGTTATGCAAGAATTTCTCGATGCGAAGCAAATAGAGCAGGCCAGCCTTGTCGGTTTGGCCCCAGATTTGCAACAAACCATACTTCGGGGCCGGCAACAAATTCAAGAAGAAGCGGCGCAAGATATTGAAGACCTTGAATCCCAGACCCCGACCTATAACGATGCTGGCGACGAAGCCACCTACCTATACACAGCGCGCGTCATGGGAAAGCCGGCTGACCACCCAGAACGAAAGACGTTTATCAAAATCAATGGCAAGTGGTATATAAAAGGTAGTGAATAGGTGAGGTAGTGAAGAGGTCGCGGGGAACAAATCACGGTGACTTTTATCTGGCCCACCACCTACGACAATGCTACTCTAATCCAAGGCGTTCCCCGCCCCTGAATTTTGGCCCGAAAAATGCTCGCGCGGGCGCGCGAAAAAGGGCTTGACGGGTTTGCTGGGTTCGTTACCTTAGACCCTTTCCCTTCGAAACGCCCGGGCAACCGGGCATCCCTTTCGGTGGGCCCCTGTAGCTCAGTTGGCAGAGCGCGTCCTTGGTAAGGACGAGGTCGACGGTTCAAATCCGTTCGGGGGCTCCAGGAAGGTTTACTTCGAGCGCACACCACCTCCACGATCCCGATCTCCCATGGCCAAAGAATCCTTCAACCGCACCAAGCCGCACGTCAACGTTGGCACCATTGGCCACGTCGACCACGGTAAAACGACGCTGACCACGGCGCTGCTCAAGGTCCAGTCCGACAAGAAGTTGGCGACCTTCAAATCCTACGCGGACATCGCGAAGGGCGGCACCGTCCGCGACGCCTCCAAGATCGTCACCATCGCGGTGGCGCACGTGGAATACGAGACCGCTGCGCGCCACTACGCCCACGTGGACTGCCCGGGCCACGCCGACTTCGTCAAGAACATGATCACCGGCGCCGCCCAGATGGACGGCGCCATCCTCGTCGTCAGCGCGGCTGACGGCGCGATGCCGCAGACGCGCGAGCACATCCTGCTCGCCCGCCAGGTCGGTGTCCCGGCCATCGTCGTCTTCATCAACAAGGTGGACTTGCTGGACGACCCGGACCTCCTCGACCTCGTCGAGCTGGAAATCCGCGACCTGCTCACGAAATACAAATTTGACGGCAACAACACGACCATCGTCCGTGGTTCGGCCATCGCCGCCCTCGAAGGCAAGCCCGAAGGCGTCAAGGCCATTGATAACCTCCTCGCCGCGGTGGACAAGGACGTCCCGACACCGGTGCGCGATGTGGACAAGCCCTTCATGATGGCCATCGAAGACGTGTTCTCCATCACCGGTCGTGGCACTGTGGCCACGGGCCGTGTTGAACGCGGAAAAGTCAAGGTCAACGAGGAACTCGAAATCGTGGGCCTCGCGGACACGATGAAGACCACCGTCACCGGTCTCGAAATGTTCCGCAAGCTGCTCGACGAAGCCCAGGCGGGCGACAACGTCGGCGTGCTGTTGCGCGGCGTGGAAAAAGAGCAGGTCTCGCGCGGCCAGGTCCTGGCCAAGCCGGGCACCATCACCCCGCACACCAACTTCAAGGCCGAGGTTTACGTCCTCACCAAGGACGAGGGCGGCCGCCACACCCCGTTCTTCACCAATTACCGTCCGCAGTTCTTCATCGGCACGGCCGACGTCACTGGCGTCTGCGCTTTGCCCAAGGGCGTCGAAATGGTGATGCCGGGCGACAATCTCGCCATCGATATCGAACTGCAGAAGCCCACGGCCTTGGAAAAAGGCCAGCGCTTCGCCATCCGCGAGGGCGGCCGCACCATCGGCGCCGGTCGCGTCACCGAAATCACCAAGTAACCACAGGGGCGTAGCTCAATTGGCAGAGTAGCGGTCTCCAAAACCGTTGGTTGTGGGTTCGATTCCCTCCGCCCCTGCCAATTTAAAACCGGCTTCCGCCACTTTCGCCGGTGCCGCCCTGATTCAGGGCCGGCGCCGGCGGTTTCATCCACCAAAACCCGAAGTTTTTAAATTCCCGATTTCCATGGCCGCGCCTTCCGCCACGCCCCAGCGCAATCCCTTCCGCCGGATCGCTCTCTTTGCCCAGGAGACGATGGTGGAACTGCGCAAAGCGACGTGGCCGGGCTGGATGGAACTGCGCGATTCGACGGTGCTGGTGATATGCACGGTCCTTATCGTCGGTTCCATGGTCGCCATCGCCGATTTCTGTTTCCTGCACGACATCCGCTTCCTTTCCCACCTTGTCGCCAGCAAGTGAGCCGACCGCCTCTTGAACTCTCCCATGCCTGAATCCGCCACCAGTTCCGCACCCGCCGCCCAGTCGCTCAGCGACGTGCGCTGGTTTGCGCTGCAGACCTTCTCCAACATGGAGGGGAAGGTGAAGCAGTACCTCGACAAGTTTACGCAAGTCGAGGAAATGGGCGAGTACGTGCACGAAGTCCTCGTGCCCTCGGAAACTGTCACGGAAATCAAAAACGGCCGCAAAAGCACGAAAGTCCGCAAGTTTTACCCCGGCTACGTCTTCATCAAGATGCGCCTGTACGACACGGACGGCAAGGTCCTGCAGCGCCCGTGGTATTTCGTTCGGGGCGTCCAGGGCATCATCAATTTTATCGGGGACGAGCATCCCATTCCGCTGAAGCAAGAGGACATTGACCGCATTATCCGCCAGGTGCAGGAAGCTCTCGGCAAGGAAAAGCCGAAGATCGAATACGCGGTCGGCCAGGAGGTCAAAATCACGGACGGCCCCTTCCACAACCTCACCGGGCGCATTGACGAGGTGGACCCGGCGCGCGGCAAGCTCAAGGTTTCCGTGCCCATCTTCGGCCGCTTCACCCCTGTTGAACTCGAATACTGGCAGGTGGAGAAAACGGAGCAGAGTTAAGCAAACCCGCCGACCCATCATCTTTTCTTTTTAATTTTTCCTTTCCATGGCCAAAAAAATCACCGGCATCATCCGCTTGCAATTGCCCGCCGGCGCCGCCAACCCCGCGCCGCCCGTCGGCCCGGCCTTGGGCGCACAAGGCGTCAACATCATGGCCTTTTGCAAGGACTTCAACGCGCGCACCAAGGAACAGGCCGGTCTCATCATTCCGGTCGTCATTAGCGTTTACCAGGACAAATCCTTCACCTTTATCCTCAAATCCCCGCCGGCCAGCACCCTGCTGAAGAAGGCCGCGAACATCGCCTCCGGCTCCAAGACACCCAACCGCGAAAAAGTGGGCAAGGTGACGAAGAAACAACTTCTCGAAATCGCCCAGTTGAAGATGAAGGACCTCAACACCCCCGACCTCGAAGCGGCCTCGCGCATGATTGCCGGCACCGCCCGCCAGATGGGGATTATCGTCGAGGGCTAAACTTTTCCGGAGAAACCCGCCATGGTCAAAATCACCAAACGTTTTAAGAAAGCACACGAAGCCGCCGACCTCGCCAAGCCTCTCGGTTTGACGGAAGCCATCGGCTTGCTTTGCCGCCTGCCGCCCACGAAATTCGATGAAACTGTCGAGCTGCAAGCCCGGCTTGAAATTGACCCGAAACAGACCGACCAGACCGTCCGCGGCACGGTTGCGCTGCCCAACGGCTCCGGCCGCAAAGTGCGCGTCCTCGTCTTTACGGAAAATCCCGCCGAGGCCATGGCCGCCGGCGCGGACCATGCAGGCCTTGATGATTTGATGAAGAAAATCACGGACGGCTGGATGGACTTCGATGTGGCCATCGCTACGCCGAACGCCATGAAATCCGTCCGCACGATTGCGCGCGTCCTCGGGCCCAAAGGCCTGATGCCCAACCCGAAGTCCGGCACGGTGGTGGATGACGTCAAAGCCGGCGTCAAGGCCGTCAAGGCCGGTCGCGTTGAGTTCAAGATGGATAAGACGGCCAACGTCGCGATCGTGGTCGGCAAGCGCTCTTTTACGCCCGATGCCCTGGCGCAAAACGCCGCCGCCGCCCTGGAAGCCCTGGGCAAGGCCAAGCCCGAGTCGATCAAAGGCAAGTTCATCAAGAGCCTGACGCTCAGCTCGACGATGAGCCCCGGTCTGCGAATCGACCCCAAGGAATACAGCGGGTTCTAAAACCGAAATTTTTAATCCCAACCTCATTTACCACCATGCGCCCGGAAAAAAAATTCCTCGTTGACGAAGTGTCCAAGCACCTCGGCAAGTCCGACTACGTGTTTCTCGCCGACTACCGCAAGGTCACGGTCGCCGATGCCGCTGAATTGCGCGCCACGCTCGGGGCGCACAAGGCCGAGTACCACGTCGTCAAAAACAGCATTCTCAATGTGGCGGCCCGCGAGCGCAAGCTGCCGGACTTTGACAGCACGTGGCTGACCGGCCAGACGGCCATCGTCGTTGGCGGGCGCAATCCCAGCGAAGTCGCCAAAATTTTGACCAAATATTTCAAGGACAAGGACAAACTCGTCGTCAAGGGTGGGGTGCTCGGCAAAAACCGTCTCAGCTCGGCGGATGTCGTCGCCCTTTCCACGCTGCCCAGCGTCGAAGTGCTGCGCGCGCAACTGCTTGGCCTGCTCTCCACGCCGGCGACCAGCTTGGTGCGCGTGCTGCAAGGCGTGCCGCAGGGCCTTCTTAATGTCCTGCACGCGAAAAGCCAGTCCGCCGGCCCATCCACCCCGGCCGCGGCGTAAATTTTCCCGCTTTTTTTAACCAACCATCAACCACCAAAGGACCAAGTCAGGGACACCGTGTCCTTAATTGCCCCGTCGGGGCGCTGACCGTTCAAGGAAACACCAACATGTCAGACATCACCAAGGATCAAGTCGTCGAGTGGCTGGGCAACCAGTCCGTCATTGAAATCGCCGGTCTCGTGAAAACTCTCGAGACCAAGTGGGGCGTCAGCGCTGCCGCCCCCGTTGCCGTCGCCGCGGCCCCCGCTGCCGGTGGCGCCGCCGCACCTGCGGCCGCTGCGGCCGAGGAAAAGACCGAGTTCACCGTCATCCTCAAGGATTCCGGCGCGAACAAGATTGGCGTCATCAAGGAAGTCCGTGCCATCACCAACCTGGGCCTCAAGGAAGCCAAGGATCTGGTCGAGGGCGCGCCGAAGACCCTCAAGGAGGGCGTGTCCAAGGCCGACGCCGAGGATATCAAAAAGAAACTCGCTGCAGCCGGCGCTGTCGTAGAGATCAAATAACCTTTCGCCCGAGCCTGAGCATTATCATCGCGATCTTCTTTCGTGGCCTGACGGCCCTGGCTTTCCGCCGGGGCCGTCTGGTTGCGTTTTCGCTTTAAGCGTCCCGAACTAAATTTTCCCACCACGTTCTGTTTCCCTCCAACCCTGCCCGGCCATGCCCACCCACGCCAACGAGCGCCAAAACTTCGGTAAACTGCGGGAAGTGATCCCGCCGCCCAACCTGATTGAAAACCAGGTCAACTCGTTCCTGGAGTATTTGCAAAAGGACGTGCCGTCGTCCCAGCGCAAGCCGATCGGCTTGGAAGCGGTGTTCCGCGAGGTCTTCCCCATCGCCAGCTACGACGGGCGGGCCACGCTCGAATACGTCCATTACAACCTGGTGGGGCCGAAAAACACCGAGATGGAGTGCATCCGTGAGGGCGTCACCTATTCAATTTCCCTCTACGTCAAGCTGCGCCTGCGCGAGGAGGATGTTTCCACCGATGAGGAAATTTATATGGGTGAATTGCCCATGATCACCGACCGTGGCTCCTTTGTCATTAATGGCGCCGAGCGCGTTGTGGTGTCACAGTTGCACCGTTCGCCGGGCATCTGCTTTGAGGCCACCCCGCATACGAGCGGCAAGACGCTCTTTTCGTTCCGCATCATTCCCGACCGCGGCACCTGGCTCGAAGTCCAGTTCGACCAGAACGACCTGCTTTACGTTTATTTCGACCGCCGCCGCCGCCGCCGCAAATTCCTCATCACGACGCTCCTGCGCTCGCTGGGCTTCGGCTCGGACTTCGACATTCTCAACCTCTTCTACAAGCTCGAAGACCTCAAGACCAAGAAGGCCCTCGGCATGGAAGACGTTTCCAAGCTCGTGCTCGTCGAGGACATCGTGGACGCCGAACGCGGCGTGGTGCTGGCCCGTGCCTTCGAGCCGTTGACCAAGACCATCATTCGCAGCTTCGAAAAGGCCAACATTGACGAGGTCAAGGTCATCAACACCGCGGTGGACGACGGCGCCATCATCCGCGCCCTCAAGAAGGATCCGACCCACAACGAGGAAGAAGCCCTCAAGGACATTTATAAGCGGCTGCGTCCGGGTGAACCGCCCACCGCCGCCAACGCCAAAAACCTGCTCAAGCGCCTCTTCCAGGATCCCAAGCGCTACGACCTGGGTCGCGTTGGACGTTACAAAATCAACCAGAAGCTCAGCCTTAAGACCGATCTTGAGCAGCGCACCATTGGTTTCGAAGACATCGTCGAAGCCACCCGCTACCTTTGCCGCTTGAAGGGCGGAGTAGGCGTCATTGATGACATTGACCATCTCGGTTCGCGCCGCGTGCGCACCGTCGGCGAATTGCTCGCCAACCAGTGCCGCATCGGCCTCGCCCGCACCGAGCGCCTCGTCAAGGAGCGCATGACCCTTTACGATCAGAGCGTTGACTCCATCACGCCACAGAAGCTCATCAATCCGAAGGCGCTCAGCACGGTTATTCGCGACTTCTTTGCGCGCAGCCAGCTCAGCCAGTTCATGGACCAGATCAACCCGCTGGCCGAACTGACCCACAAGCGTCGCCTCTCGGCCCTCGGGCCTGGCGGCCTCAACCGCGAGCGCGCGGGCTTCG
>Ga0206864_1301_pt1 | contig 10917 bp, 9 predicted proteins | sample Alteio_BWOrgCont_42_FD_152632 | JGI IMG/M metagenome (GOLD analysis project Ga0206864, IMG submission 152632) | Enriched cells from forest soil in Barre Woods Harvard Forest LTER site, Petersham, Massachusetts, United States -... | ecosystem: Environmental > Terrestrial > Soil > Temperate forest > O...
CTTTACGACCGTTCGAAGTATTTTGTCGGGCAAACAATGACTCCCGGTTTCGTGCCTTGGATGGCCAACCTCTACAAAGCCGCCAATGGTGAAACCAGCCCGTCGGGCATCAAGTACAGCGTGGGTGATGAGCGAAAGCGGATTTAAATACGACTGTGGAAAATAGCGGAGCAGGTCCGCTGTTGGCCGCGCAAGAAAGCCGATGGCCTCCTTTTGGTCATATTGCGGGACAAAACTGCGCTTGGCGGAGTCCTGCTCTTTGTCGGACACGCCGAAATACTTGGCGGTCATGGCGGCCGAGGCCGCGGCGGTGGCGGAGAGCGTGGCGCCGGCGGCGAGCAGGCGGCGGTAACCATTGAGGCGCAATTGCAGATTGCCGGTTTTATTACCCTCGGCGACATCGCGCAGGCCGAAGCGGATGGTGTTGAAGGTACTGCGCAAAAGGACATACGGGAACGCGGCGAAAGGCGTGGCGCCAGGGTCGTATTTCGCGGCCATTTTGAGCAACGGCGGGAGGTTTTCGTAATAATGGCTGGTGCCGCGCATGACCTCGCCGGCGCGGCGGTCGGCTTCGGCGAGGGAAAACCCGGCGTCCTGATAATGGCGCGACTCGGAGAGAAAGCCGACGACCTTCACAAAGTTGGACATGCTGCCGAACACACGGCCAATCTTTTGCGTGACGGGATTGTCCACGAGCACGCTGCGTGTACTGGGCCTGGCCAGGCCCTCGGCGGCGGAAAAGCCCTGCATCCCGGCCTTCACGACGCGGGCGCGCATGGCCATCAAATCCTTGTCGGACATCGCGGCGGGGTCGCCAAAGCCGAGCGTGCGGAGGGTCTCGATGACTCCATGCTGCCAGTCCGACGGGTGAAGGCTGATGCGGCCATTAAGAAAGCCGAGGGACGCCTCGCCGAGCGTTTGCGGGATATACGCCGCCGGATTGCCGAGGACCATGCTCTGCTTCATCAAACTGGTGGCGGTGGCAAAGCCCTTCACCAAGTCCGGCGCGTTGGGCCCGAGGCCGAGGTGCTGGGCGTCGTTTTCAAAGAACTTTTGGCGAAACGCCGGCGTGGTGCGCAGGCCTTCATAGGCGGGAAAACGCGGGCTGGCTTCGGCGGTGGGTTTTAATTCGACGTCGCTGGCGTCGGTCTTCGGGGTTTTCCAGGCGAGACCGGAGTCTAGGAGATGCTGCGCGAGCTGCTTTTGCGCGGCGTCGTTGATGAGGAAGCGGGACTGCGACTCGAGCGTGCGGGCGACGCGCGTCACGGGGTCGGTATGCACGCCGAGGACTTGCTGCATTGTGGGGGTGAGATCGCCGCGCTTCATCAGCGAAGTGACGTCGCGCCCGGCAAACTTGTCCTGCCCGCGCAGGAAGCCGCCGAGCTTGCCGAGGTTTTGGCGATCGAGGAAATCAGTAAAGAGCGGCAGGGCTTCCTCGCGTGTCAGGGAAATTGGTTTACCCATCGTGCTGCGGATGTGGGCCAGCCAGTCGTCCATGTTCGCGCCAGGAAGTTTGGCGCGGTCGGCGTCGGGCATTTTATCGTAAATAGCCTGCGCCTGGTCGCGCGAAAGCGGCTCGGGCTTGCCCCAGGACTCCATGATTTCCTTGAGGGCGGAGTTGACGAGGGGGACATTGCCGAGCACTTTGGCGCGCTGCTTTTCCGGCTCGTCGAAGATGGCATAAGTGCGGCGAAGGTATTTGCCGACGTTGGCGCCGAGGGTGCGACGCAGGTCATCGGGCAATAATTCGGCCATGGCCTTCGAATTTTGGTCAATCGCCTCGCGGGCGGCGGAGGTGACGTCGCGGAGTTTCGCAGGCAGGGCTTGGAGGGCGTTGGCATCGCCTTCGAGTGCGCGGCCCACGCGGGCGCGGACTTCGCCGTCCTTACCGATGAGTTTGTTCAGCCCACGGGTGAATTGGTTGGAGACATCGCTGGCGTTCGAGAAATTGCTCCCGCCTTGCCCGTTTAGTTCAAGAGGTTATAATTTGCCAGTCCGATTATACCACCTGGTAGTGTCCTAATTTGAACTGGCGAATCTCCAGCCAGCACCCTATTGACCCAACTTTTTCATAGAGTCAGTTTCCCGCCTGACCATTGGCTGGCATAAGCCGTTACCAACCTCCAAATAAACATTTCCGAAAGGCTCAAAGCCTTTTTCAATCAATTCATTTACTGACTTAATGAGAATTGAACGATTTTGACCGCTGGCGATAGTGTATTCTTTGATTTTATTCATGCCGTCTTTATACACCGCGCTCATTCACCAGCACAATCATTTTTCGCTAATTATTCTGCCCGCGCTTGTGCTCCGTCAGGATGGCCGCTCTGACCGCGTCCAGCGCGGTCTTAATCGGCGGGCGTTCTAAGACCACCGTTGAGTTTGACCCGGTTTCAATGTCATTTGCCCACGCATAGCAACGCTTGGCGTCAGGGTGTCCAGTAACGTCAAAGACCTCCACGTCACCGTCAAAGAGCACTTGCCCACGAAACGTCTCCACCACCCCTACCGTTTCAACGTGCGCGGATTCTAGGCCGAAAGTCTTTTTGATGGCCTTTTGCAAGTGTGCGACATACTCGGCTTGATTCATTGGGCAAGCTCAACAAGGTTGGCGATTTCCATTGGCGCGCGTTCAACGCCAGCGGCCATTGCCGGAGTCATGCGGATAGAACGGTGAAACTTCACGAAATTATAATAGGCGAAGTGAAGCCCCACGGCAGCGGTGAAGTTGTCGCGCTTTTTGCTGAAAGCGTTGGTAAGACGAGCGAGACGGCGAACGTGCATACGGATTGTATGGTTGTTCTTTTCGACAAGTGATGTCGAGATTTTATCCGGCTCCCCGGTGATGGTCGAACGCTCTATATTTACGATAGGCGCGGGGCTGTATCGGCGTGCTTCGGTCTTATCCGGCGAAGTGAAAACTTTTACGTTTTGCCCGTAATCCACTTCACACCCGAAAGCTTGGTCAACCGCGCCAGCGTATGCGCGCCATCCATCCGAAGAAATTTCAATTCGCCCGTTCACCCGTTGGCGCAGGTCTTGCATGAAGGCCACGGTATGCATTTCGTCGCGCTTGCCAACGAGGTAGGTTGGGACGAGCTTGGTGTCTGCGTCGAGCGCAACGAACGTATAAACATCGCCAAGCCCTTCCCGGTAATCGGCAAGGTCACAATGGACATTTTTCTTTTGGATGAATCCCCAAAGCTCATCCACCTCCACCCGGCGGCAATTCAGACCCGTCAGGCGCGTGTCCATGAAGCCCGCGCAAGCGTCGCCGACCCGCTTGCCTAGCCGCATGATAGTATCCCGGTGAACGCCCGTCATGCGCTCAATGCCGCGTATTGACGCACCTTCCGCAAGGTTGGCTACGATGGTCACTTGCTTGTCGAATGGGAGCTTGTTGGACATGGGTAAATTTGATTGTTGACTTAATGTAATGCATAAAGTATCGTCTGTCAATAGACTTTTTGCATGACAATAAAGAAAAAGATGGGGCGGCCAAAACTGCCAAAGGGCGAGGCCAAGACCGAGAACATCCAAGTCCGGCTGACCAAGGCGGAGCTTGCGAGCGTTGAAACAAAGGCCAGCGCAGCGGGGTTGACAGTATCGGAATGGATACGTGTCTCAATAACGTCTCAATAAAGCAAACATATATGGGGCCTAGACCCGATTTTATGGCCCTAAAACAAGTTTTTGAAGTTTTTTGTTGTTTTTTTACACAACAGTGCTTGCAAGCGCGGTCTAGACCCGTTGGGATATAGGGGACGGCATGAATACTGCTTGACTTTCAACAGCGCAGTGTTAATGCCGTTTGCCTTTTTTTAACCTCCCTAGCTTCCTCCCATGTCCGCGCCATCAACACATAATCAACCTACTTCCGCTCAGCCAGAAACCGAAAAGTTTCTGGCCTGGTATGCTGCTGAAAAGCAAAAGGGGCTTATGGATATCAAGTTTTTCACCAAAGATATTAGTATGGCCTCCGTTGAGTCATTTTGTGCTGACTTTAATAAACTAGAATCGGCCAAGGTGATTGATGACCCTGATTTCATATAATGATTCAGGTTTTGCATCTTGCTCCGGTATGCAAATCCGTTCAAACGCTCTTTACTAAAATTGAGCAGAATCGGGGGAAAATTATCGAGCCGGTCAGGGCCGAATACATCATGGAGGCTCTTGGGGTTTTGGTGCCTTGTCCGAACCCTCCATACAAAATTGGAATCCAACGCAAGGAATCAGGTGAATTACGTAATATGGCTGGAAGTTTAAAGCGATTTCCAGACCGAGCGGAAATAAATTACTCGGATGTATATAATCGTTGCTGGAGAAGGTATATATACTTCAAAGAAATGGCGCACTTATTGATAGACACTTCTGACTGCCATTTTACAAGCGACCCAATTTTTCTCGTTCAACAACTAATCAACGGCGTGGATTTGTTTCAAGATGAGCGATTGAAGTCTGAAAATCTTGCTTATCTCACCTCGATAGAAATGCTTTTGCCTTGGACGCTTAGAGACAAAATGCACGCAATGGCGGCAGCGGGTAAATCTGAATTGGATATTGCGACCACTTTTCTCGCGCCGCGCAAGGTGGTTAATTTAGTGATGAGCGAGCCATATAAGGAGCTTTCCAATCAGGCAAATCTTGTTGCCGCGACATTAAATTCATAGCCGCTCAGTCTGGTTCAGAAGATGAACCAGACGGCCCGGCGGAAAGCTCTTAGGAGCCGGGGTTTGGGGTTGACCCCAAAACGACCGACCTGCATTTCATGGCTTATGAAATCGGGCACGAATGTGGTTATTTCTCTGCCCCTAAGTATTTGGGGATTTGCGTGGGGTGGATGGAATATGTTCTGCATTTTGCGGGAAACCTATCATCTGTTTACAAACTTAGGGTTTCCACTATGCCTGCTGCTAATAATAAACCCGTTGGCGTGGCTTTGGGCATGGGTGATATTGCAATTTTATAGGGTGTGGATGGGCGGCATATTTTGGCCGTGGCTTCCGACCATCCCTAACGAGCCGCTTAAAAGTTTTGTGCTGTTTGGCATACCGTTAACAACATTTGTCTATTTTTGGATTGGGCCGTTTTTTTACCCCATCCATCCTGTTCAGGCCGGGGGTTTTGTAGTGCGATTTTTCCCGTTTCTGGGAGGGCCGGGTTTTTAGCGTTTCAAATTAGGACACTACCTACCACCTGTCTTCCTTGCCAAACGCCATTCATCCGTTCATGCTCGCCGGTTTCGCCCCTATCTTCGGGCTGGCTGCGCCATGAATCCGATCAGCAAAGTCATCAGCTATTTCTCCGGACGGCACTACAAACAATTTGTGCGCCGGTGCCAGCCCATCGTCGTGCGCGTGAATGAGTTCGAGAAGCAATACCAGGCGCTGACCGACGACCAGTTGCGCGCCAAGACGATTGAGTTTAAGGAGCGCTTCCAAAAGGGCGAATCCCTCGACCAGCTTTTGCCCGAGGCCTTTGCCGCCGCCAAGAACGCCGCCCGCCGCCTGTGTGGAACGCAGATGGATGTCTGTGGCCAGCCCTTGACCTGGAACATGGTGCACTACGACGTGCAAATCATCGGCGGTGTTGCGCTGCATGAACGCAAAATCGCTGAAATGGCCACCGGCGAGGGCAAGACCCTCGTTTCGACCCTGCCCCTGTACCTTAACGCGCTGACCGGCCGCAACTGCCACCTGGTTACCGTCAACGACTACCTCGCCCGCCGCGACTCGGAATGGATGGGCTACCTCTACAAATTTCTCGGTCTCACGGTCGGCTGCATCCAGCAGCAGCAGCCGCCCGATATGCGCCGCGTCGCTTACGGGAGCGACATCACCTACGGCACAGCCTCGGAATTCGGTTTCGACTACCTGCGCGACAACGGCATGGCCACGCGCGTCGAAGACCAGGTCCAGCGCGGACACTATTTTTGCATCGTGGACGAAGTGGACTCCATCCTGGTGGACGAAGCGCGCACGCCGCTCATCATCACCGGCCCGTCCAATGACGATGCTGAAGGGCCGTTCCTCGCCCTCAGGCCCGGCGTCGAGAGCCTCTACAACCTGCAAATGCGCCTGTGCAACCGCCTTGCCCAGGAAGCCAAGGACGAATTTGAGAAACCTAATGGCGACCAGGCCGCCGCCTCGCGCAAGTTGCTCCAGGTCAAGATCGGCATGCCCAAGCACCGTCAGTTGCACAAGATGATGGAAAACGGGCTGTACCGCAAATTACTCGAAAAAACGGATCTCGAGTTGAGCGGCGATTTCGCGCGGGACGAACGCTACAAACTCAAGGAAGAACTTTATTTCTCGGTGGACGAACGCCAGCGCAATTCCGACCTGACCGAGCTGGGCCGGCGCACCTTGCGGCCCGACAATCCCGAGGCGTTCATGCTCCCCGATTTGCCGAGCACCTTCATCGAGGTGGACAAGCGCGAGGACCTTTCCCTCGAGCAGAAACAACAGCTCAAGCAGCAGGCCGAGCAGCGCTTTGCCGTGATTTCCGAGGAAATCCACGGCCTCGCGCAACTCCTGCTGGCCTACACGCTGTATGAGCGCGACAAGGAATACGTCGTCCTCGAGGGCAAGGTGCACATCGTGGACGAAAACACCGGGCGCCTCATGCACGGCCGCCGCTGGAGCGAGGGCCTGCACCAGGCCATCGAAGCCAAGGAAGGCGTGGTCATCGAAAAGGAAACCAAGACCTACGCCACCATCACCATCCAGAATTATTTCCGCCTTTACGAAAAACTCTCCGGCATGACGGGCACCGCCGAGACCGAGGCCGCCGAATTCAATGACATTTACCGGCTTACGGTCATGCAAATCCCGACGAACATGCCGTGCATCCGCAAGGATCTCGACGACATTGTCTACAAAACCCGCCGTGAGAAATATAACGCCGTCATCGAGGACATTCGCCAGGCGCATGAGCGCGGCCAGCCGGTCCTCGTGGGCACAACGTCGGTCGAGGCCTCCGAAGTGCTGTCGAAGATGCTCAAGCGCCTGAATATCGTTCACAGCGTCCTCAACGCGAAGTACCACCAGCAGGAGGCGGAAATCGTCGCCCGTGCGGGCCAGCGCGGCGCCGTGACCATTGCGACCAACATGGCCGGCCGCGGTACGGACATCAAACTCAGCGCAGGCGTCCCCGAGGTGGGCGGCCTTTACGTGCTGGGCACCGAACGGCATGAATCACGCCGCATTGACCGCCAGTTGCGCGGTCGTTGCGCACGTCAGGGCGACCCCGGCCTCTCGCGCTTTTACGTTTCGATGGAGGACGATTTGATGCGCCTCTTCGCCAACGCCGGGCCGCTTTCTACGATGCTGGACAAGGCGATGATCGAGGGTGAGCCGCTCGAGCACGGCCTGCTCAATTACAGCATCCAGCAGGCGCAGAAAAAGGTCGAGGCCCAGAATTACTCCATCCGCAAACGCCTGCTGCAATACGACGACGTGCTCAACCGCCAGCGCGAAGTCGTTTATAATTTGCGCAACGACGCCATCCGCGGCACCAACCCACGCGAGACAGTCTTCGAAATCGTCGAGGAGGAATTGCGTGTGCGCACTGAGGCCCTTGCGCCGGACAACCGTATGCCCGACCCCGAGGAGCTCAAAGGTTTCATCACCTGGGTGAATTTGCGCTTCCCCGTTGCGCTTAAAATTGAAGAGGCCAAGGGCAAGGATGCGGAGCAACTCGCCGCCTGGGTGCTGGAGCATTTGCAAAAGGCTTACGCGCAGCGCTGTGAATTTGAGACCCCGGAGGCCATGTTCAATATCGAGCGCTATGTCGTCATTCGCGGCATTGACCGCAACTGGCAGGACCACCTCACCGAAGTTGAGGACTTGCGCAAAAGTGTCGGCCTTCGCAGTTACGGCCAGCGCGACCCGCTGAACGAATACAAGTCGGAAGCCTTCAACTTTTTCGAGCTGATGATGGGCCGGATGCGTGAGGATGTCTGTAGCGGTCTTTTCACCTCGGCGACTAACTTGCAGTCGTTTCAAAGCCTCATCCAACTCATGCAACGCGCCCGTGCCACCGGGCCGACGGACCCGATGCAACCGCTTGCGGCCATCGCGCAAGCGGCGGCGCCCACCGCCGGCACCAGCACCCGCGCGCCGGCTGCAACTCCGGCGGCGCCGCCCGCCAGCGCCGGCAATGGAGCGCAGGAAGTGAAGTTGCCGAAGGTCGAGCCGCGCCGGACGGAAATTCCCAAAGTCGGCCGCAACGAGCTGGTGACGGTCAAACGCGGCGCGGAAATCCAACGCGTAAAATTCAAGAAGGCTGAGCAAATGCTCAAGGAAGGCTGGGTCATCGTGCCCGAGAAGCTATGATGATTCCTGGATGCTGAGGGCTAATTTTCAGAATTTTTTGGCCATGCCCGATTCAGCAATTAGCAATCAGCAGCCAGCTCTGCTACGCCGCTGGCTGCCCTGGCTTTGCGTTCTGGCCTTCATCGTCCTGTCAGCCATCGCGTTTCCACCGTTCAACCAGGCGTGGGCGGTACTGGTTTTTCTGACGCCCTTCATCAAGTGGGCTTTTGCCAAACCGCGTTGGCGCACGTATTTTTTTGCAGCTTTCGGGGCAGGGTGGGGATCCTGGTTTGTCATTCTTATCTGGTTGCGGCATATTGCCCCGCCGTGGGGCTGGGTTGGGCTGGCGTTGTTGAGCGCGTATCTGGCGCTGTTTACTCTCGCCTGGCTGGCCGCGATGCTCTGGGCTGCGCCACGGCTCGAGGGCGCGCCGCGCTGGCGGCGACTGGCAGGTATGTTTGCACTGGCCGGCTGGTGGGTTGTGCTCGACTGGATGCGCGGCTGGTTGTTCAGCGGCTTTCCCTGGCTGCCGCTTGCCGCCGCCTTTTGGAAATTTCCGCTCTTCCTTCAACCGCTCCAATGGACGGGCCAATGGAGCGTCACTTTTGCCATAGTCCTCTTCAATCTCGGTTTGGTTCTCGGCACGGGCGCTGAAGCGTCTCCCAATGGCGAAGCGGCCCCGCGCAGAAAAATTTTCTGGCCTGCTCGCCTTGGTCCGGAACTGCTTGCGCCCATCCTTTTATTCATCAGCGCAGTATTTTTGGCTTCGTCCCTCCTGCACGACGCCCGGCGCAAAAACGTACCCCTCGCTCGCATCGGCATTGTCCAGCCCGTCACCCCGCCGCTGCTCAGATGGAGCGCGGCCGATCAAAAAGACAACTGGGATAACTTGTGGAACCTTTCTCAAGCCTTTGTCTTTCACGACCAAAGTCCGCGCAACGTCGATTTTGTCCTCTGGCCGGAAGCCGCACCGCCGTTTCTTGTGCAAGGGGCCGATACCCAACAGGAACGCGAGTTGGTGGAAAAGCTCGCCACCACGTTGGGCCGCCCGGTGCTTTTTGGCGGCGTGGGCTATGCCAATCCTCCGCCAGGCGGAAAAAATTCGCCGGGTTATATTGACGGCGTGTTTCTCGTGCACCCGGGTCAGGATGGTTTCGCGAAGGAAGTTTACGCCAAGCGCCACCTCGTTCCCTATGGCGAATACAATCCATTGCCTAGCTGGCTGCCATTTCCGGCCAAAGTTGTTCAATTGCTCGGCGACACCGTGCCCGGCGACCAGGCCGTGGTCATCCCCTTGAGGCTTTCGGGGGACCGCCTCATCCATGCCGGGCCGCTCGTATGCTACGAGGACATTTTCTCCGACCTGGCGCGCGACCAGGCGAAAGCAGGGGCGGATATTTTGGTCGTCGTCACGAACGACGCCTGGTTTGGCACCGGCGGCGGTTCGCTCCAGCACGCCGCCCACTCCGTCTTGCGCGCAATTGAAACGCGCCGGCCTGTGCTGCGCTGCGGCAACGATGGCTGGAGCGGGTTTATTGACCAGGACGGCGATGCCTTCGAGATGGAAAAAGAAGGCAAGGCCGTTCAATCGGAGTGGGTTTTGCGCGCGCAGGGCTCCACCTATTTTAGGGGAACCGGGGCGTTGGTGGCTTACACCAATCCGCAGTTTGACGGCGTCGAAACTTTCTACGTCCGCCATGGTGACTGGTTTGTGGCCTTGAGCGCGCTGCTGACCGCGGCGGGGGCGTTCGTTTTATGCCCAAAGCGCAAGCAAACCTAATTCAGGTTGGCTGCTTCTGAAAATCATGGTGCCACGGCTTGCTGCTGCTCCAGGCGCACCTGCACGCGCAATTCCTCTTTTAGTTCATCGAGGCCTTCGCCGGTCATGCACGAGATTTTCCAGAAAACGACTTTTTTAAACTTCTTTTTGAAGCGTTTTAAATTATCTACCGCCGCCGGCTCATCCATTTTGTTCGCCGCGACCATCGTCGGCTTCTTGAGCAGTTCCGCGCTGTACTTTTTCAATTCCTCCAGCAGGTGTTTGTAGTCATCCAGCGGATCGCGCCCATCCGTCCCGGCCATGTCAATCAGGATGAGCAGCAATCGACAACGTTCGATGTGGCGCAGGAATTCGTGCCCCAGCCCGCGGTTTTCGCTGGCGCCTTCAATCAGCCCGGGAATGTCGGCCATGGAAATGCGCTCAAAGCGGTCGGGGTAATCCACGATGCCGACATTCGCGTGCAGGGTGGTAAAGGGGTAGGGCGCGGTTTTGGGCCGCGCCTCGGTCAGGCAATTCGTCAGAGACGACTTCCCCGCGTTCGGGTAGCCGACGAGGCCGACGTCCGCGATGGTTTTAAGCACAAGCCGGTACTGGCCTTCGCCGCCGGGCAGGCCGGGCGTGTTTTGCAACGGCGTGCGGTTGGTGGCGCTTTTGAAGTGCAGGTTGCCCTTGCCGCCTTTGCCACCGTAAAGCAACACCACCCGTTGCTGGTGCTGCGTCAGCTCCGTCACCACGCGCTCCGTCTCCGCATCGAGCACCACCGTCCCGAGCGGCATATGCACTTCGAGGTCGGCGCCGGCGTGACCAAAACAATCGCGGCCC
>Ga0206864_1302_pt1 | contig 10887 bp, 1 predicted proteins | sample Alteio_BWOrgCont_42_FD_152632 | JGI IMG/M metagenome (GOLD analysis project Ga0206864, IMG submission 152632) | Enriched cells from forest soil in Barre Woods Harvard Forest LTER site, Petersham, Massachusetts, United States -... | ecosystem: Environmental > Terrestrial > Soil > Temperate forest > O...
ACGCTCGAAGTCGGCGGATCCAACTTGCATAACGACGGAGGCAATTATTCCATCACCCTGGACGGCGGTGTCATCCAGGCCCTCAACGGCGACTTGACGACGAGCCTCAACATCACTCTCGGCAATAACTACGACTTGCCGAACATTATCAACACCGCTGGCTCGGACGCCACGCTCTCCGGCGTGCTCAGCGGCCCGGGCGATTTGGAGAAGATCGGCTCCGGCAATCTGACTCTGGCCAACAGTGATATTTACACCGGTGAAACGAATGTCCTCCAGGGCGGCTTGATTGTGGACGGCGCTCTCGGCGGCAACATCGGCAACATGGGTGTCCCCGCCGGCGACCTCTACGTCGGCGGCAACATCGCGGCCCTCACCATCGTCAACGGCGCCGCGGTCTACGTGACGGATGCTTCCTTTGGCAATAACCAAGGTGACTCCGACCAAAGTCTAGTCACCGGCGCCAATTCGCTGCTGAATGCGGGCACGGAAATGGACGTCGGCGTCAACGGCCATGTCAACCTGACGATTTCCAACGGTGGCACGGTCGCGGTGCAGTCGGCGGACATCGGGGAAAACTTCTTTGGTTCCGGCTACGTGACGGTGACGGACCCGGGTTCCAATCTTACCATCAGCAGCACTTTGACGGTGGGTGATTCCGGCTACGGCAACTTGACGGTGGCCAACGGTGGCAATGTCACGGTTTCCAGCTATGCCATCCTGGGCTTCTCCGTGTCGTGCAATAGCGATGGCGAGATCGTGGTCACCGACGCCGGCTCCTCCATGACCGTGCAAGATTTATATATCGGCGACTCCGGCCTCGGCAGCTTGACGGTGGCCAATGGCGGCACGTTCACCGCGACGCAGAACTTCGTGGTTGGCGGCGGCAGCAACGGCACGGCGCTGGTGACGGACCCGGGTTCGCACCTGCTGATTGGCAGTGCGTTTGATGTCGGGTTCCAAGGGGGAGCTGGCGTCAACGGCAGCTTGACGATTGCCAACGGCGCCACCGCCACCAACTCCGGCAACGAAGCCGGCCTCGGTTTGGTAATTGGTGATTACGGCACCACGGGTACGGTCACGGTGACCGACGCCAATTCCACTTTGAACATCGACAACGGCGCGGTGGTGGTGGGCCTCGACGGCGGCAACGGCAACCTGACCATCGCCAATGGCGGCAACGCATTTATTTTTGGCGTGGAAGACAATGGTGCGGCGCTGACGGTGGGCCGCGAATTTGGTGACACGGGCTCCGTCTTGATTACGGACAGCGGCTCGAACCTCGTTATTAGCAACGGCTCCGTGCGCGTGGGCGATTACGGCCAGGGCAGCCTGACGGTGGCCAATGGCGCGGTGGTGGACTTTGGCGCCCCGCAGAGCGACGGTGCGACCCTCCTCATCGGCCGGCATTACACCGGCAACGGCACCGTGCTTGTCACGGATGCGGGCACTTCCCTGACCATTGACAATGGCGCGACGCGCGTCGGTGATTTTGGCGTCGGCGAACTCTCCGTGGCCAATGGCGCGACCTTTACCGCCAATGGCCGGGATAGCTCACTTGGCGTCGGCCTTTATGTCGGCAAACATAATGCCGCGAGCGGCATGGTGTTTGTGGATGGCGCAAACTCGACTTTGACGGTGAGCACCGGCGCAATCATCATCGGTGATGATAGCTTTGGCTCCCTTGGCATTACCAACGGCGGCGCAGTTTACTCCAACGGCCAGGGTATTGGCGTCGCCCCGGTAACGATTGGCGATGAATCCAACGGCACCGTGAGTGTCGACGACGGCAGCTTCAGCATCACCAACGGTGCGGTGGTGGTCGGAAGTGCTGGCAACGGCACGCTGAGTATTTCCAATGGCGGCAGTGTCAACATCCACGATGGCGATCCCAACAACAGCCTCTATGTCGCCATCGGCGCAAACTCCACCAGCTCGGTCATGCTGGATGATTCGACCCTCACCGTTGGCGCCAATGGGACTTCGATTGACATCGGTTTTGGCGGCAACGGCACACTGTCCATCACCGATGGCGGCACCGTCGCCGACCTCGCCAGCGGCGGTTCGCTGGTCATCGGTGATACTCACGGTTCGACCGGCACCGTCACGATGGATGACTCAACCTTGAATTTTGCCAATGGCACCATCACGGTGGGCAACCACGGTAACGCCACTCTGGCTATGACCGACGGCAGCTCGGCAACCACGGGCTACGTCTCGGTCGGCACTTGGGCTGACTCGACCGGCAATCTGACGGTGGACGGAGAGGCAACGCTGACGGACACCGGCGGCATGGATGTCGGCTTCCATGGCAACGGCAGCCTGACGGTTTCTAACAACGGCAATGTCTCCCTAATCTATCTTTCCATCGGCACGTCTTCAGGGAGCAACGGCACGGTATTGATAACGGGCTCTAACGCAATCCTCTCCACCAGCACCTCCGTGGATGTAGGCAACGGCGGCAACGGCACTTTGAGTATCGCCGACGTCGGCACCCTGCAAGTGGGCGGCCTCGGCGGCCTCTATTCCAGCTCGGGCAATTATTCCGTCACCATGGACGACGGCACCATCCAGGTCATTAACCACGACCTGAGCACGGGCCTCGCCATTACCCTTAACGACAGTTACGACGAGCCCAGTGCGATTGACACACAAAGCTATAATGCGACGTTCTCGGGCGTGCTCAGCGGCCCGGGCGGCCTCGCGAAGTATGGTTCAGGCACCTTGCATCTCAATGCCAGCGAAACTTACATGGGTGAAACGGATATCAACCAAGGCCTCGTCGTGCTCGACGGCAGCCTCGGCGGCAACCTCGGCAACGTGTCGCAACCGAGCGGTGACCTCAACGTCAACGGCAGCCCGGCCAACCTCACCATCGACAACGGCGCGGCCGCTTATGCGAATAATGTCTTCATCGGTTACTTCCAGGGCGACACGGACAGCGTTTCGGTCAGCGGCCCCAACTCTCTCTTGAACGCCAATGCGGACATGTTCGTCGGCTACTCCGGCAATGCCAGCCTGACGGTCTCCAACAACGGCACCGTCAACGCCGCGTCCCTTACGATCGGTTATCAAAACACCGCCAACGGCACCGTGCTGGTGACGGGCAACGGTTCCTCCTTAAGCATCAGCACGGATTTCCTGGATGTGGGCGACTATGGCAACGGCACTTTGACAGTGTCCAATGGCGGCACGGTTGTCGCTGCGGGCGACTCTTTTGACACCCTCGGCGCCTCCATTGGCGGACAGGGTGGCCACAGTGGCCACGGCACGGTGCTGGTAGAGGATCCGGGTTCGAGCTTCCAGGTTACCGTCGGCGATCTGGTCGTGGATGGCGGCGGCGTCGGCAGCCTGACGGTCGCCAACGGCGGCAATGTCACGGTGACGGGCACCGATGGCAATGGCGGCGGTATATATATGAGCCAGGTCGAACTGCAAAGCGCCACGATTCTCGTCACGGACTCCGGTTCGAATTTGACGGTGACCAACGGTGCCGTGTTTGTCGGTGATACCGGCGGCAACGCCACCTTGACGGTGGCCAATGGCGGGTTTGTTGATTTCTCCGGCAACGATAGCAACGGCGCCGGCCTGTATATGGGCGTCAATTCCTCCGCCAGCGGCACAGTGATCGTAACCGATTCCGGGTCGACATTGGACGTGACCACGAACGCGACTGTGGTCGGCTTTGACGGCACCGGCACGATGATGGTGACCAATGGCGCCACGGTTGACTTGTCCGGCATCTATACCCCTGAAGACGTGGGGCTCTTTGTAGGCTGGAAAACGGGGAGCAACGGCACGGTGACGGTCGACGACTCGACGCTGACAGTGGATAACGGCGGGGTGCGCGTGGGCAATCGCGGCAACGGCATCTTGACGGTGTCCAATGGCGGCAACGTCACCATCACCGGCAAAGATTACTACCAGATTGGCCTCGCCGTTGGCTACCAGACTACTGGCAACGGCACGGTGACGGTGACCGATTCCGGGTCAGTATTAAATGTGACCGACGGCGCGACCAATGTCGGCTACGACGACAACGGCACACTCACGGTGGCGAATGGCGCCTCGGTTGATTTGTCTGGAATAGACTCCAACACCGTGGGCCTCTTCTTGGGCCGGTATGAAGGCTCCAACGGCACGGTGACGGTCGAAGACTCGACGCTGACGGTGGCTAACGGCGGGGTGCGCGTGGGCAACCGCGGCGACGGCAACCTGACGGTGTCCAACGGTGGCAACCTCAGCATATTCGCCGCGGATAAATACAACTTCTCCCTCGATATTGGCCACCAGGATTCCGGCAACGGCAATGTGCTCATCACGGACGCCGGTTCAACCCTTTTCACCACCAATGGCGCGGTTGTGGTGGGCAATTTGGGCACGGGCAGTTTGACCGTGGCTAACGGCGGCTTTGCCAACCTCACAGGCTCGGATGGAGTCGGCGGTCTTTACATTGGCCAAAATAGCGATGGCAACGGCATGCTGCTGGTGACGGACGCCAACTCGACCTTGGATGTGACCACAGGCTCGACCATCGTTGGCACCAATAGCACGGGTGCTTTGACGATTGCGAATGGCGGCAAGGCCAATTTCTCCGGCACCTACGGCAGTGTCGCCCTATTCGTTGGTTTTGCTACTCTTGGCAATGGTACGGTCACGGTTGCCGATTCCGGCTCGCATCTGAATGTCAGCAACGGCGCGACTTACGTTGGCGACACCGGTTTGGGCAGCCTGTCGGTGGTCAACGGCGGCATTGCCAATCTCTCCGGCTCGGACGGAATCGGAGACGGCTTGGATGTGGGCATTACTTCCACCAACGGTGTAGTGACAGTGACGGATTCCGGCTCGGCATTGAATGTGAGTGATGGCGCGACCAACGTCGGCTACGGCAGCCAGGGCAGCCTGACGGTGGCCAATGCCGGCTATGTCGATTTGACCGGCTCGGATGGCAGTGTCGGCCTTTATGTCGGCAGGCAGAACGGCAGCAACGGCACCGTGCTCGTTACCGATGTCGAACCCATTTCCGGCAATGCCTCGACGCTGACGGTTGAGAACGGCGCCGTCATCGTCGGCGACAGCGGCAACGGCAGCCTGACCATCGCCAACAGCGGCAATGTCCAGGCTCTCGGCAGTTCCGACAATGGCACGGGCCTTTCCATCGGTCGCGAATCCGACGGCGTAGGCGTGGTACTCATCACTGATGACGGTTCTACCCTGAATGTTACCGACGGCTCGGTCCGCGTCGGCGATTACGGCCAGGGCAGCCTGACGGTCGCCAACGGCGCAGGAGTGACCTTCGGCGGTACGCAGAGCGACGGTGTGACCCTCTCGGTAGGCGAGCATGCGAATACCGGAAACGGCACCGTCCTCGTCACGGATTTGAGCACTTCTTTGAACATTGAAAACGGCTCAATCCGCGTGGGCGATTACGGCAACGGCACTTTGACGGTGGCCAATGGCGCGACGATGAACACCTACGGCTTCGACGGCAGCGGTGTGGGCCTTTACATCGGCAAGCACGGCAGCAGCGACGGCAGCCTGTTGATCACCGGTGTCGCGCCGAATGTGATCGACGAGCTGGCCTACACCTATAACGGCACGCTAGAGACGACTTTTGTGGATTCCGCCTTGTTCATGTACAACGGCACCCTCGCGGTGGGCTACGATGGCAATGGCACTTTGACGGTCGCCAATGGCGGCTTCTTCGGCACCGGCTCGGAAGCGGGCAATGGCGTCGTCGCCACCATCGGTGAAAATTCTGGCTCCAACGGCACGGTGACGGTCACAGGGGTCGAACCAGTTTCCGGTTTGCGGTCGATAATGCAAGTGGTCGACGGTGCGCTGGCGGTGGGCGGTAGCGGCAATGGCACCCTGAACCTTCTGGACGGTGGCAGAGTGGATATTTCCGGCAACGATACCCAGCAGATTGGTTTGTATGTGGGCTACTCCGACGGCTCGAACGGCACCGTGCTGGTCAGCGACGTGGAGCCCAATTCCGGCAAAGCCTCAAAATTGACGGTTGATAACGGCGCTGTCATCGTCGGCAACAGCGGCAACGGCACACTGACGATTGCCAACGGCGGCAATGTCTCCGCCAACGGCAATGACGGCAATGGTTACGGTATCTTCCTGGGCTATAACTCGGACGCCACAAGCACGGTTACGGTTGATGGCGCCGGCTCCAATTTAAGTGTCAACGCTGGCGCTGCGGTGGTCGGCTACAACGGCCAGGGCGCCCTCAATGTGACGAATGGCGGCACCGTCGACCTCGCCAGCTCCAACTTCTTCGACAACTCGATTCTGGTCGGCTTCCAGCCCGGTTCCAGCGGATCGATTGCGGTCTCTGACCCTGATTCCAAACTGATCGTCACCGATGTGACCATCTTGGGTTATGGCGGCAACGGCAGCCTGACGGTCGCCAATGGCGGCAATGTCACCCTGAGCGGCAACAACAACAGTGGCGTCAGTTTGTATGTGGCGGAAGACAGTCCTTCCAACAGCACCGTCTTGGTCACCGATGCCAATTCAACTTTGAATTCACTTTATGGCGTGGACGTGGGCTTCTCCGGCAACGGCACCTTGACGGTCGCCAACGGCGGCGCGGTCAGAGCGACTTCTCTGGATGTTGGCGTCAACGGCGGCGGCAATGGCACGGTGCTGGTGACGGATGCCAGTTCCACTATGAATGTCACCACCGGCAGCGTAATTGTGGGCGGTAGCGGCAACGGCACGTTGACCATCGCGAATGGCGCCATCTTCAGCGACAACGGCACGGACGGCAATGGCGTCAGCCTGATAGTCGGCAACGCCACCAACTCGTTCGGCACCGTTGACCTGTCTGACGGCGGCACGGAGTACAACGCCTACTCGGCGGGCATCATCGTGGGCTATCATGGCACTGGCAGCCTGGTGGTCTCCAACGGCGCAGATTTGAATAGCAGCACGCAAGCAATGATTCTCGGCGACCAACTCGGGTCGACGGGCAGCGCAACCGTTACGGGCACGGATTCACTGGTGACGGTGGCGGGCCTCACCGTGGGCAACCTCGGCAATGGCACGCTCACGGTTTCCAGCGGCGGCGAAGTGGATGTGGCGAACAACGATGCCTTGGTGCTGGCCGGTGCTGGCGGCTCCAATGGCGAGGTGGATCTCAACTCGGGTGGCACGATCCAGGTTGGTGGCGCGAACGCCATCCAGTCCGGCTCGGGCACGGCGACCTTTAACCTGAATGGCGGCACCTTAAAGGCGGGCGCAGATTTCTCCACCGACTTGGGCACCAGCTTTAACCTTGTTGGCTCCTCAACGTCCTCCATCAATACGAACAGCTTTAATGCGACAGTGGGCGGTACCATCAACGGCTCTGGCAACCTGACCAAGAACGGTGCCGGCACGTTGACGCTCAATAACAGCGGTGCCTTCCCCGCCGCGACCGTCAATGCCGGCAATCTGGTCGTCAACAACGTCCTGACCACGAATGTGACCGTCAGCGGCTCGACGGCGGTGCTTGGCGGCAACGGCACCATTGCTGGCGACGTGGTGGTGAATAGCGGCGGCATTTCGCCCGGCATCGCCAATGCCTTGACGGGCAACGTGGCCGCCGGCCTCGCCAGTCTCACGATTACCGGCAACCTCGCCCTCAACGTGACTTCCACCACGCTGACCTGGCACCTCGGCACCAGCAGCAACACCTCGGATTTCCTGAACGTCCTCGGCAGCGTGACTACTGGCACCCAAGTCGACCCAATCATCACCTTCGACTTCCAGCACACGGGCTTCTTTGACGGGACCAACCCGACCACTTACACGCTTATCACCGCGAGCAACGACTTCAGCAACCTGGGCTTCCAATTCGTGGCCATCCACGACGGTGGTACCTTCCAATTCATCAACGGTGGCACAACCCTGGAATTTGCCCTTGTGCCCGAACCGGCGGCGTGGGGTCTCATCTTCGGCGGCGCGATGCTGCTGATGGGTCTGCGCCGCAAGCGCAACCGCCGTGTGTAAACACCGCTCGGGGTTTCGTCAAATCCTTCACTCGAAAAACGCCGGGGCCTCGCGCTCCGGCGTTTTTCTTTTCCCCAAAGCTGTGGCTAGCGGTTGATTTTCGCTGCCGTCTGCAAGGCATTGAGCACCGCATAAAACGCCGGTTTCGGCTGGTTTTGGCGGTCGAACAGCAAGGGATAGTTCGTCCGTCCGCGGTAAGGAAAATTGTTGAGCCACGTTTGCCCGTCGCTCAAGCCCCAGAAGGTGACGCGCGTAATGGCGTCGCGATGCTTAAGATAGATGGCGAAAACATTGGCCAGTCGTTTGGCCAAGGCCTGCTGCACGTCGTCGGGCAGGACATCCGTGTACGGATTTGGGCCGGCGCCCGTCTGCTGTTTGTTCGGATCATCGCTGGCGCGCCATGGCAGCACATCCACGTCGAGTTCGGTAATCATCACCTTCAAGCCCAGATTCGCAAAGGTCGTAATGGTGTCGTCAATGGCCTGCGTGCTCGGGTGGTCTGCCGCCAGTTTATAGTGGCTCTGGAGGCCGATGCCGGTGATAGGAGCGCCCTGGCCCCGGAGGTATTGGATGAGGGCCACTGCCGTGGCGCGCTTCACCGGCATTTCGAGGTCGTAGTCGTTATAATACAATTCAGCGGCGGGGTCGGCCTCATGCGCCCATTGGAAGGCCTTGACCAGGTACTCCGGCCCGCAGATTTGATACCACGCGGAAGCCCGCAGCCCGCCGCGGTCATCGATGGCCTCGTTGACCACGTCCCAGCCGTTTATCTTGCCCTTGTAGCGGCCGACCACCGTCAGGATATGGTCATGCAGTCGCACGAGCATCGTGTTCTTGTCCAGCGCGGCCTGGCCGGGCTCGGGCAGCGAAACCCAGGCTGGCAACTGGTTGTGCCAGCACAAATTGTGGCCAACGATGAACATGCCGTTCTGCCGGCCAAAATCCACGTACTGGTCCGCCGTTGCGAAACTGTAGCCGTCCGGCCCCGGTCTCGGGTGGACGTTTTCCCACTTAAGAGCGTTTTCCGGCGAGATGCTGTCGAATTGCCGCGTGATAATGTCCGCCTGCGCCATATTGCGGCCGGAGAACTGGCCCTGGTTCACGGCCACCCCGACGTGCAAGACGCCCCGGAAGGCCTCCCGGAGCGTCGTAGGCGCGGCTGTGGCGCTGTTTGGGGGCATCGATGCGGCTGGATGCGCGCAGCCCGCCAGCAGCCCGGCGGCCAGCCAGATGCCAGAGTGGAGGAGGGGGGTATTTTGCATTGCCCGGCGGGGTGGGGGAAATCATAGTTAACGCTGGAACGTCCCCATAGTTCAAGTGGATAGAACCGCGGTTTCCTAAACCGTTAATCCCAGTTCGAGTCTGGGTGGGGGCACTTGGAAACTTTCGGTCCCCGTTTACCCCCATGCACAAGCTTTGCCCTGTTTTGTTGTCGGCGTTTTTCTTTACGTTGGCGCTTCCGTTATCCGCCCAATCCGCGCCCGTACGCTTTCCGGCGGACAAGTCCGCGAACGTTAATCCGGACACGCACCTTATTCTCACCTTCAACAGCCCGCCCACGCTCGGCAGCTCTGGCCAGATTCGCATTTACGATGCGTCGAACAACCAGCTCGTGGACACGCTGGACCTGAGCATCCCGCCCGGCCCGACTGCCGCCGCTGTGCGCGAATCCGGCGCCGCACCGGCGACGTACCAGACGACGCCCTACGACTATTCCTCCACCGTCCACGCCACCAACGCCAACACCAAGCCCGGCACGCCCTCGGGCCAGGCGCTGCCCACGCCCACGACCTACCAGCTCACCATCATCGGCGGCTTTACCGATGGCTTCCATTTCTACCCCGTCATCATCCGCGGCAACTCCGCCGTCATCTACCCGCACAACAACCTCCTTGATTACAACAAGAGCTACTACGTCCAGGTTGACCCCGGCGTGCTGACGCTCGCCGACGGCAGCTTCACCGGACTCACCGGTACCACGGGCTGGACCTTCGCCACCAAAAAAACGCCGCCGCCGGCGGACACCGCGCGGCTCGTCGTCTCTGGCGACGGCACGGGCGACTTCAATACCGTGCAGGGCGCGGTGGATTTCATTCCCGACCACAACCCCAGGCGCGTGACTCTTTTCATCAAAAACGGCACGTATGAGGAAATTGTCTATTTCCGCAACAAGTCGAATATCACTTTTCTCGGTGAGGATCGCTCCAAAGTCCTCGTCTGCTACGCCAATAACGAAGTCTTCAACCCCCATCCGGCCAACGTGCTGACGAATGAGATGCCCGGCACCTTCCCTTCCCGCCGCGCCGCGTTCTTTGCCGACCATTCGACGGGCATTCAGCTCATCAACCTCTCCATCGAAACCAGCGCCTACGGCCAGGCCGAAGGGCTGCTCTTGGCCGGCGGGCAAAACCTCATCAGTCACGCCAATATCGTCGGCTCGGGCGACGGCATCCAGCTCAATGATTCGGTTTACCTGGACGAGAGCACCATCGTCGGCGCGGGGGACACCATCCTCACGCGCGGGCCGGGCTTCTACTACCATTGCGACATCCATTCCGGCGGCGCGATGATGTGGATCCGCAACACCGTCGCGAGCCACGGTTGCGTTTTCGTAAACTGCACCTTCGCGCCCACGCGCGACCCCGGGCCGACGATTGCGCGCGCCCCCAACAACGGCGGCAAAGGCTATCCGAATGCGGAAGTGGTGCTCCTCAACTGCGTCCTCGGCAAGCTCGACCCCGCGCTGTGGGGGCCGATTGGTGGCGACACCTCGAACATGCATTTTTGGGAATTCCACAGCACCAACCTCAGCGACGGCCAGCCCGCCGACGTCAGCGCGCGCCACCCGGCCTCCAAGCAACTGACCATGGCCAACGACGCCCA
>Ga0206864_1304_pt1 | contig 10855 bp, 11 predicted proteins | sample Alteio_BWOrgCont_42_FD_152632 | JGI IMG/M metagenome (GOLD analysis project Ga0206864, IMG submission 152632) | Enriched cells from forest soil in Barre Woods Harvard Forest LTER site, Petersham, Massachusetts, United States -... | ecosystem: Environmental > Terrestrial > Soil > Temperate forest >...
ACATAATTTTTAATGACTTGGAATGTTGTTAGTTAAGAGTTTAGGAACAGGGGATATCGAAATGGATACAGTTATTCTTAGCAGCTTAATCAATCAGCATATTTTATTTAACTAATATAACTAATTGAAATTGAATAAGTTTTACAAATCTTAATAATAAGGTAATAATGTTTCAGGAAGAAATAATAAAACGTTTAAAGAAAATTTAGTAATAATTGTGTAGAGGTATTGTCGGCATATCAAGAAATAAAACTTAAATCAGCCACTAAATTATTTTTTCAGTCGTGGTTCGATGCATCCCCAGCCATATCAATGATCACCGAATCCAATCTTTCCAGTTCAGTGCTTATAAAGTTCATGAGCTCAGTATTCATCGGATCATCTTTCAAAAGGGCAACCAAGCCTATTAAATTAGCCACAGGGCTTCGTATCAGGTGCGATTGTTTCCAGGCCATGTCTTTTATGCTATTAATATGCTCCTGTACCAGTTTATAGGCGGCTTTTAAATTTTCTTCGGCGTTCTTTCTTTCAGATATATCCGATAGCGCGAGCATCAATCCAAATATTTCTTTTTTATCGTTTGTTATCGGGAACAACCTTACATAGAACCAGCAAACTGAACCATCTGGCTGGGGATAATTAATTTCATAGCTGATATTTTTGCCTTTTAAAACTTCATCGGCATAAACTTTAAATTGTGGAAACCTTTCTTTTGGAAAATAATCAGCAAGCTTATCCCCTTTCACCGGGGTATAATTATACTGGCTATTTACAAATTTCATCGCCATCTGGTTAAAAGCCATTACATTAAGCCCTTTATCAAACAAAGCATAGGCGGTATCAGTAGTATCCATAATGGTTTTAAGGTTAGCTTCTGATCTTTTCAGGATTTCCTCTGCTTTTCTGCGTTCGGTAACATCTAACATTGAACCGATGATGCTTGGCTCCCCATTAATTATCACCCTGCTGCCATAAAATTCTATGCGGTTACGTGATCCATCTTTTCTCTTTCCCGACACTTCATAGTTTACAATATCAATGTTGCCTTTATACCTGGCCTGCACATTATTCCTTACGGTGTCCTTGTCTTCATCACTTATAATTAAATCAACAGCACTTTCAGCAGTATTGATCAGTTCATGCGGTTCATAACCAAAAATTTCAGCAAACCTGGGGTTTACATATATAAATTTTTCTTTTTGGCTGATATAAACCCCAACCATTGACTTTTCTGCAAGGGTCCTGAACTTTATTTCGGCGTCCCTAAGTTCTGCCTCCATCTTTTTTCTATCAGTAATGTCACGGGCAATTACCAATACCTTATTATCAGGAAACATCTTGACATTAATTTCCACGTTAAATATTAGCCCGTTTTTATGTACAAGCCTCCTTTCCCTTATTATAGGTTGCTCCAGTTTACGCGGGCCATGGGTAACAGGGTCGGTTTTCAGTTGTTCGGGGTCTATAAGTTCTTCTATATTTTTGTGCAATAATTCCTTTTTAGTATAACCGGTCATTTTACACATACTTTCATTAGCGTCGGTAAAATTGCCTTCATAATCCAACAGATATATAGCATCAGAAGCATGCTCAATTAACGAGTGATATTTTTCTTCGCTCTTTTTAAGTTGATCTTCAATGATTTTGCGAACTGTAATGTCTTCAATCTGGCTAACTAAATATAAAGGCTTGCCACTGTTGTCATTTACTGTAGCCATATTAACATTTGCCCAAACAACTGCTCCGCTTTTATTTAAATAGCGTTTTTCTATATGATACTCTCCGCTTTCGCCTATTGCTGCTTTCCCAATTAAATTAATACCATCTGCAATATCATCAGGGTGGGTAATGTCTATAAATGACATGGAAAGAAGCTTTTGCTCCGTATACCCAACCATGTCACAAAAGCGTTTATTTACTTTCAGCCAGTTACCCTGCAATGAAACCAGGGCCATACCAATTGCAGAAAATTCAAAGGCCGCCCTGAACCGCGATTCGCTCTCCTTAAATTTTTCTAATAAATTTATTAGCTCTGCCGAACGTTCCTCTACTCTTTCTTCAAGCTCCTCATTCATTACTTTTATTTCTTCTTCTGCTTCATAGCGTTTTAAATCATTGCGGTTTAGCCAGTTGGCGGTATGCGAGGTAATGCCCAAACTCACCAGCAAAAAGCTAAGGGCAAGGAGCGAAATGCCGATCTCGAAAGAAAAAATTTCAAACCGCTGGGATTGCAACCTGAGCGATCCAAAAATGAGGACCATAAAAATTATTAGTATATAAATGCGGCGGGCCATTTTATTGCCAACAAGATGGCCGGTAAACAAATTGGTAATGCCAAGAGAAGGATGCAGCAGGGATGCTGTAATTGACGATAAAAAAAACAAAACAGCCGTATGAATAGCCATTGAACCAACGTACGAAAGATTGTAAAATAAGGATAGCCCATACAGGTAGCCAAGTATCGCGACAGCTGAAATTGCTGTAATAAGATGTAAAGCGTATTGCGACAGGGTATGTATCGATTTACTTTTGGTGCAAAACCCAAGAAATGCAAGGCCGAAAAGTGCAAAACACGCAGAAGTATTAGCTGCCATGCGACCGGGGAATGGATATTTATCAGCTATTGCTAATCTGTCGGTTATTGCTAATTGATCAATCCCGGCATTAAAATGAAATATATCCTGCGATAGGGATAAAATACCGGCAAAGGCAATCAACGATGAAAGCACAATAATAAATAAGGTGTTATATTTTTTAGCCGGGAATTGGGTGAGTAATAGAGTTGCACCCAGCAAAATAAACAGCAGGGCGGTGTTAAATTTCATGGAAACATATTGCGGGAAAATAGCTTGGAGGCCAGGTAGATTAAACACCCAGCCAATTATTACCATTATACCAATAACAATACTAAGTAAGCTTATAATAGTAACCGCTTTGCTTTTTTGAGGGCAATACATTTATAATCAGGTTAATATTTAGCGTTGACCAGGTTGATTAAGTGAGTAGTTGATCAGAGGAAATATTTACGAACAATAAACACATGCCGACTTAATCAACCATTAACTAAGGCCATTGAATCATCTATGATAAAGTTATAACAAAAAAGCAATAAATCGTAGGCAAAGCAATAATGTTTTATTAAGAAATAAATAAACAGTTTAAAGAAAATTTATTTTCACAAGTCATGATTTGATGCATCGTCAGCCAAATCAATGATTATATTATCCAATCTTTCAAGTTCAGCAAGGGTGTTTTTAAGTATTTCTTTATCCGATGGCTCATCCTTCAGCAAGGAAATCAGGCCTTTTAAATTGGCAAGCGGACTGCGGATAAGGTGCGATTGTTTCCAGGCCATTTCTTTTATACTATTTATTTGGTTTTGTATCTTTTTATAAGCGGCATGTAAACTATCTTCCGCTATTTTTCTTTCTGTAATGTTTGAAAGCGCAAGCATTAAACCGAATATTTCTTTTGCGCTGTTGGTAATTGGAAACATCCTGACATAATACCACAATATCGAACCATCCGGTTGCGGATAATCAATTTCATAATTGATATTATTTCCTTTCAGCACTTCATCAACTGAGTCTATAAACTGTGGAAGCCTTTCCGCCGGAAAATAATCCCTAAGCTGATCGCCTGGTATTAGGGTATGATTATAATTATCCTTTACAAATTGAGCTGCCATCTGGTTAAACGCGGTTACCTTGAGATTTTTGTCTAATAAAGCATAAGCGACATCGGTGGTCTCCATAATAGTTTGAAGATTTGCTTCATACTGTTTCAAAACCTCTTCATTTTTCCAGCGTTTGGTTATATCTATCATTGTTCCTATGATAGTTGGCTCTCCGTCCATCACTGCACGGCCTCCTGAAAACTCAACATGGTTAGGCGTTCCGTCCTTTTTCTTCCCGGTTACCTCGTAATTTATAAAGTCAATTTCTCCTGAATAGCGGGCAAACATATTCTTCCTTACAATAGCCCTGCAGTCTTCATCGATAATTATGTCAACAAAACTGGTCGGGTTATTTACCAGTTCGTAGGGTTTATAACCAAAAATTTCAGCAAACCTGGCGTTTGCGTATATTATTTTTTCTTTTTGCGCTATATAAACGCCTACGGTTGAGTTCTCCCCCAGTGTGCGAAACTTTAGCTTAGCATCATAAAGTTCAATTTCCAATTGTTTGAGCCTGGTAATGTCCTCCGCAATAACGAATACTCTATTCTCAGCAAACTTCTTTATCTTAACTTCGACATCAAATACCTTTCCGTTTTTGCGTACTAACCGCCTTTCTTTTATAACGGCCTGTTCATAGTTATTACGAAAAGGGATAACCGGATTTGTTTTTAATTGTTCGGGATCTATAATATCTCTTATATTTAATTTTAATAATTCTTGCCGTGTATAACCTGTCATTTCACACATGCTTGAATTTGTTTCGATAAAATTCCCATCAAAATCAAGCACATAAATAGCATCAAAAGATTCAGCAATTATAGATTGATAATTGCCATTACAGTTCCTGAGTTTTTTTAATAAACTATGTCTTTCGGATGAACTTTGTTGTAATGTCTTTTCCAGTTGCATATTCAATGTTTCCATGGCTGTATTACATTTTCTGAGTTGGAATTGCGCAATAAGTAAAACAACTCCTAATATAATCCAGCCCAAACCTATGATTAACAGCCTTGGAGCGTTAACAGGTAATAAGGTTTGTAAAAGTGGTATCTGAAAAATCCATTCAATTACCAACAAAACCCCTGATAATATGCTAAGTAAGCCTATTACAGTAACTGCTTTGCTTTTTTGAAGGCTAAACATTTAAACAAGTTTAAGGGGTTTATTTGTCATAAATAATAATCAGACCGACCCATTTAGATGAAATGATAAAATTACTGATTATTGATAATAATAGTATTAAATTATCTCTCTCCGCTTAAAAAACTATATAGCGCCTTTTGTGTAAATTCTGAAAGTACCAATTCGCCGCTAATAGCAGCACGGTGGGTTAGCAATTCGTCCCAGTCGTCAGTTCCTTCCCATAAAATTTGTTTCAGGCCTGTAAGCGCATCGGGATGATAGGAGGCCAATTTTCGGGCGAGTATTTCAATCGCGGTGTCAAGGGTAGTAATATCAGGGTAAACCTCGTTATAAAGGCCTTTTTCCCGTGCCCATTGTGCAGTTTGGAAATCGCTTGCGCGGATGGTAAGCTGCGAAAATGCAGGCAACCCAATTTTGCGGATCACAGCAGGGGATATAACAAACGGGCCGATACCAATGGCCAGCTCACTTAGTTTTACGGATGCAGCTTCGGTTGCCAGGCAATAATCGGCAGCGGCAGCTAATCCTACTCCTCCGCCAACAGATTTACCCTGAATACGGGCAATGATAATTTTCGGCGATTTACGGCAGGCATTGATCACCCTTGCAAAACCCAAAAAAAATTCGGCACCCGCCTGTTTATCTTTTATCTGCAACAGCTCGTCAAAACTTGCTCCCGCGCAAAAGGTACGTTCGCCTTCGCTTTTTAGTATAATAATCCTTGTTTGCGGGTCATTACCAGCCTTGGTTATCTTGTTTGTTAACTCATCTAACAGTACGGCAGGCAACGAATTTTGGGCAGGATGATAAAAGCTGATGGTGGCAATACCGTCATGGCTGCTGGTTAGGGTTACATTTCCGTTATCAGTTACTGACATTGATTTATCGGGTTGAATAAGAATTTCAAATTTAAATTAAATTGTTTACCAATTGATAAAGATAAAAATCAAAGACTTAATGGATGATTTTTACCACCAAATACAATAAACCACAATTTGAAATGATTTTTAAAAACTGCATCTTTAAGTATGCAAATGAAACCCAGTCAACTTAATCCAACCCAATCAACTAATTAACCAACCAACATGTTCAATTTTCAAAACTTATACCTGTTTTTCATCGCATCGTTGCTGCTAAATCTTACACCGGGTAACGATATGCTTTATGTGGCATCAAGAAGTGTTTCGCAGGGAATAAAAGCTGGTATAGCTTCGGCTGCCGGGATATTTATTGGTTGCTTTGTACATATTTTAGCGGCAGTGCTGGGCCTGTCCATCATTATATCCAGATCGGCTTATCTTTTTCAGCTTATTAAGTATGCCGGGGCCGGTTATTTAATTTATCTCGGATTCAAAGCCTTGCTTTCAAAACCTGGGGTTAATACTTCTAACGAAAAGCCGGCAAAAGCTAACTATTGGAAATTGTTTAAACAGGGCATTGTCACCAATGCTTTAAACCCAAAGGTTGCGGTTTTCTTTTTGTCTTTTCTTCCGCAGTTTATCAATCCGGCATCAGCATTTTTTAAATTCCAGTTATTTGCTTTGGGGATTTGGTTTGATGTGCAGGGAACCCTGGTTCTGATTATAGTTGCCTGCATTTTAGGCAAAACAAAAGATTTTTTCAAAAAGAACCCCAAAGTTTGGAAGCTGCAGGAAAAAATTACGGGCGTCATTCTCATAGGCTTGGGCATAAGGATAGCGCTCACCGCAAAAAAATAGAAGGGTTATGGTGGATTTAGAAACAGCAAGGCAAATTGCATTATCATTTCCCGGAAGCGAAGAAAAAGATCATTTTGGCATACCATCATTCAGGGTTAAAAACAAAATATTTGCAACGCTTTGGGTTAAACATAATCGCATGATGGTCAAATTATCGCCTGTTGACCAATCTGTTTTTAATTCTTTTGATCCAACTATTTTTTACCCTGTCCCTAATAAATGGGGGTTAAAAGGAGCTACTTTTATTGAATTGGATAAAGTTAGGAAGGACATGCTTGAAGATGCTTTGAATATAGCATGGGAAGCAGTTATTGCAAAAAAGGGCAGGAAGTGAGTAGTGAATGGTGAGTTGACTCTCCATTCACTACTCAATGTCGTTTACTTAAGGGAGATACTTATTTTTATAAATCGTTTTTTACTGCCGATATATAGGTCTCCTTTGCAAATGTAGCGCTACGCATGCTACACCCTGCTACAAAGCGCTACACGACTGATAACTAATAACTTAACTACTGACAATATTTTGTCAGTGACAAAAATGTGTCACCATTTTTACAGATATTTCCCCGTTTAGCCAATCCCAACATGCCGCCGAACCTTAAGTAAACGACATTGATTCACCACTCACTAAATCATTCCTTTGTTATTTTCAATAGAATAATTAGCTTTGAACATCATGAAGCCGCTTTCATTTTTACTCGTCGTATTAATACTCGCGTCAGGCTTTACCCAGCCGCCGGCTATGCGTATGAAAATGAGTTCGGCTAATACTGATATGATAAAGCACCATCTGCACAAAGACGGTTGCTGTAATAAGAACAAACAAAATTCAAGCGGCACTTTTTGCAATTACTGTGTGCTTTGCATAGCTTTTATTGTCCCGGTTAAACCCGGCATCCAAAAAAATTTTGTATCAGGTCATTCTGATTATGCTGACATGGTGCAAAGTAAATTGACCGATTTTAGTTCCTCTCAATGGCGGCCGCCAAACGCCTGAATTATTAACCCAGTCTGCTTGTGAATTACATGCATATTAACAGGAATTAATAATTTATTAAAATTTAAGATCATGAAAAAATTCATAGTGTTCGCTATCGCGACAATGTTAACCATATCCGCATTTGCAAAACCCGGCGATTGCACAAAATGTACAAACAAAAAATGTACAACTGAATGCAAGGCCCACTGCCATTGCACAAAGGTTGAGTGTGCAGCAGGTTTATGTAATTTATGTAAATAAATAATGAACGCCCCCCGGTATCTGCCGGGGGCGTTTTTTTTGCTATTCACACATTTCACATCTGAAATCTGCACATCCGCACATCCGCACATCACTTCACAATCTGCCCTAAAACTACCTCGCGCAGATATTTGCTTACAGGTACCTGGTGCTTTTGAATATGAAGGGTATTACCCTCGATAGTATCTACTTTGTTAATAGCTGCTATATAAGATTTATGTGTTTGGATAAATTGCCCGGCTGGTAGTTTTTCCAATAAGGCCTTAATTGTGGTATGGATGATAAGCTTTTTATTTTCAAAATAAATGGCTACGTAATTTTCCATTCCTTCAATAAACAATATCTCATCAAAATTGATCTTTTCCAGCTTCCCGTTTGATTTTGCAAACATATAAGGGATTGCAGCAGCGCTTTTTTCTTCCTTTAAAGCAAAATAATCGCGGGCTTTCCAGGCGGCTTTTAAAAAGCGCTCATAAGATATTGGCTTGAGCAAATAGTCGATTACATCCAGTTCAAAACCCTGCAGGGCATATTGCTCAAACGCGGTGGTAAATATCACTTTTGGCGGCTGCGATAGTGCCCTTATAAACTCTATCCCGGTAATATGCGGCATTTGTATATCCAGGAAAAGCAGATCGATCCCGGAATTCCGGGACTGTAACAGGTCACTTAATTGCAAGGCGTCCTCACAAACGCCTTTCAGATCAAGAAACCCGATTTTTTCGATATAAGCCTGCAATCCTTTGCGGGCAAAGGGCTCGTCGTCGGTAATAATACAGCTGATGTTATTCATAGTCCAGTTTTAGTTCAGCAATAAAAGTACTGCCCTCTTTTTTTGTATATAATGAATGTTTACCGGGGTATAGCAAATCAAGCCTTCGCCTTAAATTTTCAAGCCCTATACCGCCTTTCCGGATTGTCGGCGATTCAAATTCAGGAACTGAATTTTCAACCCTGAAGATGATCTGTTTATCTTTTAACCCGGTTTGAATGTTTAGCTTATAATCCCCCCCGATAAATTTAAAGGCATTTTCTACCATCGGCAAAAACAACAGGGGATAAACCAGTTGGCCGTTTAAATTCTTATCGATATCTACCTTTAATTTTAGCTTATCACTGCTGCGCACCTGCTGCAGGTCGATAAAGTTTTGCAGGTATTCTATTTCGTTTAACACTGTTACTTGTTGCTGCTGATTGTACAACTGGTACCTCAATAACTCCGAAAACTTTTCAATGCTTTTTTTGGCCCCTGGTAAATCCTCATCCATCTGGAAGTAAATAGTATTTAATGCATTGAACAAAAAATGGGGATGGTACTGCGACTTCAAAAATTTAAGTTCCGTTTGCAGATGATCGTTGGTTACTTTTTCAAGCAGAATGCGGTTATCTACATAAGCAACCATATACTTTTGCGCACGGGCTATTCCATAATAAACAACGGCATAAAGGGTAGGAATGGTACAGATGTCGGCAAGGTCGTCCATATACAATTTCCCGTTGATGAAGATTACCCAGGGCGTAAATACCATGTTCATCAGCACCAGGTTAAGGCCCACCATTATCGCCAACTCACTTACAATAGTCTGATACCGAAGTTCCGGTCTCCGATGCCTGTCGTAGTATTTGAACAGCCGTTCGAAGATGTAAACCCCAACATAACCTACCAACACGCTCAGCACTAATTCAATCACGTTTTGCTGCCAGGTGCGTTTCCAGAAAGGCAGCGCGATTTCGGTATCGTGCAACAACCTTACAGTAAAGTAAATCAGTAAACCGTACACCGGCGGAAAGATATATTTCCTGAAAAATTTCATAAGTTTAAATTACAAATTTCATGCGGAAAGTAATATTTCTTCATTTATCTTTTCAGGTTCCGGAACAATCACCGGTTTTTTCGCCGTTTTTGGTTTCATTCCAAACAAAAAACGGGGTAATGCATAAGGCCGTATCAGCAGGTGATAAATACCAACTGTTATGAACAGGGTAATTCCTACCGTATAAATGTATTTTGACAAGATGCTTTCGTTTTGGGTTTGCACAATATAATACGTCAGTACCACAATTACTGTTTGATGCAGGATATAAAAAGGATAAACAGCCTGGTTTAAATAATCTAAGACTTTGAGTTTATAATTTAAATATTTTTTACCATAACCAACAAGTGCCAATACCCAGCTCCAGCCAATTAAAGGCTTCAATGTATCAAACAGGTTAGTAAATAAAATGTTGTGGAATGGCCAATATTCGTAGCCCGGTTCAATTTTGTTCCATCTTAAATAGTCTAAAAACAACAGGCTCAAAAAACCAACGGTTAATGCAAAGCGGCGGTTACGCTCAAGGCTGTCCATTAGTTTTGGTTGGGTGATGCAAAGGAAACCTGCCAACAGGAAAAACAACCAGTAAACAAAGTAGCAATAATCGTGAAACAGGTCGTTGGTCTCGGGAAATTTTTGATTTAAAATCGCGTACCAAACAACGCCCGGGAGTGCAATAAGATAAATCCATTTCCCCTTGGCAAGCATAGCGAGTTTTGCTTTTAACCACACGCTTTTTGGCGAGGCCATCCAGGCAAACAAGGGTGCGAATAAAATATCGTACAAAAATAAATAGGCGATAAACCACAAATGGTGCCAGCTAAAACTGCCTTTGGGATAGGGTACAAAATTGAATACCGTTTTATAAAAGTGCCAGAAGGTCCCGTTGTAACCCTTGTTTAACCACTCCATATAGATTTGCGGCGGCACGACGATAAACATACCCACCACTAAAGGAATAAAAAGTCTGCGGAACCTTAAACCAATAAAACTGATACTGCTGCGGCGCTGCATCATAAAATAGCTTACCGTACCCGAAATAAAGAAAAGCAGGGGCATGCGAAAAAGGTGCATAAAAAGGTTTGATTCCATCATCAAATTGCTGGTTTCACGATTTTTTATGTGCCAGCTCCATTCGGCAACATAAGGCATTGCCGAATGAAAGAATAATACACCAATGATAGAGAAAATTCGTAACCAGTCGAGGTAGGTTTGACGCTGTGTAGTTTCCATTTTTTTATTTTTTATTTAAAGGAACCTT
>Ga0206864_1300_pt1 | contig 10801 bp, 8 predicted proteins | sample Alteio_BWOrgCont_42_FD_152632 | JGI IMG/M metagenome (GOLD analysis project Ga0206864, IMG submission 152632) | Enriched cells from forest soil in Barre Woods Harvard Forest LTER site, Petersham, Massachusetts, United States -... | ecosystem: Environmental > Terrestrial > Soil > Temperate forest > O...
ATGTCGGCAGCGTGGTTTTTATCAATTCGTTTTTGAGCAGCTTTACATACAGCACTTTCCGGGTGGTAGGATTAACCGGCTGGTCGCTCGAGAATTCGCCCACCTGGTATTCTACACCATTGTAGGTGTATTGGTATGCGACGCCCAACACCTCGTCATTGTTCAACGGCGCGGTTAACGTAATATAGCCCAGCTGCGGATGCAGCGTATATTCCGTCGGTTGCAATTGCCGGGCGTAGGTGAGTTTGGCATAATTGTCCGCCCCGCCACTGTTGGCAAAATAAGTCGCTATGGTATTTTGGGGGTCGTAGGTCAACCTGGCCGCTACAGGTATCGTCCGGAGCAGCGAGTTTGATTGCTGAGGGAAACCGGGCGTAGTGGTACCAGCCGGCATACCGGAAAAGCCCGGCCCCCCCTGTACCAGTTTGGTATTATAGGGTGTGTTTTCACCAAGGTCCAAAAAGGCCAGAACGTCGCGCGAGTTGACGGTGCTGTTTACCCGGTTGGTTATCCATACCTCGATCTTGGTAATGTTGACGTTTGAATTGATGATGGGAATATTAGCAAGCGCCTTATTGTAATTATTCCTGAAGAATTGGGATAAAAAGTAATGCCGGTTGGCATCGTAGCCCGACGAGGCCACTTTAAACGACCCCTGCTGCGAACCGTTGGTGATGGTGATGGTTTGCGGCTGCGATTGCTGCTGGGCAGCGATAGAGGTCACTTGCAGGTTGCCAAACTTCAGCTGAGTTTTTATCCCGAATAAGGCCTGGCTACCCGTTATCAGCGTTGTGGGCAACGACATGCTCACCGTGCCCAATTCAATTTTTTGGATGATCTCATCCTGGTGGCCGGTATAATCAAGCTTTACCTGGTTTTCGAAATTGAATTGCGCATCGGTATTGTAGTTGGCTACGATTTTGAGCTTGTCCCCTATCGTTCCCGTAATGTTCAGTTGGATTTTTTCATTCAGGTTAAAGTTAAACTGATTACGCTGGGAGGTACTGAACAAGGGGTTTTGGTTTTGATTCAATTGCCCGGAAACAATAGCCTCCGCCGACCCCTGCGGCCTGATATCCACGTTCGGCCCACCAAATATCTGCTCAAAAGTTTGATTGTGTATCTGTATCTGCGGTATAAAACCGGGCTGCTGCGATTTATAAGCGTAATCGTCGGATAGCTTCTTAAAGTAATTGCGCTCATTCTCTTTGATCAGCAGGTCCAGGTATTGATCAAAAGTAAGGTACTGGGGCGGACGGTACAATAAATTTCCGACACGCTCATACAGTATGTACATGTTGGTGATGGGGTCGTATTCAATCGTGCGCACGAGGTTGGGCGGATCCGTATCAAAATAACCCGAAAGTAGCCTTAGGCTATTGGTTTGCGGAAGCGTGAAAGGTAGGGTAACCGTTGCCGAATCTTTTTTTGTAGCCCCTGCCGGTTGCTGTGCATATGCCCTCCCAAGACCGCAAAATGCAGAAATTAACAGGATAGCAAAACACTTTGGGGTAAAAAATTTAGTCAAGTTTCAGCTCAAATTTCTACGTAATTATAAATTTTTCAGCGCAAATTTTATCAATTGCTCAACCGTCAAATCGCCATTATTTTTATTTAATTCCTGATCAAGCACTTTTTCGGCGGCCTGCCGCGCAAAACCCAGCATTACCAGCGCCGACAAGGCCTCATCTTTAATGGTTACATTTACCGGCGTGCTGCCTAAAGTTGCGGTTCCGTCTTTTCGCAGCTTGTCCTGCAGTTCCAGGATCAACCTTTGCGCCGATTTCGGACCGATTCCTTTTATACGCTGTATCAGCGCAACATTTCCCGAAATAATGGCATTTTGTATTTCTTCAGCCGTGATCGACGAAAGCATCATCCTGCCCGTATTCGGCCCGATACCCGAAACCGAGATCAGGTGCAAAAAAAGCCTCCGCTCACCTTCTTCGGCAAATCCATACAGCGTATGGGCGTCTTCCTTTACATGCAGCCAGGTAAAAAGCTTGCACCGCTCGGCATTACCAAGCTTCGAAAAAGTGTTTAACGAAATATTGATATGATAGCCTACTCCGCCCGCATCAATCACCACAAAAGCGGGGCTTTTAAATACCAATTTCCCGTCGATATAAGCGTACATATTTATTCAGGCTAAAGCTAAAAGCAAAAAGCAAAAAGCTTTCCACATTTAAAAAAATTAAACAAACATTATGTCAGTTCCGGGGGGGTGTTTCTCCCGGATCATACTTCCCAATGGCATCTTCCATTAGGACTACTGCCATTGCAAACCGCCACCGCCTTCGCAAACTGCAAAACGACCATCCAAACATCCAACTGCAAACTAACCCTGCCAACTGCAAACCGCCAACTGCAAACTTCTTCTCAGGCTCCCTTCACTTGCGCATCCACCACGGCAATCGTAATCATGTTAACAATTTCCCTAACTGAACTGCCTAATTGCAATACATGCACCGGCTTCTTTAACCCCAGCAGTATCGGTCCCACGGCTTCGGCCCCACCCATCTCCTGCAATAGTTTGTACGCGATGTTGCCCGACTCAAGGTTCGGGAAGATCAAAGTGTTTGCCGGGCGGCCTTTCAAGGTCGAAAACGGAAAATTATCCGCCAGCAGATCTGCATTCAGCGCAAAATTCGCCTGCATGTCCCCGTCTACGATCATCTCCGGATACCGTTCGTGCAGTATCCGCACCGCTTCTCTTGTTTTTTCGGGAATCAGGCCATCATTGGACCCAAAGTTGGAGTAGGATAAAATCGCAATACGCGGGATGATGTTGAATTGCCGTACGGTATGCTCCATCAAAACAGTAATATCCACCAGTTCCTGTACCGATGGATTTACATTTACGGTAGTGTCGCCAAAAAATATTGGCCCGTTCCGCGTTATCATCATATACATACCCGCTACGCGCTTAACACCTTCTTCGGTACCGATTATCTGCAAGGCCGGCCGGATGGTGGTCGCATAATCCTTTGTCAGCCCTGATATCAGCGCATCAGCCTCACCAAATTGCACCATGCAGGCCCCGTAATAGTTTCTGTCGCGCAACAGCTTTTTAGATTCAAAAAGTGTAATGCCCCTCCGCTGCCGTTTGTTATACAGGTAATCAGCATATTCATCAATGTGCTCGCATGCTTCATTCGGATCAATGATGGTAACATCGCCCAATTCGATGTCATTTTCACGCATGATGTGTTTGATTTTTTTGCAATTGCCCAGCAAAATCGGTATCGCTATATTCTCTTCTTTTACAATTTGGGCTGCTCTTAAAATTTTGTAGGTGTCTGCCTCGGCGAACACAATCCGCTTGGTGCTTTGCCTGGCTTTATTGGTCAGGTTCCGCAGCAACTTGTCATTTGTCCCTATCCTGCCCCGTAGTTCTTCGTTGTACGCGTCCCAGTCGGTTATGATTTTGCGGGCCACACCCGAGTCAATAGCGGCTTTTGCCACAGCTGCCGATACCTCGGTGATCAGCCTGGGATCCATCGGTTTGGGGATGATATAGTCGCGGCCGAACTTCAGCGTCGTGGTATTGTAAGCGAGGTTAACCGTTTCCGGGATCGTCTTTTTGGCCATGTCGGCAATTGCCTTTACGGCGGCGATCTTCATTTCCTCGTTGATTGCCGTCGCCCGCACATCAAGGGCGCCCCTGAAAATATACGGGAAGCCAAGCACGTTGTTTACCTGGTTGGGGTAATCGGACCGGCCTGTCGCCATCAAAATGTCTTTTCGGGTATGTATGGCCGTTTCGTAGGCAATCTCCGGGTCGGGATTCGCCATGGCAAATACGATCGGGTTTTTTGCCATCGACTTGAGCATGTCTGCCGAAACAACGTTTCCCGCGGACAGCCCTACAAATACATCGGCGTTTTTCATGGCCTCGGCAAGGGTGTTTGCGTCCTTCCTCGTCGTAGCAAACTCCATCTGTATTTCACCGAGGTCGGTACGCGATGGCGTTATCAGCCCGTTGACGTCAAACATCACCAGGTTTTCTTTCTTTACCCCAAGATTCAGGTACATTTTGGAGCAGGAAACTGCGGCGGCGCCTGCACCGTTAACCACCATTTTTATCTTGTCGAGCTTTTTACCCTGAATCTCGCAGGCGTTCAGCAGTGCCGCTCCCGAAATGATTGCTGTTCCATGCTGGTCGTCGTGCATCACCGGTATCTTCATCGAGGCTTTCAACCTTCGTTCAATTTCAAAGCAGGACGGCGCGGAAATATCTTCGAGGTTTATCCCGCCGAAGGTAGGTTCGAGCGCCCTAACAATGGCTACAAATTCATCAACCGTGGTGGTATTAACTTCGAGGTCGAATACGTCAATGTCGGCGTAAATCTTAAACAACAGCCCTTTACCCTCCATTACCGGCTTGCTGGCTTCGGGGCCAATGTTTCCCAAACCCAGTACAGCCGTGCCATTGCTGATTACCCCGACCAGGTTGCCCTTGGCGGTGTATTTATAAACATCATCAACGTTGTCTGCTATGCGGAGGCATGGTTGGGCCACGCCCGGTGAGTAAGCCAGTGTGAGGTCGCGCTGTGAATTAGTGGGTTTGGTGGGCACCACCTGTATTTTTCCGGGCCGGCCTTTTGAATGATAGTTTAATGCGTCCTGGTTCCGGTTCGGCTTGTTCATCTGATCAGTTTCAATTGCCCAAAAATACAATTCTTTTCATACCCTCACATCCCGAATTCGGGTAATTTCGGAGGTCGCTTTTGCACTGTTTTCAAAAAGAATAAAACCAAAATCATCGATTAAAACGCTTATACATTCAGCTACCCGGATGGCAGATTAACAAAGCCTGCATTCGGAGTTCCTAAATCCGATCCCGATAGCTATCGGGACCGAAATAAAAAATCATCCTTTACTGATCCTGATGGTCATTCCGGGCTGCAAGTTATCCCTTTTCAAGCCGTTTAGCGACCTGATCTTTTCTACCGAAACTCCTTCAAATTTCGAAGCTATCCCACTCAATGTATCACCTCTTTTAACTTTATAGGTTATATAATTCCGACTGTGTTTTGTGGATGGACCGCTGTCCGCATCATCGGTGGCTTCGCTCAGGCGGAGCTTTTCGCCGACGGCAGGTTTGTTGGTGTGCAAATGATTCCAGGCTTTCAGATCCTGTACCTCAACGCCATAGTTATCGGCAATATCCCGTAATGTTTCTCCCCTCCTGACAACATGAAAAGCCGGGCGTGTCTCCGGCTTTTCATAATATGCCGCATGCATGGGTACAGGTTGCAAAGCTGGCGTACTCGCATTATTTAGAACATCATAAAGTGCTCCATAACTCGCTTTATCTATCTGTGGTATGATCAGCCGCCTCGGCGATTGGGTGGTTCCATTTACGATCATCCGTTTATAGGCGGGGTTTAGGATAGTGAGCTCGGCAACATTGACGTTGAGCGCCTGTGCTATCGATCCTAATGAAATGTACTTGTTAACCAAAACCGTATCGGTTTTTAGGGCCATATCGCATTCACGGGGCGTAATATTATGATTAGCATAGTAATGCATCAAATAAGTAACAGCAATGTATGCGGGCACATACCCGCGCGTTTCGGCCGGAAGATAAGGCCTTATCGACCAAAAATCACTCGCTCCGGCCTTGTCGATGGCGTGCTCTACGTTGCTTTTACCGCAATTGTATGAGGCGATGGCCAGCAGCCAGTCGCCGAATTCTTCGTAGGCGTCCTTCAGGTAGGCCGCTGCAGCATACGAAGCTTGTATCGGGTCGCGGCGGTCATCTACGTAGTCGTCCATATTTAACCCGTAAAGCTTAGCCGTTGTAAACATAAACTGCCAGGGGCCGGTAGCTCCAACGCGCGATACGGCGTAAGGGTCGAGTTTCGATTCAACGATCGATAAGTATTTCAGTTCGTCAGGGATGCCGGCATCCCTGAACGCCTTTTCGTAGATTGGAAAATAATATTTGGTTCGTCCGAGCACCTGTCCCATTTCCTCGCGGTTATGGGCATAAATATCAATGTAAGCCTGCACGTATTCATTATAGTCAAGCGGAACGTCTTTTTTGATCGAATCGAGGCGGCGTTTAAATACATTGTATTCACCCGTTAACGGGGCTGGCTGGTTAACCGTCGGCAAAATAATGGTGTCCTGGCCGGCTGAAGGGTACGACTTTAAAAATGGCGTGTTATTGGATAAATTATTGGCGGCCGGAAGGGCAGCGGGCGAAACTGTAGTGGCTTTGACAATAGGTAGGGTGAATAAACAAATCAGGAAAGTAAATAATCTCTTCATCCTTTAAATTTTAACCAGGGGTAGCGTCCAATTCAATACTTTACTAATGTATTAATTTTTTTACAGTTCAAGGAAATATTTGGAAAAATCAAGTAATTCTCGTTCCTCAAAATGCCTGGCCACTAATTGCAACCCTAACGGTAAACCTTTGCTATTATTGCCCGTCGGCAAAGAAATTGCGGGCGCTCCGGTCAGCGATGCCTGCACCGTGAAAATATCGGCGAGGTAAGTAACAACCGGATCCTTGGGCCCTTTACCGATCTCAAATGCAGTTTCAGGCGCTGTTGGCGTCAGTATAAAATCATATTCTTTCAAAATAGCATTGGTCTGTTCCCGTATCATTCGCCGTACCTTTTGTGCTTTGGCAAAATATGCATCATAATAGCCGGCGCTCAGTACAAAAGTACCCAGCATGATCCGGCGCTTCACTTCCTTTCCAAAACCTTCTGACCGTGATCGTTTATAAGTAGAAACCAGGTCAACGGCAGCCGGACTGCGGTATCCGTAATGTACCCCGTCGTATCTTGAAAGATTGGATGAAGCCTCGGCCATGGCCAGGATATAATAGGTTGGGACGAGGTATTCGAGCAGATCAAATGCAATTGGCTTCACGGTGTGGCCGGCAGCCCGCAGCTTTTCGATGTATTTTACAAGGTTGTTTTTTACCTCACTATCTACGCCTGGACTCGAAATCGCCTCCTGCAAGTAGGCGATTTTTTTGGGTGATGGATCGCTAACAACCGACCTCAGCTCCTTCGCAGTCCGGTTAATTAGTGTGCTGTCGTATTCATCCGGCCCGGCCATAACCTCCAATAACAAAGCTGAGTCGGCCACCGACCGGGTTATCGGGCCTACCTGGTCGAACGACGATGCATAAGCAATGATACCGTGCCGCGAGATCCGGCCATAGGTGGGTTTCAATCCAATAACACCACAAAAGGACGCCGGCTGCCTGACCGAGCCGCCGGTGTCGGTGCCAATTGCTGCATGGCACATACCCGCCTGCACAGCCACAGCCGATCCACCCGAGGATCCGCCGGGGACCCGTTTTTCGTCGGCAAAATTCCTCGCCGGCCCGAAAAAAGAATTTTCGTTGGAGGCGCCCATCGCGAACTCGTCGCAGTTGCACCTGCCGATTATCACCGCATCCTCAGCAAGCAATCGTTCTACAACCGTGGAGGAATAGATCGACGTGAAATTTTCAAGTATTTTGGAGGACGCGCTAACCTTGTGGCCTTTGTAGCAGATATTATCTTTTATCGCTATGACCATGCCCGCCAGCTTTCCGGCTGTGCCCGCCTTAACCCGTTCGTCAACAAATACAGCCGCCGCTAAGGCTTCATCTGCAAATACCTCATTAAAAGCATTCAGGTGCGTATTCGCCCAAATTTTATCAAGATATCCGTTGACAAGTTTCACAACGGTAAGTCCCTCCTGTGCAATGCCATCCCGTATCTGGCCCAGGGAGGAATAGGAATTAGTCATGGGGCTAAAATAAAAAACTTATCTGTTGAATTGAGCAATCCACCAGATAAGTTTTGTACTTGCAGTATTTTTATTAGTCCGGAAGTCCGAAAGTTGGGAAGATTCGTCCGCAGTTTTGCGGTCAAAAAGTATTACACCGACTTCAGACTTTGGACACGACTCTCCGGCCTCTTCTATATATAATTTAAATTATCCCCCAGCTGGCGGACGTCAGTCGCGGCGTCTTTCGGTCTGTCGGACTTCCCCCTAATCTCTAATCTCCAGCCTCTAATCTTTAAACACGCGGCTTCTCGTCGCTCCCGGTATAGGTATTTGACGGTGGTGTGTTGGTCGGCTGCGAAGGACCATTGTTTTCGCCGTTTTGTGCATCCTTAAACTCTTTCATGCCTTTACCTAAGCCTTTCATCAGCTCAGGAATTTTTTTGCCTCCAAATAAAAGCAGTATTACTACTAAAATTATAATAATATGCCATGGCTCAAACGCTCCCATAATTTTTGATTTTAAAATATGTTTAAATTAATAAATATTTCCTGGTTTATACCTTCGCAGGCGGCCCGCTTTCTTCTTGGCTAACCTCGTGATGACTTTCGCTGCCCGGCTCGGCTTCAGCGTTTTCATGCGCTTCAACCCGTACCGGATTTTCGTTATATGTACCTTCACTAAACGGAATCGTATTCGGAACCACCGGTTCACTTACGTTGCCGCTTGTCAATTGGTTTTGTGCTTCCTGCTGATTTTTTAACGCGATTTCGTCCAGCTTTTGCTCCTGCTTCTTTTCCTCGTAGCTGTATATCTGGGCATTGATTTCCCGCTTTACCCCTTCGGACGCCTCCTTAAAGTCCCGCATCCCTTTTCCAAGCGCACGTACAATTTCGGGCAGCTTGTCGCCGCCAAAAAGCACCAGCGCGACAATGACGATCACCACCATGTCGGTAGAAAAAAGATTGCTCAAAAATAAAAGAACTGAAAGATGCATCGTTTTATAAATTGAGGATACAAATATAGACAATTAATAAGTTAAATAGTTAGCAAGGCTTATTCACGAGCAAGCCATATCCTGGGATCAACGGGCGTAGTGCCTTTGTAAAGCGAAAAATTAACGATCGCTTCACCCGTCGACGAGTCAGTAGCCACAACGCCGATGGCCTGTTTGGTGCTAACCTTTTGGCCTTCCTTCACCATACACGATCTCAGGTTGGCGTAGGCAGTAAAATATTCGCCGTGCTGAATAACTACCAGGTAGGTGCCGCTGATGTTTTGGATAGTTTTCACCTGCCCCTCAAACACTGCCCGTACCGAAGCGCCGTTGCCGGTGCGGATATCCCATCCGTAACTTTCATTCTTTATGTTCAGGTTATCGTAGTATATACCAAAACCCTGCACTATATTTCCATTCGTGACCGGCCAGGGAAGCTGCCCCCGGTTTCCCAAAAAGTCCGACGACAACTTTGCGGCTTCGGGCGTTGCATTCAACACCTCGCTGGTGGTCATCGCTTTTGCGGCCACGCGTGGCTTAGTTACTGTTGCTTCCCGGTTTTCGGCTTTTGCTTTTGCCGCTGCTTCCCGTTCACGGGCCTTCTCTTCTTCTTCGGCCTTGCGCCTGGCCTCCTCTATTTCCCGCCGGATTGCAGCATTAATTTCACGGTTAGTCCTTGCAATTTTCCTCTCCAGGTCCTGCTGCTGCTGCTTCAACTGTCCCTCGTGCTGCGAAAGGTCGGCAACAACCTGCACTTGCGTGTTTTTCTCCTCGCCAAGCGACGCCTTTTCTTTTTCCTGATCGACCAGCAAGCTGCTCTTCTCTTCTTTATTTTTATCCAGCTCGTTTATTTTAACATGAAGCTCCACCTGGGTTTGCTGTATATACTCCGCCTGGCGCTCACGATAGGTGCCGATCTGCTGCAGATATTTTAAACGCTTATAAGCCTGGTTAAAGTCTTTTGCCGCGAACAAAAACATCAGTTTGTTATAGGAACTTTGGTTATGGTAAGTAAAAAGCACCATGGCCGAATATTCCTTTTTCAGCTGATCGAGCTGATTTTGCAGGTTATGTACAGAATTATTGCTCTCGGAGATTTGATTATCTAAAGCTCTTATAGCCGAATTGATATTATTGATCTTTTCCTCCCTTAAACTGATCTGCTGTTTTAATATAGTCAGCTGCTTCAGGGTCGCCTTTTTGTTATTGGCTGTTTCCTCATATTCGTGGTTCAACTGGTCTAATTGCTGGGTAAGCTGGTCGCGCTGCTTTTTCAGCTCATTGCTGCTCTGGGCATGCGCCCGCAAAGCAGTTAAAAGAAATGCAAAAACAATTAGAACTTTTATATATTTCATTATGAATGCATAACTGAGAATCAAGAGCCAAGAACCAAAAACTATTCACCACTCAAACTGCCGACTGCCAACTCAAAACTGCCAACTTACTCTCCCGGCGTGTACCGCGCAGGTATATTGAACGGAAACTCAATCGGCTGATCAAACTCTTCCTTGACGTAGTGCAAATTAACCAGTATTTTTTTACTTTTCACCACCGACGACATATCAATTTCCGATGGCATTACCCGGTTACCTACCTGCACAAAAACACTGTTGTTTACCTGCATGCTTTGCCCTTCGTCCTGGTTATTGAGGTTCAGTTGGTTTACTTTCAAATCGGCGCCCATCGTTAATATATATACCAGGGCTGATAGCCTCCCTGTCAACTGTGTCCCGCCATTCAGCGACTGGATGTCCGATTGCTCGTTCAATGCCTCGGGTATGGCGTTCCCGATGAACACCGATTCAAGCATTTTGTAGTTGACCTGGCTGCCGGCATACTGGCTTACATAGCCGAATGGTTTCTTCACATACAGACTTTGCAACCTGTTCATTAACCATATACTGTCGGGCGTGATCATGGCACGGGCTACTTCAATGCCGGCAATCGCTGTTATCGAAACCCAAATCTTCTGGTCGCGCTGTATCCGGATATTTAACGTAACGTCGTTGTCGTCGGCACCAATGCTAAGCTTTGCCCTGGCTTTGCCCGAAAAGGTATGG
>Ga0206864_1306_pt1 | contig 10786 bp, 12 predicted proteins | sample Alteio_BWOrgCont_42_FD_152632 | JGI IMG/M metagenome (GOLD analysis project Ga0206864, IMG submission 152632) | Enriched cells from forest soil in Barre Woods Harvard Forest LTER site, Petersham, Massachusetts, United States -... | ecosystem: Environmental > Terrestrial > Soil > Temperate forest >...
TTCTGTTTCATATTGTTTTTTTCTCTAACTCCTCAATACGTTTCTTCAAGTCTTTGATCATTTCCACATACTTATCAAGCCTTTGGATATGGGCGTTGTTTCTTAACGCGTCCTTAAACGGATGCGCTGGGGAGCCGAAAACTTGCTCGCCAGCCTTAAGGGACTTGCTTACTCCGGATTGGGCCAACACAATGGCCCCGTCGCCGATTTCCAAATGCCCAACTAAACCGGTTTGGGCCGCCAATATCACATAATTACCCAATTTCGTACTGCCGGCAATGCCAGACTGTGCCACAATCAAACAGTGTTTACCAATGATAACATTATGGGCAATTTGGACCAAATTATCGATCTTGGTGCCTTCCCCGATAATGGTTTTATCAAAACGCGCACGGTCAATCGTGACATTGGCCCCAATTTCCACATCATCTTCAACCAAAACCGTCCCAACTTGAGGAATTTTAAGATGACGGCCATCGCTGATCACATACCCATAACCATCACTGCCAATCACGGAGCCACTATGGATGATGACCCGGTTACCTAAAACAACCTTCTCACGCAAAACCACATTGGGATAAATGAGACAATCACGTCCCACCTGGGCCCCATGCCCCACATAGGAATTGGCATAAATAACTGAACCCTCGCCAATGACTGCCCCTTCTTCAATCACTGCATGGGCGCCAATGGCGACCTTGGATCCAAGCTTCGCCGTTGCTGCAATCACGGACGTGGGATGAATGCCAGAAGGTTTATAATCAGGCGCGTCTTTAAGAAAATGATTGACCACCTGAGCAAAACTAAGAGAAGGGTTATCCACCCTTATTAGAGTTTTCCCCGGACAATTAATCTGCCGGGGAACAAGGACAACACCTGCCTGGGTGTCAAGAAGCAATGGCTCATATTTGGGGTTGCTTAAAAAAGTCAGCTCATTCTTTTTTGCTTCCTTGATCCCAGAAAAACCACTAATCACTACAGCAGCGTCGCCAGCCAATTCGCCCTTGACCAAACGGGCGATATCAGAAACACTCATCTGCATCAGCGATGAATTATTTACTGCTTTCATTTAAGCTCTTCATGACCTCATCAGTCAGATCAAATTGGGGGTCCCCATAAATCATCACACGGTCATTTAAAATATAGGTATAGCCGTCCTTTTTAGCGACGGTCGAAACCACGCCCTGAATTTGAGTCAGGATTTCACGCACCTTACTATCACGACGGTTAGATAATTCCGTGCGCTTTTCCTTATCGAATTCAATAACGGCATTCTTTTGTTTTTCAATGTCGTCCTGCATCGAAGCCTTTTGAGTATCACTCATCAAAGCCAGCTTGCTTTGCGCATCTTGGATCTTCTGGATCATGGCGTCCCGCTGGCGTGAAAACTCTTCACCTTGAGCTTGTAGTTGGGCATCAAAATCCTTGGTTTCCTGGTAATTATCAAAGACCTTGGCCAAGTCAACATAGCCTATTTTAAGATCAGCGGCAAACCCACGGGCCGTTGTCATTAATGCTAACACCACAACTAAAGCAAACACTTTCAACACTTTCATAGATTCCTCTCCTTGCTGGACCCCGCTAAACGGGGCAATTTAAAAAATAACCTGCTCCACTAAGCAGGGTTATATTTAACACAGGATCAAATATTATACCACTAAAAACCGCGGCTGACGCTAAAATAAAATTTACCGCTCTTACTACTCTTGCCCGGCTCAGAATCAAGCGGAATACCATAATCAAGCTTGATTGGACCAATCGGCGTCTTGACACGTAAACCTACACCAGTGCCAGACTTGGTCCCACCTGTGCCATAGTCCCTGACCTTTGCCCAAACATTGCCTGTATCGAAGAAAATAGCACCTTTGATAATCTCAATGATAGGAACAGTATATTCGACACTTCCAAGCACCAAGGCCTCACCACCAATGGAATCACCAGTATTGGGATCTGTGGGACCTATAGAACGCTCATCATATCCACGAATGGAATCCTGACCACCAGTAAAATAACGCTCAAAAATAGGTACATCAGGAGTATCAGGATAGGCTTGAACAATGCCGGTACGTGCACTTATTTCCAGCACTGTAGTCACATCATTAATCATAATAGGAATGTAATATTCACCGCTAGTTTGGAAACGATAAAAATTCCTATCTCCTCCTAAGGGCCCACCGGCAATATCTTGATTATTAGTGATTTCCCAGCCTCTGGTGGGAGACAATTTGTTGTCACGGTAATCATTGGTCTCACTGAATCCAAATGAAGAGACCAAGCTGTTTCCCGCCTGCTCAGCCAAAGCTTCAGAAACACCTGAATCAAGATTACTGATATTGATATGTTCGAGACGATAAACAGCACCAACAGAGAAATGGTCAGTCAAGTTCTTGCCAATCCTCAAGTCGCCGCCAATGGTTTTTTGGTCATAGGAGTAGCCTGTCGAACCGTCCTTCAAATTTTCCGTCAAATACGCATCAAACCCGGCTGAAATAGGATGATCAAAAAGCCATGGTTCCGTAAAGCTTAGCAAGAAATCACGCTCGCTTGAACCAATTTGGGCACGTAGACGTAAATCTTGACCACCGCCAGTAAAGCTCGACCAATTTGAAATATCAAAATTCTTCTGTTCAACCTCGGCAAAACCAACCAGTTTATCAACCGTACTATACCCCCCGCCAAAGGAGAAAGTACCTGTCTTTGCTTCTTTAACTTGCACCACCAGGTCTTTCATATCATCCTGATCAGTATCTTCGATGTCATACCCAACATCCTCGAAATACCCTAAGTCTTTGAGGCGCTGTTTGGAATCACGCAATTTTTCGCCATCAAACTGGTCACCAGGATACATTTTCAATTCACGGCGGATAACAATATCACGGGTATGTGCATTGCCCTGGATCTTAATTTTATTAATATAGGTGAGCTTGCCTTCTTTGATGTCAATCTTAATATCAACCTTGGCCGTATCTGTATTAAAAGAAGTCGCCCCGTCTACTTCTGCTGAAATGTACCCATGATCAAAATAATCTTCGCGGATATTAGAGAGGTCTTCATCCATCCTTTCATGACTAAAATAATTACCTTCTTTCAAATTCTTCAAATGGCTCTTGATTTCATAATCCGAGAGAATGGAGTTCCCAACAAAACTGACATCTCCTACATAATAGCGTTTGCCTTCCTGGATAGTGACATTCACATTGACCAAACCTTCATACAAAGGCTCAATCTGATAGGTGGCCTTGGTATCAAGAAAACCATTTTGCTCATAAAAAGCTTGGATTGCGGTCATATCTTCATCAAGCTGTTCCTCTTTAAGCAATCCTGAACCAAAAAGCCATTTCCAGCGGGACTTCATGACCTTAATAATTTTGATATCAGGATAAGCGATGTTGCCATAAATATAAATCTTCTTAATCCTCACCCTGTAGCCTTCGCGGATAATAAAATGCAGGCTTACCTTATTGGTGGTATCATCCAAAAAGCTTTCCACATCCACCTTGACCTGGCTTAAACCCTTTTTCTTGTACATATCCTCGATCATATTGATATCAACCTTGAGTGTTTTGTTATCAAGGAACTTGTCCTTCTTGGTCTGCATCTTGTTCATCAAAGCCCGGTAATTAAAATAACGGATCTTAGAAAAGGTAATGTCATCAACAATGGGTTTTTCCTTGAGCCTAACAATGACCTTGTAGCCATCATCCAGGTCTTCATGATCAATCTGCACATCCGAAAAATGCCCGGTATTATAGAGACGTTTTAAGTCATCACTGACGACTTCATCGGAATACTCTTCTCCCACACGGGTTTTGATGCGGGCTAAAATTTGGGCAATGCCGATGGATTTATTACCTTCAATATCAATGGCCTTAACAATCTTGGCCTCTGGAGCAGTGGGCTGGGATTCCGCCTGGTCAACATCCGGAGCACTGATGCTTGGTGATGAGGCTTGAGTCTGGGAATTATCTGTAACTGGTTGGGCGAAAATAATTTTTGCTCCAAAAAACAAAACTCCAAGAGCAAAAATAAAGGCCTGCAAAAATTTCTTATTGGACATGGGTCAATTATAAATACTTAATATGGGAGATGTCAATTTACTTCGTGAAAATTTATATTAGTACTCATGGTGTGCTGTTTCCAGGTTGACAAACTTAACACACTCCTTAAAGAATTTCATCTTCACCGAACCCGTCGGACCATTACGCTGTTTGGCAATAATAGCCTCTGCAATGCCACGGTTTTCATCCGTGGGGTTGTAATACTCTTCACGCATCAAAAGGACCACCACATCAGCATCTTGCTCAATGGCCCCAGACTCACGCAGATCTGAAAGTTGCGGTCGGTGGTCCTGACGGCTTTCAACCGCACGCGACAATTGACTGATGGCAATCAACGGCACACTAAGTTCACGGGCCAGGGCTTTGAGCGAACGTGAAATTTCTGAAATCTCTTGCTGACGGCTTTCGGTCTTGGTATGCCCTTGCATGAGCTGCAAATAATCCACAATCACAAGACCAATGTTTTGAGAAGCTTTTAAGCGTCGTGCTTTGGCACGAAGTTCCAGCATAGAGATGGCTGGCGTATCATCAATAAAGATCGGCGCATTGGAAAGTCGGCCTGCGGCCTTGGTCAATAGAGGCCAATCGGACGGTGATAAAAACCCAGTACGCACCTTATGGGCATCCACCTGCGCCTGGGAACAAAGCATGCGCTGCACCAATTGCTCTTTAGACATTTCCAGTGAAAAGATGGCGACCGGCACCCCGTGCTCGAGGCAGGCATTTTCAGCGATGGTGACCGCAAAAGCGCTTTTGCCCATGGAAGGACGGCCAGCGATAATGATCAAATCCGCCTTTTGTAAACCTGAAGTCTTGGCATCAAAATCAGTAAACCCGGTCGGAACGCCAGTGATTGATTTTTTATGCTGATATAAAAGATCAATATTCTCGATGGTGCCCTTAATAATGTCCTTGATATGCACGGCCTGCTGATTTTGCTTGGCATCGGCAATTTCGAAAATCAACTGTTCAGCATGGTCAACCAATTCATCAATATCAACATTGACCGAATAGCTTTTAGAAATGATCTCCGTGGCATTTTTGATCAGTTGGCGCTGAATGCCTTTTTCCTTAACGATATCAACATAGTATTGGGCATTGGCTGCGGTAGGGACAAAATCAGCCAGTTGGGAAAGATATGAAACCCCGCCTAATTGATCCAGCTGGCCGGTATTCTTAAGCCAGTCTGAAAGAGTAATGATATCAACCCTTTTACGTTCAGCGTAAAGTTCACGTACGGCATCAAAAATCTTCTGGTGGGCCGTCTCGTAAAAATAAAAGCTATCGAGATGTTCAATAGACACACCGATAGCTTCTTCGGAAATCATCATGGCCCCCAACACGGCTTTTTCAGCGTCAATGTTTTGGGGGGGGTACCCTGAATGTTCCCTGTTCCGTGCTCTGCATAGGAGAGTGGTCTAACTCTTTTTAGTGACCCACAAGCGTATCTTGGCAATGACTTGGGGATGGAGCTTCACACCAACCTCAGTTTGACCTAATTCATTGATTGGCTTTTCGATGACCAAACTCTTACGGTCAATCTGATGGCCTTGGGCATGGATGGCCTCAATGATATCTGATTCGGAAATAGCACCATAAAGCTTTTCTTCCTCATTGACTTGCACGGCAATAGTGATTGAGACCTTGCTTAATTCATCGGCGCGAATTTGGGCTTCCTTTTTCTCAGCTTCCCGGATCGCCAGGCGTTTGGTCTTTTCTTTTTCAATGCGTTTGACATTGCCGGCGGTCGCGGGCATGGCCATTTGGCGTGGCAGCAAATAGTTACGGGCATAGCCATTCTTGACCTTGACCACATCGCCTACTTGGCCTAATTTCTCAATATTTTCCATCAATATAATTTCCATATGCTCTTCCTTGATTTACCTCCACAACCCCGGAGGTTGTAATGGTTATTTTCTCCGGGTAGATCCAACCGGTAACAATCCTAAGAAACGGGCCATCTTCACCGCCACGGTAATTTGGCGCTGTTGGCTGGCTGATGCACTGGTCAACCGGCGGGAAAATAATTTCCCACGCTCAGTTAAACACTTTTGTAAAAAGGCAATGTTCTTGTAATTGATCTCAGTGCCTTTGGGGATGAACATGCGGGCTGGACGAGGTCCACGACGAACACCACCTTCACCGCCGCGGCCGCCAAAACCTGTAGCATCACCATCTTTTTTAAACGATTTTCTGTCTGTTGGACGTTTTTTTGACATTTTGCGATCCATCTAATTACTCCTCCCAAGCTATATCTTCCGGTGATATCACATCGCCATCACCGGAATCTTTGGCTGCAGGCTCACTGCCTGCTGCACCTTCAGTTTTCATAGGCGCCCCTAAGAATTGGATACGTTCAGCGCGCACATCAATGGTGCTGCGCTTCTGACCATCTCCTGTTTCCCAAGAACGGCTTTGCAAAATACCTTCAACAAAAACCGCGCGTCCTTTTTGTAAATATTGATTGCAAATTTCAGCCTGTTTGTCCCAGGCAGTCACCGTGATAAAACAGGTATCTTCCTTTAATTCACCGGTACGGTCCTTGAATTTACGGTTTACCGCAATGCGCAGATTGGTCACTGCGGTCCCATTGGGCGTGTAGCGCAATTCCGGGTCCTTGGTTAAATTTCCAATCAATAATACTTTGTTTAAACTTGCCATATGACACTCTCCTTGGAGACGGGTCCCCTTAGACCCGAACAGTCAAAAAGCGCAGGACCTGTTCATTGATGCGCAGGATGCTATTCAATTTGGCAATACTAGAAGTTTTGGCTTCCACATTCAAAAGATAATAAGAACCTTCGATGATCTTTTGGATCGGAAAACTCATTTTATGGCGCTCAAGCCACAACTGGCTGTTGACCAATTTGATCTCACTTTTGCTCAAGGAATCAGCCACCTGCTTGGCAATATCATCCTTGGTGCTTTGTGGCGCGTGAGCATCCACAATATAAACCAATTCGTATTTGTTCATTTTCCCCTCGTTATTTTTCTTTTACTTCCTGTTGCTTGTTGTACTTATTCATTGCTTCCGCTGCACCTTCGGTCACCCAGCATGTGACACAGTCTAGTGCATGATTGATAAATTCCGGCAGAACTTTTTTCTGCTCGGAGGTGAAATTCGTGAGCACATAATCCGATGTTTCTTGGGCGGCCGGTGCACCAATGCCTAAACGCAGCCGGGCAAAACGGTTTCCCCCCAAATGCTCAATAATGGATTTTAAACCATTATGCCCACCCGCACTTCCCAATGGGCGGACCCTGAGCTTGCCAAAAGGCAGCGAGAGATCATCGCAAACAACTAAAATATTTTCTGGATCAATCCCTTTGGAGCGGGCCAATTGGGCCACCGCAACACCGGAATTGTTCATAAATGTCGTCGGCATCAACAAAGAACATTCAATATCATGGACAACAGCATTAGAAAGCATGCCTTGATGGCTTTCCGAGTTACGCCATGACACCTTATGCAAAGAACCAAATGCTCCAAGGACCAAAAAACCTAAATTGTGACGTGTCCAGGTATACTTGTGTCCCGGGTTTCCCAGGCCCACAATCAATTTTCTCACTTCTTGGCGTCGTCCTTCTTGGCAGCTTCAGGCTTCTTCGCAGTACCAGCAGCTTCAGCGCCTTCTTCCTTCTTCTTTTCCTTCAATACTTCAGGCTCAGCACCGGCAGCTGCAGCTTCACCTTCAGCAGGTGCGGCAGCAGTTTCTTCACGCATGGAACCGGCAACAGTCACGATCACAGATTCTGGATCATGCTTGGTGCGCACACCCTGAGGTAATGCCACGTCCTTGACGTGAATGGAATCATGCACGCCCAAATTGGTGACATCAACTTCCAAATGGTGAGGAATATTGGTCGGCAAACAGATAATATCTAGTTCCCACATCAAATGCTCGAGGGTACCGCCATCGCGCTTGACACCAATAGGATCGCCCTTGGTCAAGACCTTGACCTTAATTTCGATCTCTTTGTCGAGTGAGATGCGGTTAAAATCAATGTGGATGACTTCATCAGTCACCGGATGAAGTTGGATGTCTTTGATAATCGCAGGAAAATCAGAAAGCTTTTTTCCTTCTTCCACTAAATTTAAATGATAAATCAAACTCTCCCCTGCATGCTGACGGGAAATACGATCATAGGCTTTACGGTCAGCTTGAATGACGGTGGGTTTTGCACCGCCCCCATAGATAATGCCGGGGATTAAGTTTGAACGACGGATTTGACGGTTCTTGGATGAGCCCGTTGCTTTTCTGAGTTGAACATCAAAATTAATTTGTTCCATTTTATTACCTTCCTGTCTTGTTATGTCATTCCGGCGAAAGCCGGAATCTTTTTCTTAATTTCTAATCTCTTCGAATAAACTGCTAATTGATTCCGCATTATGCGTACGCGCGATCGCTTCAGCCAATAAAGGAGCAATCGACAATTGTTTGATCTTTGGATTGGGGGCCCCGTCTTTTAAAGGAATACTGTTGGTGACAACCACCTCGAGCAATTCCTTGCAACTGGCAATCCTTTCTTTGGCCGGCCCGGAAAGCACCCCGTGGCTTGCGGCTGCATAAATACCTTTGGCCCCAAAACTTTTTAAAATTCCTACAGCTTCAACCAAGGAACCCGCAGTGGCAATAATATCATCCACCATGACCACATTCTTGTCCTTCACATCACCTAAGATGTGCATGACCTCGGTTTTCTCCGGAGACATGCGGCGTTTATCGACAATGGCCAATCCAGCATTTAGCCGCTTGGCATAGGCGCGGGCCATCTTGATACCGCCCACATCAGGTGATACAACCACCAAATCCTGGATCTGAAGCTCTTTGAAATATTCAGCGAGCACATTGATCGCATATAAATGGTCAACAGGTATATCAAAGAAACCCTGCAGCTGGGCTGCATGCAAATCCATGGTCAAGACGCGATTGACACCGGCTGCAACAATCAAATTCGCCACAAGCTTGGCTGTAATCGGCACGCGCGGCTGGTCCTTGCGGTCTTGACGCGCATACCCGTAATAAGGGATCACAGCCGTAATACGGTCAGCCGAAGCCCGACGCACCGCATCAATCAAAATCAAGAGCTCCATCAAATTATCATTGACCGGCGGGCAGGTCGGCTGCACGATAAAAACATCCTGGCCGCGGATATTTTCTTTAATATGGACGCGGATCTCGCCTTCGCTAAAACGCCCGACAAATACTTCCGTTTGCTTAATGCCAAGCTTTTGGCAAATTTCGCTTGTCAACCCTGGATTAGCATTCCCACCTAGCACCGATAACTTAGTCATGATTTCCTTAAAAGTACCTTCTTAATCACGCGTGCCGGGACCCCAACAGCCAGCATCCCAGCTGGAACATTTTTACCGTGGGCCACCACTGAGCCTGCTCCCACCACGGCCCCTGCACCAATCTGGTTAGGTGCCACTAAAATCGCATCAGAACCGATAAATGCCTTTGGGCCAATCAAGGTCTTATTTTTGTTGACCCCATCATAATTGGCGGTGACAGCACCAGCACCGATATTGGTTCCAGCACCAACAGTGGCATCGCCTAAAAATGAAAAATGCTTTTGAATCACCCCACGCCCTAAACTCGAACGCGAGACTTCCGCAAAATTCCCGATCTCAACCCCGTCACTAATACGTGTTCCAGGACGGATGCGGGCCATGGGCCCAATACTGCAATTTTTTCCAATCCGCACATCAGCATGGATCACGGTCATAGGTTGAATCACCGTGTCTTGACCAATTTTGACCCCTGCTTCAATAAAGGTCGTCAAGGGGTCCACAATGGTCACCCCTGCTAACATATGTTGACTCAAAATCCGCTGACGGATCACACTCTGGGCTTGCGCCAAATCTTCTCTGGTATTGACCCCAAAGGCTGATGTTTCATCTTGGGTTGTAAAGGTACCTACTTTTTTACCTTTAGCACGCAATAATTCGATCACATCCGTCAGATAATATTCTTTTTTAAAAGGATTAAGCCTCACTTTTTTTAGCGCTTCAAATAAATCCGCTGCTTCAAAACAATACACACCGACGTTGATTTCATTAATTTTCGCTTCCTCAAATGCCGCATCTTTTTGTTCCCGGATCGCCTTGAAAGCGCCTTCTACATCCCGCAAAATCCTGCCATAGCCATGAGGACATGCAACAGTCGCTGTTAAGACGGTAGCTGAAGGTTTGACGCGACGGTGTTCTCGTAGCATAGAAACAACGACGTCTTTGGACAACAGCGGAGTGTCTCCACAGAGCACCAACACTGTCCCCGTAAACCCCTTTAAATGCGAAGCACAACGATTAACAGCGTCACCAGTACCCAGCAATTTGTCCTGAATGACAAATTCCGCATCTTGGCCCACGGCCTTTTTAACCTGCTCTGCCCCGTGGCCTATGACAACATATGTTTTCAAAGAACGTAAAGCTTTCGGTATGTCTAAAACGTATTCAAGGACCGGCTTGCCGCAAACCTTATGCAGCACTTTCGGCAGCTGCGATTTCATCCGAGTGCCCTTGCCTGCTGCTAAAATAATCGCTTTAAAAGAATGCATATTTAAAATTGCCCAGCCAGGACTCGAACCTGAACAACGAGATCCAAATTCTCGGGTGCTACCATTACACCACCGGGCAGTAAATCACATTGTGCTAACCACAAAAACTTGGAGGTATCGCCTGTCAAATTTTGCCTGGAGGTCAATCGCGTGTTTTTGTGACTGGG
>Ga0206864_1261_pt3 | contig 10750 bp, 10 predicted proteins | sample Alteio_BWOrgCont_42_FD_152632 | JGI IMG/M metagenome (GOLD analysis project Ga0206864, IMG submission 152632) | Enriched cells from forest soil in Barre Woods Harvard Forest LTER site, Petersham, Massachusetts, United States -... | ecosystem: Environmental > Terrestrial > Soil > Temperate forest >...
ATCTACAAATAACTGTTTGAAAACACCGATAACACTTGCATCAGAGGCGGAGATCAGCAAACCGGCCTGCACCATCATCTGCAAAAGCCCAACCGTTTTCATACATACCGATTTTCCGCCTGCATTTGGGCCGGAAACTACGATTACCCGTGTCCCTTCATCAATCTGAACGTTCAAAGGAACGACAGTCTTTTTTTCCTTCTTAAAATTTAAAAATAAAAGCGGGTGACGGGCATTGGTTAGTTTGAGTTTAGCTTCATTGATCACCTCGGGCATTTCACCTTCAATATCAATAGCAAAGAGCGCTTTGGCCCTCACAAAATCAAGTTTGGTTAACAGGTTGTGGTAAGAAAGCAAAAGTGGCACATATGGCCTTAAATCATCGGTTAAAGCAGTTAATATTTTTACAATTTCGCGCCTGCGTTCAAATTCAAGGTCACGGATATTATTGTTTAAAGTAAAAACTTCTTCCGGTTCTATATAAACAGTTTGCCCTGATGAAGATTCATCATGAATAAAGCCTTTTAATTTTCGTTTATTTTCTGCTAATAACGGGATACACAAGCGGCCATCGCGAACGGTTAATGACCCGTCGGCTGTCCAGCCATTGCTTGTTGCGTTTTTAAATACCTGGTCTATTTTTTTTCGGGCTTCCTGTTCGGCTTTGGTAATGCCTGATGTTATATCCAGCAGGTTGCGTGAAGCATTGGGCCTTATCTTTCCTTTTTGATCAATAATTAGATCTATTTTTTTGAGGATGGTTTTTTCAATGGGCAGGTGTTCAAATAAAGCCTCCAGGTTTGGATATTGGCCTTCACGCTCATTAAAATAAGCAATTACGGCAAAAACCGTAGTTAATGATGCCTGTACCTGGTAAAATTCTTCTTCGCTTAAAAATATGCCTTCAATCTTAGCTTTGTTAGCGAGTGTTTTTATATCAAAAAAATGATGAATAGGTAAAGCGGCATCGTTCTCCAATATATTTTTAAACTCATTGGCCTGACCCAAAAACTTACGGATATTATCGTAATTATCCATTACCTGTATTCGGTCAACCATTTGCCGGCCCATTTCACTCAGGCAATGCGCTTTAATTAATTCCTTTACCTCGGTAAAACCCAGTTTATCAACACTATTTTGGGGGTAAAGCATTGTATTGTTTTTGTTGTATTTTAGTAAGTGAATCAGCTTTCTTTGTAAGGTTTTTTATCACCTGCTCATATATGGCCTGCAATTCTACCGGCTGGGTGGTATAATATTTAAGGCTTTTGCTGAATTGCGCCGTATCAGTATGATGCTTTTTAAACAAGGAAAGGTACCTGCCTGTCCCGTATTTATAAAGGCTGTCAGGATTTTGCGGGATGGTATAAATGCCGCCATCGATAAGGTGAACTTCGGTTAACAGGCTGACCATCTGGTCATGTTTTATAATTCCCCCGTTAGTCTTATTCCCCGTGCAGGAATATAAAAGAAAGGATACTGAAAAAAACAAGATGATATATTTATGCATTCTGTAATTTAGCGGTTTATAATTAAGCAAAATTACGGATAAATGAGCATTGCAGATAATGTTAAGCGCCTAAAAAAAGAAACTACGCCAATAAATGTTACCCTGATAGCGGTATCAAAAACAAAACCTGTTGAAGAAGTAAAGGAAGCTTATGATGCCGGGCAGCGTTTATTTGGTGAAAACATGGTGCAGGAATTGGTTGAAAAGCAGGAACATTTGCCAAAAGATATACAATGGCACCTAATTGGCCACTTGCAAAGCAATAAAGTAAAGTATATTGCCCCTTTTATCAACATGATACAATCGGTTGATAGTTTAAAGCTTTTACAGGAAATAAATAAACATGCCGAAAAAAATAATCGCGTTATCGATTGCCTCTTACAGATATATATTGCCGATGAAGAAACAAAATTCGGGCTCGGTTTTGATGAAGCAATTGAACTGCTCCGGTCGGAAGAGTTGGCGGCATTAAAATATATACGTATACGCGGGTTAATGGGCATTGCCACAAATACCGCAAATGAAAAGCAAATAAAGGACGAGTATTATGAGCTTAAAACTTTTTTTGACGGCATAAAACAGAGTTTTTTCAGGAAGGATGCCGCTTTTGATACCCTTTCGATGGGCATGTCGGCCGATTATAAAATTGCTATTGAACAAGGCAGTAATATGGTAAGACTTGGAAGCACTATTTTTGGAGCGAGAATTATCAAACACTGGAAAAATAATTAGTCTGAACCTGGATTAAGCTGATTTAGATGATTCTTATGATTTTTTTAACAAATCTGCTAAATCAATAAAATCTGCTTAATCCCGGTTCAGACAAAAATGACCTAATGACCAATGACACAATGACCAACATAAGAACAGCTAAAAAAGAAGATTGCCCGAGATTACTTGAACTTGTAAATGAATTGGCGCTTTTTGAAAGGGCGCCGCAGGAAGTTACTGTTACTTTAAAAGAGTTTGAAGATGCAGGCTTTGGCGAAAAACCGGTTTGGAGAGCTTTTGTTGCCGAAACCGATGGAATAATTGTTGGTTTTGCTTTATATTACATCCGGTATTCAACATGGAAGGGTAACCGGATGTACCTGGAAGACCTTATAATTACTGAAAGCATGCGGGGGAAAGGCATCGGAAAATTATTGTTCGACAGGCTTATTATTGAGGCAAGGGAATTAGGCTTTAGCGGCATGGTATGGCAAGTGCTCGACTGGAATGAGCCTGCTATAAATTTCTACAAAAAGTATGAAGCTTCGGTTGAGGCCGGATGGCTTAATGCTTCTTTATCAAGAGAACAACTCTTAAAAATTGAATTATGAAAATAAGATATCTTTTACTTGTTTTTATAGCTTTTGTAATAAGCTCATGCATGTGGGGAGGGTCGAATGAGCAGGCGCCCGCTATCACTACAGATACGCTTAAATATACGTATAAAACCCTTAAACAACGTGACCCTGCCTGCGGTAACAAGCCAGATAGCGAGTGCGCTTTAGTTGATATAAAATACCCTGAATTTCACCATAATTCGGCCCTTAATGATAACGTAAAGCATAAACTGTTAACAATGTTCTGGAGCGATTCGTTATCTGTAACTGATACCAGCCTGCAAAAGTTTGCTAAAGATTTTATTGACTTATCAGTAAAAGATACAATTAAAGAGCCATCCGCTGTTTATAAGGTTGAAAGCTCGGCTATAGTTGAAAGACAGGATTCAAGCCTCACAACAATTTATTTTTCCGGTCGTACTTATGCCGGCGGGGCACATGGCAGCAATGATTATTCATTTATAAACTGGAATACAAAGGCTGCCAGGGTAATTAAACTAAATGATATATTTATTGATGGTTCTCATGAAAAGCTAACCCAAATTGCCGAGAAAATATTCAGGAAACAGGAAAAGCTAAGTGATACCGTATCCCTTAAAGAAAAATACTTTTTTAATAAAGGCAAATTTGCACTCAATAATAACTTCCTTATCACGCCAACTGGTTTAATATTCTTATATAATGAGTATGAGATCAAATCTTTTGCGGAGGGGATCACACAACTTAATATCCCATACGAACAAATTAAATTTTTATTAAGGCCAAATACTGTTGTTGCACAATATATTAAATAATGCTTGTTTTTAAATTCGGAGGGGCTTCCGTAAAGGACGCCAATGGTATAGTCAACCTTGCCAGTATTGTTAAAAAATTTGACGGAGAACAATTGCTGATCGTGCTTTCGGCAATGGGTAAAACCACCAACGCGCTCGAAAATCTTACTAAAGCCTATATTGATGGAGATAATAACATTCATGTTATTTTTGAAGATATAAAGAAATACCACTTTGCTATTTTAGAGAAGCTATTTGAGCCTTCGGATGCAATATTTGACGAAATCGCCAATACTTTTGTCGAAATAGACTGGATCATTGAGGATGAACCTCACGATGACTATGATTTTACCTATGATCAGATAGTTTCTATCGGTGAAATGGTATCTACCCGCATTGTTAATGCATACTTGAATAAAGAAGGTATAAAAAGTACCTGGCTTGATGTACGAGGCTATATCCATACAGATAATACCTACCGGGAGGGAGTTGTGCAATGGGATAAAACGCGTATTGCTATAAGCAAGGATATCCCCGCACTTTTACAAAAAGGAACAGTGGTAACCCAGGGCTTTTTAGGCGGCACTTCCGAAAACTTCACTACCACCCTGGGCCGGGAAGGATCGGACTATACAGCTTCGATATTTGCGGCATGCCTGGGCGCAGTTTCAGTAACTACATGGAAAGATGTGCCGGGGATATTAAATGCCGACCCTAAATTTTTTGACGATACAGTTAAATTTGATGAGCTTAGTTATACAGAAGCTATTGAAATGACTTATTATGGCGCCAGTGTCATCCACCCCAAAACCATTAAACCGCTTCAAAATGCTGAAATACCCTTGCTGGTAAAATCTTTTACCGACCCTGATGCCCCCGGCACAATAATTAAAAGTAATGTAGTTAACCGATTTGTAAAACCTGTTATCATACTGAAACAAAACCAGGTACTGCTTTCAATATCCGCAAAGGATTACTCCTTTATCTCCGAAAATCATTTAAGTAATATTTTTGGCTTGTTTGCCCAGGGCCAGGTTAAAGTGAATGTGATGCAAACATCAGCCCTTAGTTTTACTGTTTGTATTGATTTTTATGAAGAACGGTTTAAAAAACTTTTGAAAGGGTTAAGCGCAGATTTTAAGGTAAAATATAATGACAACCTAACTTTGATCACGGTACGGCATTATACGCAGGCATCGTTAAATGAGATAACTGCCGGAAAAACTATACTGCTTGAGCAACTTAGCAGAAATACAATACAGTTGGTGGTTAAGTAATGTTAAAACTGTAAAAAAAATGTTAAACTACCAGCATTTCATCGTTTTTAAATAGCAATGGGCTATATTAGCCCGGTACAGCCGGATAAATCCCCTTTTATGAAATTTTTGAAGACATTTATTACTTTCTCTTTATTTGCTATAATTTTCTATTTGCCTGCATCAGCCCAAAATGACATGTCTGTTTTAAACCAGATCATGACAAAAACAGCCAAAATTTATAATGACTTCCCGATTGAGAAAGTTTATCTTCATTTTGATAAGCCCTATTATGCCGTTGGGGATACAATATGGTTTAAAGCTTATTTAACTATTTATCACCATCAGCCTTCTCCCTTAAGCAGGGTTATTTATGTTGATGTATTAGGGCCACGGGATACATTAATGCAATCGTTAAAATTACAGGTAAAAAATAGTGTTACATGGGGCTTTATCCCGGTTTCGCAATATGGTTATAAAAAGGGGAATTACCGGGTAGTTGCCTATACCAATTATATGAACAATTCGGGTGTTGCTTATTTTTTTAATAAAAATATACCTATCGGTGATGCTATAAATAACGAGTTATCTACCCAGGTCTCATTAAAGCGGGCTATAGTAAATAAACTTTCAAAAATATCTGCCGGCATTTATTATAAAGATGCCGATGGAAATCCATACAGCGATAAAAAGGTGAGCTGGACCGTTCAAAAAGAAGACGAAACGATTGTGAAAGGGAAAGGTGTAACAGATAAAGATGGCTTTATGGATATCAGTTTTGTAAATCTTAAAAATACCGGCCTTGATTCCGCCAGTTTAATTACGGTTATCGATAATGGGAACAGGAAACAGTTCACAAGTTCATTTCCGTTAAAATCAATTGCAGCGACAAATGACGTGCAGTTTTTCCCTGAAGGCGGCCAGTTGATGCCAGGTATACGTACAAAAATATTTTTTAAAGCCATAAAACCTACCGGCCTTGGAATTGATTTAAAGGGTACAATTACCGATAACAATAATAATGTAGTTGCTGAATTTACATCTTCCCATTTAGGAATGGGGGTGTTTATTTTAACACCCGAAGATGGTAAAACGTATACTGCAAACGTAACCTTTGCTGATGGGTCATCAGCTACTCCTGATTTACCTAAAATACAAACAGGAGGTATAGATTTAAGTGTTGAAAATAGCAACCCGGATGTTTTGACCATTAAAATACAAACTGATACTTCGTTTTTGGAGGCTTACAAGGGCAAAACCTTTTTTATTTTGGGGAAAGCAAACGGCGCTATCTGTTATGCCGCCAAAACAACTTTACAAAGCCGGGTATACGGGGCTTCTATCCCTAAAAACAAGTTCCCTACAGGAATAGTGCAGATGACCCTTTTTACTGACGATGGCGAACCCATAAGTGAAAGGATTGTTTTTATCCAACACAATGACCAGTTAAACCTCTCTGTCAGCAGTGATCAGCCCGCATACACAACCCGGCAAAAAGTAAAACTAAATATTACTGCAAAAAATAATGACCAGCCTGATGAAGGTAATTTTTCGGTAACCGTAATTGATGACTCGAAAGTGCCTTATGATGAAAACTCGGAAACAACGATTTTAACCAACCTGCTCTTAACATCGGATATTAAAGGGTATATTGAAAAACCTAATTATTATTTTAATCATCCCGATGAAAAGACAATGCAAGACCTGGATATTTTATTGCAAACGCAAGGTTACAGGCGCTTTTCGTATGATGGTATCATGAATAATAAATACCCGTCGATAACCTTTCTGCCCGAGCAGGGTATTAACATAACCGGTACACTAAGATACTCAAGTGGTATCCCGGTAAACCGGGGAAATGTAAGTTTGCGTATTCCTGACAGAAACTTTTCGGAAAATGTGGTTACCGATGTGGATGGCCGCTTTAAATTCACAAACCTTGTGTTTTTAGATTCGGCAAAGGTTAATATAAGCGCACGTAATAATGAGCGTGCCAGTGACCTGGTGATTACCCTTGATAACGATTTGTCGCAAAGTGTCCCCGTGAATTTTAGCGCGCCCGGCGAGGTAATGAACATTGATAGCACGCTTAGTGCATATTTAAAGAATAGTAAAATACAGTACAGCAATTTACACATACTAAAAGAAGTTGTTATAAAGGATACAAGAATAGTTAAAATTTCCAGCCACAAAGATTATGGCAGTTTATCCAGTTTAAGCAGTGAACCTGATCATCTTATCAAAGGCGACCTGCTAAAGGGTTGTCCAAATGTTTTAGAATGTTTAAAAAGCCTTGCCATGGGAATAGTATTTGAAAAGGATAATTTTTATGTTTTGAGAGATTATAGCCAGGGGAAGCAAATACCCATGCAGATATTTTTAAGGGGTTCGCCGATAGATATTAATACTTTGGGTACGCTTGATGCAAATGCAATAGAATCTGTTGAGGTATTTTTAAAAGACGAATTAGGGCTTATAAACAGCAGTTATGGTACCAATGGGGCTATTGTAATAAACATGAGAAAAGTTGAAACTACAAAAATAAGCTACCAGCAACTAAAAGACCTGATGCCGCAAAGAAATGAGGTATCTGTGAACCCAAAGGGATATGCCGCTATAAGGACATTTTACATACCGAGGTATAATGGCCCGAAAGAAACACAAAATACAAAAACCGATACCCGCAGCACCATTTATTGGAACCCAAATGTAATAACAGATAAAACCGGTGCAGCAGAATTAGAGTATTTTAATGCCGATGGCCAGGGAACTTACCGTGTTATAATTGAAGGCATTGATAAAGACGGGAACATCGGGAGGCAGTTGTACAGGTATACTGTGAAGTGATTGGTTGTAAAAGAGTTGTAAGAGTTGTAATGGTTGAAGAAGTTGTAATTTAGTATAATCCTTTACCACTGCTTACAGTCCTTTCAATTTCTTTTAACTCTTTACAACATTTACAACTCTTACAACATTTATAACCAAAATGAATAAACTAACCCCATTCCACGTTGCCGTACCGGTTTATGATTTGGAAGAATCAAGGAAATTTTACAGGGAAGTATTGGGCTGCAGCGAAGGACGAAGCTCGGACCAGTGGACAGACTTTAACTTATTTGGGCACCAGTTTGTTATACATTTAAAACCACGGCCTGCTGAAAAAATTGAACACCATTTTAACCCTGTCGACGGCCATGATGTACCCGTACCGCATTATGGTGTTGTATTGGAATGGGAACAATGGCGCGAATTAGAAAAAAGATTGAAGGAGCATCAAATAAAATTTGTGATAGAGCCGTATATCCGTTTTAAAGGCTTGCCGGGAGAACAGGCTACCATGTTCTTTTTAGATCCTTCGGGCAATGCACTTGAATTTAAATCTTTTAAAGATTTTGGTCAGCTATTTGCTGTATAAGCAACCAATTAAAGTTAATAAGGGTATTACCCATGTAGAGTAGAGATGCAATGCATTGCGTCTCTAAGTTATATTAATTAAATTTGCTTATGGATGTAAATGAGGTTGAGCGGTTAATAAAGATCAGTAAGGAACACCCCTTAATGCCTGAAACTTATATCCCCTGGCAGCTTGAACCAAAGCCCGAAGATGTTTTTCTACCTGAAATGCTGACTTCATTGCACGGGCTTGAAATATATGATACCCTTACACCAGCCCAAAAATTAGATCTCGGCAGGCACGAATTAGTACAGGTAATAGCTTCTTATGCCTGGGGCGAATGTTTGTTTTGCTTTTTTATGACAAGACATATCCTTACCCTGCCCCTGGACAATGTTGAGCACCGGTTTTTGTTAAGGGAACTGATTGAAGAATTCAGGCACCAGGAAATGTTTGGGCAGGCTATCCTCAAAATTGGTGGTAAACCTATCAAACAGTCTGGCATACACAAGTTTTTTGGTGATTTCAGTAATAAATATTTACCGGCAGATTACCTTTTTATGGGCAGTGTATCCGTTGAGTTGGTTACGGACGTTTATGGTAACTATGCCAGGCGGACGCCAAATATTTATCCTGTTTTAAAAAAGATGTTCGATCTTCATAACATAGAAGAAGCCCGCCATATACTATTTACCAAAAGCCTTTTAAAAACATATTCCGAAAAAGCAGGCTATGTAAAACGAACTTTATATAGCTATGTCATTTTGTTTAATATTTTATTTGTGCGCACCATGTATGTAAAAAAGGAAATATATGAGCGCATTGGCCTCGAAAACCCGGAACAGGTTTACAAACTGGCTTCTAAAAATTTTAAACGGAAATTCAGTGAAACCTGCCTTAATGATATAATAAAATTTGTTGATAGTTGGAGGGGTCTTAATAGTGCAACCAGGTGGGCATGGCGCAGGATATTGGGGGCAAAAGTTTGAACTTGATCTTTAAATGTTTTATGTTCGGTAAAATAATACGAATCATAATATAAACCGGATGATTGAAAACATAAAGGCATTCCTCGATTCAAAAGTAATACAGTACAACCACCCGGGCTTCATTAAAAACGACCCGGTATCCATCCCTCACCTTTTCACCAAAAAGCAGGATATCGAGATCATGGGGCTATGGGCGGCGGTATTAGCCTGGGGGCAGCGGGTTACCATTATCAATAAATGCCACGAGTTAATAAAACTGATGGATGGTGCACCTTACGATTTCATCACTAATCACAAGGAAACCGATTTAAAAAAACTCTTAAAATTTAGGCATCGTACTTTTAATGATGTAGATACCTTGTATTTTATTTCGTTTTTCAAATATCACTATTCCAATAACGACTCATTGGAGTCTGCCTTCATGCCCGCAGAAACAACCATTAACCCCCTTGTCATCCTGAGCGATAGCGAAGGATCTTCTAAAAGCGACATAAACGCCAATGCAACAGCAGCAGAGCCGATAGAAAAATACCTTAACCATTTCAGAAACTACTTTTTCTCATTACCTGATTATCCCAACCGCACCAAAAAACACATCTCATCCCCATCGCAAAAATCAACCTGTAAGCGGTTGAATATGTTTTTACGCTGGATGGTTCGGAAAGATGATTGTGGCGTTGACTTCGGTGTCTGGAATCATATAAAACCTTCAGAACTCATTTGCCCCTGCGACTTGCATGTTGACCGCGTTGCCCGCAAACTCAACCTCATCACCCGCAAACAAACCGACTGGCAAACCGCAGTTGAACTTACCCAACGTTTAAGGGAATTTGACCCGGCTGACCCGGTGAAATATGATTTTGCACTGTTTGGGTTGGGAATAGAGGAACATTTTTAGCTTTTTGGATTTCACCGATTTTTTTAAGAGCGATTTCACCGATTATTGAAACTTGTCATGAATTGATAATAGTTGAAAGAAACTGCAAATTGTATATTGAATCAATCTTTAGTAAATTTGGATATGACAATGCTCACAGTAAATATACAAAATGAAAAAGACCTTCCTGTTTTGCAAGAAATACTGAACCGGTTTGGCTTGGAATATGCTGTTGAAAATGAAGAGGAATATCTTTTTTCAAAAGCAGAAATTGAAAGTCTGGTGAAAAGGAAACAGGATTTCATTGATGGTAAAACTACAGCCCGCAACTGGAAGGAAATAGCAAAAGAATTAAACCGAAAATATGGCGCTATTCCTCCTGAAAAATCGATGTAGTTACAATTATGAAATCCATAATCGGTGAAATCATCTAATTCTCTTCCTTAAAATACATCTTATAATAATTCATGTGCTTTTCATCATCAAAGCCTTTTTCAATCAGCTCTTTATCGCCATGAATATAGATATGGAAATTCTTATCCAGCTTTAGCACGCTTTTATAAACTCTGGCTTGTTTTTTTACAGCGCTGCCCGATATTTCGAAAGTATCGGCAATGGGGCTT
>Ga0206864_1294_pt2 | contig 10688 bp, 11 predicted proteins | sample Alteio_BWOrgCont_42_FD_152632 | JGI IMG/M metagenome (GOLD analysis project Ga0206864, IMG submission 152632) | Enriched cells from forest soil in Barre Woods Harvard Forest LTER site, Petersham, Massachusetts, United States -... | ecosystem: Environmental > Terrestrial > Soil > Temperate forest >...
TTCTTGTGCGGCGCTGCGGAGGGACCCTTTGCCCCGACGCCGCGGATCGACGAGGGTTGGCATACGTTCTTGCTTTTCACCGAAGATTACTGGGAATTCTGCCGGCAAATGTTCGGGAAAATGATCCACCATCGGCCGCGCGGTCATGACGAGCCGAAGTCGGAGAGGATAGTGCCTCGTACACGCGAGGCCGCGAAGCTCTTTGTCGGAAAGCTCTCGGCGAACTGGCGTTTCGTCGGTGCGGCAGATTGCTGCTCCGATTGCCCGTGCGAGTCCTGTTCGGCATCGACTAACTGCCAGAATTGACCCTCCAACGGGCCTGACCGAACTGTAGATATGGACGCCCCAAATACCGTTGAGCTGCAGGCTGAGATCGAACGGCTTCGGTTTGAAGTGCTGACAATCAGGTCGCATTGCCAAGAGGCTATAAATTGCGAACGAGCTTATCTGGTTCAGGTACACGATCGCGCCATCCAAAAGTTGGAAGGAAAATTCTGCGGCCGTGCGTTTCGACAAAGAGAAAAAAAGGTGGGTGGTCTCCGCGTACGAAAGGCCACAACCTGATGAAACGCGTCCGACCAGCAATTTGGATTCAATAGTCACAGAGACGATCGTAAGCGCGACAGACGCCCAACTAGGAATCCGGATTAGTAGACCACAAAGTATCAAATGGGTCGCATTTGGCGTAAATCGAAAATCGTGCCATACGGCTTTGGTAGGTGAGGTCGTAGATTCACGCACAGAGTCGCAGATTCGAGAGTGTTTCGAACGCCTAGAGACGGCTCACACAGAACTGGATTTCGTACCGATAACTCCAGCCGCCGTCCTTGAGTTCTTACGGACGAGACAATGCTCGGATTTTCTGCGTCTAGGATTGCACTTACTTCTTTTGCGGCGCTTTCCCGAGGAGGTAAAGATCGTCCGCAGCTAATCTATGCATTCGCACGAATTAAAGTCAAAATGCGGGAATGCTGTTTGAACGAGGGAATAAAAGAGGATTGAGTCTCGAAGACAGGGCTTCTCCGAACCCTTGGCCCGGACACCAGTTGTTCAGCATTCCTTCAGGAAAGGTTTCGCACGGACGAACGATCCTGATTCCATCTTCCATCATCACGGCCGTATAGACGCTCCGCGTGTTGCTCTGAGTATTGGCTGCAGCACGATGAAAAGTCCATCCGGTATGAAAGCCCACGTCGCCAACGCCAAAGTGTGACGCCACCTCGGGAAACGGTCCGAATTTGAAATACTTCATGACCGATTCGGATGTACCGCCGGAAACTTTTTCACGCTGACGGACGTCTAACAAATGACTACCGTCGAAATATCGGATGGCGCCCATTTCCGGCGAAGTTGATTGAAGAGGAATCCACGCGGTAAGGGTCTTTTCCGATGAAACGGGCCAGTGGAATTGATCTGCATGGATTGGAGTTGCCGACGCACCCGCCGGCTTATTCAAAAACTGGTCGTGAGATAAGCGGATTCCGTCCACTCTCATCAGCGACGCCGCGAATTGGGCGATTCCAGAATTGAAGACGAAATCGCGAACCATCGGCGCACGCGTCCAAACATTGGCGATCTTGTCGAAAGCCCGTAGGTACGGGTCTTTTGCGCTCAGGCAGTCTCCCGCATGCATGGACGCCTTCGGTATGCCCTGTATGGCTTCGTTGATTACTGCAATTATGTCCTCCGTAATTAAACGCTTCACTAATAGCCACCCTCGGGAGTGGAAGTGTCGGATCTCATCTACCGTAGCGGCCGATCGGACGAGTTTCATAATTCGAGGAAAAAGGGGGCGTTGCCGCCTCCTCGATTGGTTGGACGTTTCCTTCTCAGGCGCTCAGCAGCTGCCTCCCGGACCGGCGCACGCGATGTGGTAGGTTCCATTGTCAAATTGCCGGCGCCAGTCTTTCAACAGGGGGTTGAGTTCGCCGCCGTAGGTCTTTTCGAGTTGCTCTACCGTGAACCGAGCGATCTTTTCCACTTCCGGCCCGGTTTCTTGAACCATCGGGTCGTGGTGAAAGAAATATCCTAGGAATTTCTCGCAGAACTGCCCGTAGATTCGGGTATTCAAGACGAAGTTGTGAAACGCCTCCTCGACAGGCGTTTTGAACATGACCATGTAAAGCTCCATGGTGTTGCGCGGGGTTAGCGCGATCCATTGGAGGAAGGCGTCAATCATATTGTCAGCTTCCGCCTCCGTAATCGAAGGGGTGTACCTGCGAATGGTCCAGCTGATTTGGGAATAGTCGAAATTGTCCTTCATTTCGCGGTAGAGGATTTTCCCGGCCTTGAGCACAGACGGGCGGATCGCGGACTTAGCGGTACGTGACGAGACGGTGGTATTCATTGTTGTGGATTGGATTCCTTGACGATGGTTCACTACCTTTATAGTCCATCTTTAGCCGGTTGGCTATGATACTACTGGTGTGAGAGCCGCCCAAACCGGTCCCCTGTCACATGCATGTGTGAGGAAATGGTGGCCCCCGGACGCGCAAATTCGGCCGATCTGCTTCTACGCGAACCCTCCATCTCCGACGCAAACTGGAAACTCGTTTGTGCAGCGTCGTCAACAAGAGCGAGCCAATGGGGCCACCGCGCCCATGGGTTTCGTGCGGCAACTGAGTTTCCCAACACGGAGTCCCATATCTAAAGCTAAGAGCGAAGCCTACTAACTTCACGCTGCGATAATCACTTGTATTCCATCGGCCTACGAACCTGACTTTGCCCGCCCCTAATTCGAGGCCGTCCAGCCCAAGATTGAGTCCCACCGACCAAAATCAGTAGTTCAGCTTCGCGTATATCCGCGTTGTGCCAGCCATCGCGGGCAATGGTGCTAGGACGGCCTTGCGACTATCCGCCGAGGAGAGCCAGGGGTATTCATTAAAGAGTCTTAATCACAGAACACAGAAGAATCACGTCCACTCGAGATCGTCACCAATCCTGAGCGGTCTTGGGCCATCCAGTTCGTGAGTGCACCGCCCCGACTCAGTCGCAAGTGCGCAAAGATTTCCGCGGACGCTATCCGGCGAAGCTCCCTTCGACATATTGCGTCGTGTGAAATGATGGTGATCAGGGAACTGTTCAAAATGAGAGAGAAACCTACATAATTGAACCCGAGGTTCCGTCCTCGGTAGCCTAGCGGCACCGGCGAAACTGGTAACGGTTTGGTCGAAAGCTGCCGCGACAATACACCCTATCCTTCGGGATGGGAAAACGACCGTGAGGGAGTTTTCCCGACTGCCAGCATCAATGGCGGTCGAGGGGTTAGGCTCGGTGGCACGCCCAACAGATGTGAACTGCCTAAAGGCGCCGTTAATGTCGACGAGCCAAAGATGCTGACAGGCTCGAACCAAAAGGTGACGCGGTCGGTTGTTCCAGCGACGCATTGGAACACGCGGACTCTCAAGACCGCCGGTGTTAGAACCAGGGGCTAAACCATCATTCGTTCGTTGATCACAACATGTTAAACCCGATGTCCCGCCTCCTCGGAGGCAAAGCTTGCCGCAAGGCATGCCGGCGGGCCAGCGGGTAGAGGAAGTTGGAGGAAGCTAACGCCGTCCTGTAACGGGACGGATAGGAGGAATCTCCGCCGTGAAAGCGGGCCCACTTCCAACAGGTCGTTCGTTACGAAAGAACTCGCAGAACCAACTCAGGAAGAAATCGCAAATGAACATGGAAAACTCCATGTGTGCCTCTTCCGGCAAAGCACTCGGCCGGGATCATCTCAAGTGGTCTCGACATGAGCGCCATGTCAGGCGGCTGCAAGCACGTATCGTAAAGGCAACACGGGTGGGACGCCATGGCAGGGCGCAAGCCTTGCAGCGGCTCCTCACCCACTCGTTTAGCGGAAAAGCCTTGGCCGTAAAACGGGTGACGGGAAATAAAGGCAAAAGGACCTCGGGGGTCGACGGAGCACTCTGGATGACCCCAGAATCCAAGTATAACGCTGTAGGGACGTTGAAACGTCGCGGCTAGCCCAATGGTGAATCGCTCTCTACTAATAGTCCTCCCTCCTTGAAAAGGTAGAAATACTGGACGATGCTCGATCTGGAACCTATCGTGATACTAATCGGGTTCTTAACGCTAATTAACCGACCCAAAGCCAATGTCAGAACCTACTATAATCTGCCCACAGTGCGGCTTTGAAACTAAACTTACTGAGTCTCTTACGGCGCCACTTATCGAATCCACTAAACGGGACTATGAAGCGCGGATAGCTCAAAAAGACGTCGAATACTCAAATCGCGAGAACCTCCTTCGGGACCGCGAGCTAATGCTATCGAAGGAAAAGGAGTCAATAGACAGCCAGGTCACCGCCAAATTGAAACTCGAGCGCCTAGCGATAGCCCAAGATGAATCCAAAAAGGCCAAACTCGCGCTTGCTTTGGATCTCGAGCAGAAAGCAAAAGAGATCATCAATCTTCAGGAGATACTTGAAGTTCGGGAGAGCAAGCTAGCCGAAGCACAGAAAGCTCAAGCGGAAGTCATCAAACAAGGTCGAGAGCTCGCCGATGCCAAGAGGGAGTTTGAACTAACCGTCGAAAAAAAAATTCAGGAAGGCCTTAGTTCTACTCGACAACAGGCGCGCAAAGAAGCCGAAGACGAATTGAAGCTTAAGGTTTCGGAAAAAGAGCAAACGATTTCGTCAATGCAAAAGCAGATCGAGGATCTAAGACGACGTGCCGAACAGGGCTCGCAGCAAATCCAAGGAGAAGTTCAGGAAATCGAGCTAGAAGCGCTCTTACGAGCACGATTTCCCCGCGACACCGTAACTCCAGTTCCGAAAGGTGAATTTGGGGGCGACGCATTGCAACGCGTAGTTGGATCGCTCGGGCAACAATGCGGGACTATCCTTTGGGAATCAAAACGAACGAAGAGCTGGAGCGACGGTTGGCTCGTGAAGCTTCGGGATGATCAAAGAGCATCTAAAGCAGAAATCGCCGTTCTCATTACACAGGTTCTTCCAAAGGACGTCGACGCGTTTGATTTTATCGACGGCGTATGGGTTGCTCATCCGAGGGTGGCAATTCCAGTCGCTATCATGCTTCGTCAGTCGCTCGTCGAAGTTGCCTCCGCAAGACAAGCTTCCGAAGGCTTACAGACGAAAACGGAACTCGTTTACCAATACTTGACTGGCCCGCGTTTCCGGCAACGTGTTCAGGGAATCGTTGAAGCGTTTAGCTCTATGAAAGAAGATCTTGATCGTGAGCGAAAAGCCATCTCGAAGCAGTGGGCAAAGCGTGAGGAACAAATCGAACGAGTAATGCAATCCACAGTCGGCATGTATGGCGATTTGCAGGGTATTGCAGGAAAAACAATCCAGGAAATCGAAGGCCTTGAGCTCAAGGAGATCGGCGATGACAACCCGTCGCCATTAAAAGACATCGGCGTCTAAAATACTAGCTGCGTGGACCAAAAGCAGCCACGCGTGATCCAGAAATTTGCTGACACTTCAACTATTCTTTAGACCGAAATCTCCAAATCCACTCGATCAACACACGTTTGTTTTCGCGAATGATTATGTGAGGTGTGCCACTCGCCGGAGCGAACGCTGACCCCGGAGAGTCCGGAAATCGGAATGCATCGCCAATTGCTTTCCGAACCGTCAATAATTGGACCGCTGCTGCTACCGCCTGCAAATTGGTAAAAGAGGGCCTGTTCTTTTCCATTTTTCTCCCCGATGACATGGGGGCACATTTCCCGAATATGTCCGCTGTATGTTGCTATAACTTGTTGTTTTTTTGCGATGGCATCGCGGATTTGATTGTAAGTATTAGTCGGCATATATTTGTCCATCCGTGGATGGACTATTTAATATACAACAATGATTCGATCGCTAGGCAAGCATCCTAGTCGCACCTCGCCGACGTCCCTTCAGTATGTAGTGGCAATTTGTTGTGCCAGCAATTGGCAATAGCTCGCGACGAGGAGGGCTGAAATTCTTTCGGTAGATTGTCTCGCCGGAGCCCTAAGACACGATTCTTGCTTCTTAAGGAACCGAACAACTGCATCCAACTAGGCCTTCTCTAAGCGTACGGCCGACGAGCTCCAGCGGCGCAGAATAACATGCGCGCTCGAACGCCATCCACCCGTCGCGGTGGTCCACGATCCTCTCGAAGCACTTTTCTTCTGAACAAATAGAAAATACTTTATCATCGTCCCTTCCCGTGACAAGGCCGCTTGCCTTTGGAGCGTCGCCGGCGTTGCAAAGACTACAGTCCTACGCGAACGCACCGCCACCCCAGTCTTCGTCAGCGGGTATCAATTTCATCATCGATGCCCGACATTTCGATCCTAGAAGCAGCTCATGCTTCATAAGCTTGCATTCGCCAATGTGCCTTACTAACAGATTGTTGCATGAGCTTCTATAATGCTTGGGGATTTACTGATAACCCATTTAGCTCGGTTCCTCTGATAGCTGACGAACATGGCAATAAACTTCTAATCGGTAGAGAACGAGAGCTGAAAGATCTTATAGATCGCATCGAGAACGCGCCAAAGATTCCTACAGTAGAGGGTGGTCTCGGAGCCGGGAAAACAAGTCTAGTTAACGTCGCCACATATCGACTAACCAGAGACTTTCTTTCCGGAAAGGCCCCAGATTTGTACGTCGCGTGCTCTGAATTATTCCAAATTGGAAGTGTAAATGAAATACCACGCCTCGAAGACAATTTTTACTTTGCCGTCGCTCAAACGCTAATTTCTCTCAACGAGGAAAAATACAAATTCCAATTCGCGTCTTCGGCCAAAGAGAAAATTAACTCATGGTTGAACAGCCCCACGTTTAAAGGTGTTCAGTTCGGAATGTCGTTTTGGGGTAACGGAGGAAGTGTTGGCGGCAACGAGTCGCCTAACACGTCGCGGGGTTTCGACGCATCAGGATTTCGCAAGGCGGTTCGCGATTGGTTGATGGAAATCTTTGCGCTTGGAGGCGGCATTGTATGCATCATCGATAACATAGAGCTCCTGCAAGAATCTAGTGAGGCACGCCGGGCGATTGAAACAATTAGGGACACGCTACTTGCTACCACTGGCACACGATGGGTTCTTTGCGGAGCTAATGGAATAATGCAGGGAGTATTGACCTCTCCGCGGCTTAGCAGACGACTGCATTCGCCGATCGTAATTGATCGTCTAGAAGACAAATATCTGAATAATGTCTATGAGTCTCGAATGTCGGTGTTCGCAAAGTTTGAAGGCAGTGGACAACTGCCATTAACGGCGACGGCGTTTCATATTTTATATGACGCGTTAAATAAAAATTTAGGAAACTTAATAGCCGCAGCTGATGAGTTTTGCCAGTGGGCGAACAGCTGTAATAAAAACCCATTAAACGAGAAAGAGCGCGACGATACTTTTTATGAATGGTTCTATAATGACGTAAGGCAAGTGTATGCAGCCGCCAAAGCCGCTTGTAAGCCCCGAGCCCTAGAAGTGCTTGATGGAATAATTGGGATAGGCGGGAGTTGCTCTCCAAGCGACTTTGAAGAGTTCGGCTTCAAGTCGCAGCAGGTCATGCGTGCCCATGTCAAAGAATTAGAGGAAATTGGTTTATTGGAGAGCGTTGTTGACGAAAAGGACCAGCGACGAAAGTCGATTCAAGTAACGTCGAAGGGGTTCAGAGCCTACTACCAAAGGTGTCAGTTGGGAGTGAGCAGATCTTTGGCACAAGTAAGAGCCGCAATTAGCGCAGATTCGGACCTTGCATAGGCGGTGCAAGCAACTCCATTCGAAAATCAGATAAAATCTAGCCGGACCACCGAGCTGACAAATTCTCGAATCATAGTTTGCAAATGAGGCCACCAAAACCCCGGTTTCTACTTTAGCATCGGTTTACCGTTCTGCATTTGTTTCGAGTTCTACTGAATTAGCCCGCCGTCCGCACAATGCCCATAGCTCAAATCAGTTACAGGGTTTTGACTTTTGCGTCCCTGCCAATTGACGACATGACTGACCAACACCACTGGTCGTCTGGTCGACTATAGGTCAGTATCGCCGAGCGCCTTTTTGGGAAGGCATCGACCTACTTTTGCTCAACGCTCATGAACAATTGCATCAATGGACTATAGGATGAGGGTAACCAGTTTTCGTTAAACCGCTTGGCATTGCAACGGCCTGCCGCCAGTTTGCGAACATCGTTTTCCTGAGGAACTCCCTCACTACACCTATCCGCATGGCCGACCCCAATCTTTCCTCTTTCCTCTGGTCAGTCGCTGATCTCCTGCGCGGCGACTACAAGCAGTCCGACTACGGGAAGGTCATCTTGCCGTTCACAGTTCTCCGCCGCCTCGACTGCGTGCTGGAGTCGACCAAGCCTGCCGTCCTCGCCGAGCAGGCTAAGCGCAAGGGTTCCGGCATTAACCTTGAGCCCTTTCTGCTCCGCAAGTCCGGCCAGCACTTCTACAATACCTCGCCACTCGACCTAAAGAAGCTGATGGGCGACCAGGACCACATCGGCGAAAACCTACGCAAATACATCCAGGCCTTCTCGCCCGCAGTCCGCGACATCTTCGAACACTTCGAGTTCCACGCCCAGATCGATCGCCTCACCAAGGCCGGCCTGCTCTACCTCGTCACGGAAAAATTTGCCAACGCCAACCTTCATCCAGAGGTCGTGCCGAACGCCCAGATGGGCGCTGTCTTCGAAGAGCTCATCCGCAGGTTCGCCGAGCTCTCAAATGAGACTGCGGGCGAGCATTTCACGCCGCGCGAGGTTATCCGCCTAATGGTCGATCTGCTCTTCATCGAAGATGACGATGCACTTCGCAAGCCCGGGGTCGTGCGCTCACTCTACGATCCCACCGCCGGCACCGGCGGTATGCTTAGCGTCGCCGGCGAGCACCTCGCAGCCATGAATCCTGAAGCCCGCCTCGTCATGTACGGCCAAGAGCTCAACCCCGAATCCTACGCAATCTGCAAGGCCGACATGCTCATCAAGGGACAGGATATCACCAAGATCATCTTCGGCAATACACTCTCCGCCGATGGGCTGCCGGGACAAACCTTCGACTATGCTCTCTCCAACCCACCCTTCGGTGTTGAGTGGAAGAAGATCGAGAAGGAAATCCGTCAAGAGGCCGAGCAGAAAGGCTACAACGGCCGCTTTGGCCCGGGGCTGCCGCGAGTGAGCGACGGCTCGCTGCTATTCCTTCTTCACCTCATCTCAAAGATGCGCCCCGCCAAAGACGGCGGCAGCCGCTTCGGCATTGTTCTGAATGGCTCGCCGCTCTTTACCGGCGGCGCAGGCTCCGGAGAGAGTGAGATCCGCCGCCACGTCCTTGAGAACGACCTCGTCGAGGCAATAATCGGTTTGCCAACCGACATGTTCTACAACACCGGCATCAGTACCTACGTGTGGATTGTCAGCAATCGGAAGCCCACCAAGCGCAAGGGCAAAGTACAGCTGATCGACGCCTCTGGCTTCTGGCAGAAGATGCGGAAGAGCCTCGGTTCGAAGCGCAAGGAGCTTAGCCCCGAGCACATTGAGGACATTACCCAGCTCTTCGGCAGATTTAAGGAAGCGTCCCGCGAAGGCACCCCCATTAGCCGCATCTTCAAGAACGAGGACTTCGGCTATCGTACGATCACCGTCGAGCGTCCCGAGCGTGACGCCAAGGGCAAGGTCGTCCTCGGCGCCAAGGGCAAGACCAAGGGCTCACCCGTGCCCGATGCCGCCCTACGCGATACCGAGAACGTGCCACTCGCCGAGAACGTAGAGAACTATTTCAAACGCGAAGTTCTCCCTTACGCGTCTGATGCATGGATCGACCACGACAAAACCAAGGTCGGCTACGAAATCCCCTTTAACCGTCACTTCTATATTTTCCAACCGCCGCGGCCGTTAAGCGAAATCGACGCCGAACTGAAGACCGTCAGTGACAAAATCCTCACGATGATTGGTGGCCTTTCGAAATGAGCTTTCCGCGCTATCCTAAATACAAGGAAAGCGGCGCCGAGTGGATCGGTAAAGTGCCAGAACATTGGGAGGTGAAACCACTCTACGGCATAGTAACCGAACGAGCTGAATCGAATAAGGGGATGATCGAAGACAATCTCCTTTCTCTCAGCTATGGACGCATTGTTCAAAAAGACATCACATCCAACGACGGGCTTCTTCCTGAGTCGTTTGAAACCTATCAGATTGTTAGGCGCGGAGACATCGTGTTTCGGCTAACTGATCTTCAAAACGATAAACGCAGCCTGCGTTCTGCAATCGTCGAGGAGACAGGGATAATTACGTTCGCATATCTCGCGGTCACGCCTCGCGGAGCAAACTCGCGTTACATGAGTCACCTGTTTCGTGCGTATGATGCGAGCAAAGTGTTTTACTCGATGGGCGGCGGTCTGCGGCAATCAATGAAGTTCGCTGACCTTAAACGAATGCCGACACTCTTCCCGCCGCCAAACGAGCAAACGAGTATTGCCGAATTTCTGGATCGAGAAACGGCTAAGATTGATGGGCTGGTGGCGGAACAGAGGCAGCTGATAGAACTGCTGAAAGAAAAACGCCAAGCCGTCGTCTCCCACGCCGTCACCCGCGGCCTCAATCCCAACGCTCCTCTGAAACCCTCCGGCATCGAATGGTTTGGCGACGTCCCCGCTCATTGGGAAGCGAAGCGAGTTAAGTCGGTCAGCACCTTCATCACCAGCGGGCCTCGTGGTTGGTCAGAGCGGGTAGGCGACCAGGG
>Ga0206864_1307_pt1 | contig 10511 bp, 11 predicted proteins | sample Alteio_BWOrgCont_42_FD_152632 | JGI IMG/M metagenome (GOLD analysis project Ga0206864, IMG submission 152632) | Enriched cells from forest soil in Barre Woods Harvard Forest LTER site, Petersham, Massachusetts, United States -... | ecosystem: Environmental > Terrestrial > Soil > Temperate forest >...
TCTTTATCCTGCGGGAACCTGTAAATCAGATCAGCGGCATATTGAGTGGCTGCCCGGTTTGTTGTTTCTGTAATAGTCCTTCCATGGGCGTCTTCAATTGTACCAAAAAATTCAAGCCCCTGGTATTTCAAAAACAGGTTACCCATATAGGTGTTCACGGCTTCACTAAACCCCGGATTTAATCTTCCTGAGAACGGGCTGTAATCATTTGCGTTTGAAAGTGTTGTTGCGTTTGCGACAGCCTGGTTTTCCATTACATCAAAATAATGTGATCCGGTACGGTCGCCGCCAAATAAGGTGTTGCTGTTTGCACTGGCAACTTCATAAAATGAACCGGAAACCCTTATCCTGAAATCGCTGTTGATCTGTTTGTCAAATCCTATTTTTCCGTGGAAAGCGGGATCATATTTATTCACCTGCCCTGTAGCTGAGTCTATTTTAACAGGTGCAATAACCGTTTCGTCAAGTTCCCCGTTTGATATACCACCCATCAAAAAGAAACCGGATGTGCTGTGATAGTAAACTTCGGCGCCAAGCTCAGTGGCAAATTCGTCCATAATATAATTTTCTATAAAGGGGTTATAAATAGTGTTGCCTCCGTCTGATCTCCTGAAATGCTGGTCACCATAATCAACATCGGTTTGCCCTATTTTGATTGTAACACTTTTCATAATATTATTAACCAGGTCACTATGCAGGAATAACAGTTTATCAAACTGGATATATCCGCCTTTTACCCATGTTTCCTCATGGTGCCTTGAAGCAAGGTATGCAGTAATGTTCATCCGGATACCATCTTCTAATTGGGCGTCAACATTCAGGTTGGCCATAGGCAGGTCGAACCCGTGTGTAAGCGGGATCAAACTGTTGACATTACCGTTGTATCCGGTCTTAGTAAGTGGTGTAGCAGTATTCATGTCCTTTAAAGCCTGGAAGGTCATTTCAAAGTTGCCGCCGATATTTACTTTTAATCCTTTAAACGGGACGGTATCTTTTTTACTTGTCTCAAAAACATTAAGCCCTTGTTCATTATTCGGGCGAAAATATTGCAGGACTTGCTGCGCTTTTACGCCTATTGGAATAAGGCTTAGCCCGGCAATTGCAAATGAGCCAATTATAGTATAAAATTTAGTTTTCATGATATTTGTATTAATTTGTTTTTGTTAAAAGTTGATTGTTTTTGTAAACCAGGTTAAATTGAATAGTAAGGTCATTTTTTACTTTCATTGCGCCCAGCATAAAGGTTGGCGGGTCAATTTTGTAATCGGTTAATTGTATTTTTTGCGAACCGGTACAGGTAATTGTTTTGTCGGGATTAACAACTGCGGTTACATTTAATACAACAGTTTGGGTTGCCCCCGAAATGGTAAGTTCGCCTGTTGCTTTAATCGCATATTTGTTTTTTTCAACCGGTGTAACCACTGCCGAATTAAGCTTGTATGCTATTCTTGGGAATTTATCAGCATTAATAGTTTTATAAGTCCTGTTATCCATAGACTCATGGTCACTTTTTAAACTTTTAGCCTCTACCGAAAAGCTGAAAGCATGGAGTGAGCGAAGCTGGTCCCCTTCAAATTTAAAATCACCCTGGCTTTCAATGCCGGTTGCGGTCATTGTCCAATCATGAATATTGGAGGAGCCCAATACTTTGATGCCTGCATCCTTGCCTGGCAAAAGTTTGTAATTTACTTGTGCCATTAAGCACTGTGGTATTGTTAAGAAAATAATTGCAGCCATTATCATTGTAATTGCTGTAATCCGCCTGGTTAAATTTTTCATTTTCATTTGTTTTAATGTATGTCCAAATGTGAGGTATATCACCCGGGTAGAAAATGACGGTAGGTGAGCATATAGGTGATAGATGTTGGATATAGAAATGATGGATGTCATTTTCCGGGTAAGCCGCATACCGGAACTTTACGGGATAAATCCATGTTTTATGAAAACCACACTTGTTTTAACAGAATCCAAAAAAAGTATAGAAAACGTCGCTCTAAGGCCACTTCAAATGCCTAAAAAAAGGAGAAGCAGGAAAATGTCTGCAATAAATAATATTAACCTATTGCCGAAAAACATAAGAAAGCCTTATTTTAAATTTTATAAGGTGTTTAAAAATGGCACATCGGTAACCGAAGTTTTTACAAATGATTTTAAACTCTTTAAACCAACCCTGTTTAAAATAAAAGCTGCATGTGCTTTGCATTCAAAGGAGCACCCGGCATTATTCATTCCGAATGATGAATTTATGTTTTATGGATTTTTATCCAGGATTAGAGCTATGGAATTTGCCAAGGCAGGGGCGTTAAAATATATAAACAAACTTATTGATAGCGGTGAAAAGGGATACCAACTGTTATTGAAATATCGTGAAGACCATTATGATGACTTGAATATTAATTTAACCGACAGGAATATAAAAAAGATAGAACTGGAGCTGGAATCAATCAGATAGGTGAGCGGGGAATGGTGAGAGGTGAGTGAGTGGGGAAGATACAAGCTTTTTTGACCTTTTACCCTTCACCTTTCATACTGTAATTAACTTCTCAAACCTGTTATAAAAAGCCTTGTCAAGCATTTCCCGATGATCAGGGTGAGCAATTTCGATAAGTGCTTTTGCCCGTTGTTTCAGGCTTTTTCCAAAAAGGTTAACAATGCCGTATTCCGTAACTACCCAATGCACATGACCGCGGGTAGTTACCACACCTGCCCCTTCCTTTAAAAAAGGCACAATGCGGCTGATCCCTTTATTTGTTTGGGAGGGCAAAGCAATAATGGGCTTCCCGCCTTCGGATAATGACGCGCCATGTATAAAATCCATCTGGCCGCCAATACCGGAATACTGGTAGGTGCCAATGGAATCTGAACATACTTGCCCGGTAAGGTCAATTTCTATTGCGCTGTTTATGGCTGTGGCCCTGGTGTTCTGCCTGATGATGCTGGTATCGTTCACATAGTTGATTTCCATTACCCTTACAGCGGGGTTATCGTTTACAAAATCATATAATTTACGGGTACCTGTTATAAATGCTGTTACTGAAAGGCGTGCATTTAATTTTTTTTGACTATTATTAATAACACCGCTTTCAATAAGTGGAATAATTCCGTCAGAAAACATTTCGGAATGAAGGCCCAGGTTTTTATGAGTGGTCAAATTCTTTAAAACCTGGTCAGGTATGCTGCCGATTCCTAATTGTAAGGCGGCGCCATCTTCAACAAGTGAGGCAACATTATACCCGATCTTTTTTACAGCATCACTTACTTCAAAAGAGTAATCAACTTCGGGTAGTTCTGCTTTATGCCAAACCATTGCGTCAATTTTTTTGACGTTTATGAAACCATCGCCATGTGTACGTGGCATCAAAGGGTTAACCTGTGCAATTACATACTTTGCGGTTTCAACCGCTGCCCTGGCAATATCTACAGATGTCCCTAATGAACAAAAACCATGTACATCAGGCGGTGAAACCGAGATCAAAGCCACATCGATCGGTAATATATTTTTGCGAAAAAGTTGCGGGATCTGACTTAAAAAAATTGGTGTATAATCTCCTTCTTCGCTATTCGCCACTGACCTTGTAGCCGCCGAAACAAAAAGCGAATTGAAATAAAAAGACTTTCTGTATTCGGGCATGTCAAAATTAACATCGCCTAAAGTGGTTATGCTAACCAGTTCAATATTATAAAGTTCGTGGTGCCTTTGTTGTAAGGCATGTACCAGGCATACTGGTGTAGCAGCGCTGCCGTGAATAAAAACACGGTCGCCAGGCTTGATAAACTTTACAGCTTCGTCGCCGGTTATATAACTTATCTCATGCATAATTCAGCGTTTTGCTATTAAATGAACAGGGACTGGGTAATTTGATCGGTAAAGGCGTTGCATTCTGCTTTCATCACCTCTTCGGTAAAAGAAAATAATGATTTCTTAACCTGTTTAACAGATTCGAACAGGGTTTTCATTTCTGCTTCCAGCGCAGCGAATTTTTCTACCAGGTCGATTCTTATCTCTGCATTTGAATCATTGACAAGCCCCCCGATAAATTTTAACAGTCCTGCTATTTTGTTTTTCAGATTAGCAATGTTTTCATCCTGCCGGGTGAGTGTTTTATTAAAATCAGCTATTTCATTTAATTGACCGCTTTTCAGGCCGGGGACGAGATAATTATTGATAATCTTTTTTAAAAACCTGATCTCATCTTCCTCAAAATGGATGTCCGACATCCAATGGTTACTTAAAATGTATAACTCCTGTAGTTCGTCTTCAAGCTCAGAGTCCTGTATTATTGTTTTCATGACCAAAATTGTTTAATGATGTAAAATTGAACATTCGCCATCTTTTATTAAATGACCACGGTCAATTGAGAACGTGACCCCCATCAAACAAAAGGGCTGAAATGCGGTTAAGTACCAAGGGCAAACACATTAAATAATGCAGATGGTTTTTTTCACAGATAGCTTTGAAACCCGTCTCTATACAATAATTTTATCCGAATATGATTTCATCTCAATGTTGTCAAGGCTTCAATCCGATTATTGCGCTTAATGTGAATTAAATATTTTAATGCGTTTGCTTGGGTCAATAGCACTTTTTACCTTAGAAATATTATATTTTGTATGAGGGCATTGTTGATATTTGCGCAACAATTATTACCCGAACTTACCTATTTATGGAAAATGCAGCACTGTTAAAATCTATCATAGAAAATGCTATAGACGGCATTCTTACCATAAATGAACATGGAATAATAGAATCTATTAACCCAGCTGGTTGTAACCTTTTTAATTATTTGCCTGAAGAAGTGATAGGGAAAAACGTGTCAATGCTAATGCCCCCTCCAGACAGGGAGCAGCATGATGAATACCTCCACCGTTATCAGCGTACAGGTGTACCTCATATTATCGGCATCGGCCGTGAGGTAACAGGGTTAAGGAAAGATGGCACCAAATTCCCATTCAGGCTGGGTGTTAGCGAAGTGCAATTTTCCGGCCGGAAAGTTTACGCTGGTTTTATTCACGACACAACCCATCAGCGGGAAGCTGAAGACAGGCTTAAAGAATACACCGCTCACCTGGAAGAATTGGTGGAAGAACGTACAAAATCATTGCAACATACCGTTAAGGCCTTGCAACAAGCAAAAGAGGAAGTGAGCCAATCGTTAGCAAAGGAAAAAGAATTGGGCCAGCTAAAAAGCCGTTTTGTATCCATGGCTTCGCACGAGTTCCGCACGCCTTTAAGCGCCATTCAATTATCTGCTTCATTGATTGACAAATATGCAGAGACCTTCAATAGTCCTAATATTACTAAACATGTAGGTAAAATCAAAAATGCAGTAGGCAACCTAACTACCATATTGAATGATTTTCTTTCGCTTGAAAAGCTGGAGGCCGGAAAAGTGGAGGTTTCCTTCAGTAATTTTGACCTGGTGAAACTATCTGAAGAAATTACTGAGGAAATGCAGATAGTTGCCAAACAAAACCAAAACATAATTTACCAGCATACCGGGACCAGCAGCATGATCAATTTAGATCAGAACTTGCTTAAAAATTGTATTTTTAATTTGATTTCCAATGCCATAAAATATTCGGGCGAAAACACCTTCATCGAATTTAATACCGAAATCAATGGTAATTGCATCATCACTGTAAAAGACAACGGTATCGGCATTCCTGAAGCTGACCAGAAATACCTGTTCGAAGCATTTTTTCGTGCGCATAACACCAGTAATATTCCGGGAACCGGCCTGGGCCTTAATATTGTAGCACGTTATGCAAGAATGATGAATGGTACAATTGATTTTAAAAGCGATATTAACCAGGGCACAATATTTACCATTACATTTCCAATAACATGAATAAGAAAGTACTGATCATTGAGGATAATAATGATATCCGTGAGAATATTGTCGAAATATTGGAACTGGCAGGATATACGGTATTTGCTGCAAATAATGGAAAAATGGGTGTGGATATGGCCTTCAAAAATATCCCGGACATTATACTATGCGACATTATGATGCCTGAACTGGATGGCTATGGCGTTTTATACCTACTTAATAAGAACCCGGAAACAACTGCTGTCCCCTTTATATTTTTAACCGCAAAGGCTGAGCGGGTTGACTTGCGTAAGGGGATGGAAATGGGCGCTGATGATTATCTGACTAAACCCTTTGATGATATAGAACTTTTAAACGCAATCGAAAGCCGGCTGAAGAAAAAAGAGTTACAGCAGAATTTCTATAGTAAATCCCTTGACAACTTAAATAACCTGGTATCAAAAAACAGTGGCCTGGCCGAACTGAAAAAAATCATACAGGAACGTAAAAGCCGCCAGTTTAAAAAGAACCAGGTAATTTATTATGAGGGCGATAAAAGTTATTGCCTTTACCTTGTAATTACGGGCAAAATAAAAACTATTAAGCTTGCAGAAGACGGACGTGAATTAATGACGGGTATTTATTCAAATTACGATTACCTTGGTATAAATGCAACGCTTTCAGGTGAGGCTTATTCTGATACTGCAACCGCCTTAGAGGATAGTTTGTTATGTCCTATCCCAAAAGAAAAACTGGAAGAACTTTTAAATTTGCATCCTGATTTAGCCAGGGAGTTTATTAAACTTTTATCAAACGACATACGTGAAAAGGAAGAACAACTGCTACAGTTGGCCTATCATTCCGTTAGAAAAAAAATGGCTGAAGCAATTTTGCGGCTGTACAGGCAGCAACATAAGGAGGGTGAAAGTTTAAAGATATCCCGCGAAGACCTGGCAGCAATGGCCGGTATGGCAACAGAAACGGTTAGCCGTACTTTATCCGATTTTAAGGATGAAGGATTAATTGACAAAAAAGGGAGCATCATTACCTTACTTGACCCGATGCGCCTTTCTAAAATGAAAAACTGACGTATATCATTATTCTTCCTGATATTGCTCATGGCCAGGCAGCAATGCTAAAGATACATTTGTCCTGATAAAATACATTTCAGGATGAAAGCAGTAGCTTATAGCATAAAACCTTTTGAAAAAGAATTTTTGGCGAAAGCCAATCAAAAGAAACATGATATTACCTTAATATCAAATGCCTTAAGTTTAGAAACCGTTATTTATGCGAAGGGAAAAGATGCTGTAATTGTATCGGGATACGATGATGTTTCTGAGGCAATTATTGATCTTCTTGCTGGTTTTTGCATTAAATATATTGCCACCCGCTCCGGGGACACTGATCATATCGATAAAGCCGCAATAACAAAATATGGTATTAAATTGGCAAATGTACCCGGGTATCCTCTCGTGAATCATATTGGGGTTCTAACCAGCCCGGTTTTTTTTACAATTGAGGAATTACAGTTGATAGCAGATCAAACTATCAGGAACCTTGATTTATGGCAATTAGGTAAATGCACAGGAAAAGCCTGCTGTTGTACCGGAAAATCATTATGTAAGCCTAAATAATAAACAGTTCAGATCAATCAAATTACCTCAAATTATACTTAAAGAAAGTCATCATGATACTAACACAAAAAACAGAACACGAACGCGTAAACTTTATAAAAAAGTTTGCAGCCATTGTTAGCGGAAACGGTAGCTTGAAGGATAATTATCTGATATCTTTCGTAGATGCCAATTACTGCACACATTTTTATATAACTAACAAGGACAGGGGGCCATTGGATTTTATTAAACTCCTGACAAAGTTTGAATACAATGCTTACCTGGGGCTGCTGAATAAATGGTGGAAATAATCTTTGTTATTCATGTTATTTAACACGATTTTAACTTATTATTCCTGCTCATTAATTAACAATACAAAACGTCCGTCTTCAGTTTATTGAGACGGACGTTTTTTTAATATCGGGATATCCTGTTAATCACCTCAAAAAACCGGCAAAGACCCTTTTTCTTCCGGGAATGGAAAAATTAATAACGGTATATTAGGGCGCTGAGCAAGGTTTTGACTTATGCTACCGGCAAACAATCTTTGAAAAAAGCCGCGTTTATGATGAATAACTACCAGCATATCAATATCCGAATGTTGTGACAGCCATTGCAGGCCGGTTGTAATATGTGCATTATAGATAGCCCTGTAATAGATCATTGAATAATTTATACCGGAAGATACCAGCTTTAAGAAATGTTTAACAAGGTTTTGTTCTTCCTGGTCTGATGATCTTTCAGCGGTGACATGGGCAATTAAAATTTCGGAATTTAAATATTTGGCAAAACCGGATAAAGAGTGAAGCACATCAATATCACTATCGGCCAGGTCTGTAGCGAATGCAATTTTTCTATACCCAGTAAATGTTTCCTGGTATGGTACAAGCAAAACCGGGCAATTAGCTTTTTCAATAATTTCCCAGGCATGGTTTCCTAATAAAAAAGTGCTTAAGTTATCAGTGCTGTGTATACTCATCACTGCCATTAATATATGGTGGGCTGCTACTATTTCATTAAGGCCGTTGGCTACAAATCCGGCTATGCTTGATTGATCAATTACAGGCCTGAATTGGCCATCAGCTACATCTTTGTCCAATTGTTTGTTTAAGCGTCCTGCTAACTCACTAACATCATTAATACTGTCTTCCTCAAAGGTTTCATAAGTTTCCATTGGCCAGGAAACCTGGGAAGCCATAGGCTGGGCCGAGGGTTCAAGGAATACATTGCACACCAGCAGATTGGCTTTTATTTTTTGTGCAAGCTTTAACGCATAATGCGCGGCATTATCTGCCCTTATAGAGAAATCGGTCAGTACTAATATAGTTTTCATGATGAAATGTGAATTAGTGATTTGTAGTCATTAATAGGATTAATCTATTGTTTTCATATTCAAATGGAAATCAACGCTAAGCTTATCTTTTGTTTTTATCATCCCGCCTAATTTCCTGGGCGGGATAAGATTAAAATCAGAAAAATTAATATCCCGGGATCCTAATAAATGGATTACTTTTTGATCGTCTTCGGTGATCTGGTAGTTTACCTCAAAACGTTTAGTAATACCTGCGATTTCAATATTTACAAAACCTGTTATCAGTTCGGGGTGTGTGGTTAAATCCGGAAGTTTGTTTAGCGACAAAAATTTGATATGAAGCATAGGAAACTGGCTTTCTTTCAACGTTTTCCGAAGGTCATGCGTCATTATTGAGTTATGACAATCAAAGCTTTTAACATCCAGGCCGATACTTCCCGATAAAACAATTTCATTATCGCTGTTGCTTTTACTTATAGTGAGCGTATCCGTTTTATCGTATGCTAAAATATCGCATGAAAACTTGTTTATATTGGTGCTTCCATTAACGCTCAGGCTGCTATTTTCACTGATCACCCATTTTTTTGTTTTAGCTGCCCGGCCAAAATTTTGCGGTAAAACAAAGCTTGTAAGTGAAATGAACAGCAGGTATACCCACAAAATATTTTTATATGGCATGGCTGTGGGTTTTATCAGGGATTAATTTTAGCAAACACTATTCCGGCAATGATTGCCTGTAGCAGCCCGTACACAAACCAGCTTAATACTATAGGTAGAGTGATATCTAAAGCACTATACGAAATCCACATAACCGGCAATAAGGCAATAATTGAATAAACCGATCCAAATTCTAATCCCCTTATAATGGATGCACCTTTAAACAATCCTTTAAACCTGTCCCAAAACCATGATAGCGCGAAACTGATGATAAATGCGTGCAGGTAGAAAAGAATATCCCTGCTGCCGTCGGAGTTAAACAGGGGGCCATTATATTCGATAAACAGGCCTGGAAAAAATCTGATAGCAAGAAACAGGCCGCCATAGCTGATTACGAATAAAATACAACCGGCTATCAATCCAGAGATGAGAATTTTTTTCATTTTTTTTAATTATAATACGTCCCCGCAGGATCCTCTGCGAAAGGCTCTCAATGTTCTTAAGTTCAGCGCTACGACCCCAGCGGGGTCAAATATTGGTAGAAAAAACAAACCGGCCCATATTCCCGTGCCGTAGGTTACGGAACAACCGCTATGCACCAGCGCAAATGCCGCTTCAATAGTTGCGTACCTACTGCACGCCAGCCCTTCTTTATTGTTTTCTACCAATATTAGCACCTAAATGCGCTTTTTGGAAATAGTATTGATCCTTAACTTAATAGCATTGGAGAGACCCTCTGCGGGGACAAAAAACCACTTGCGTTTTTACAGCTATGAACCATGAACTATCAACTATGAACTATCCCTAACTTTCCAGTATTACTTTTAAAGCTTTTTCTTTAGCAGCATTGCCGAAAGTTTCATAAGCCTCCATGATCTGGTCAAGTTTAAAATGATGGGTGATCAGTTTTTTGGGCTCTATTTTTTTCGACTGAACAGTTTTTAACAATAATGGCGTGGTAACGGTATCTACAAGCCGGGTAGTGATGGTTATATTCCGTGACCAAAGCGTTTCCAGGTGAAGTGTAACACTTTTTCCGTGAACACCTATATTGGCAATATGACCTCCCGGGGCAATAATTTCCTGGCATAACTCAAATGTTGCCGGTACGCCTAC
>Ga0206864_1308_pt1 | contig 10452 bp, 5 predicted proteins | sample Alteio_BWOrgCont_42_FD_152632 | JGI IMG/M metagenome (GOLD analysis project Ga0206864, IMG submission 152632) | Enriched cells from forest soil in Barre Woods Harvard Forest LTER site, Petersham, Massachusetts, United States -... | ecosystem: Environmental > Terrestrial > Soil > Temperate forest > O...
AATCAAGTTGCATTTCAAAGTTTTGCTTTGCGGCCCGGATATCAATTCGGCAAACTTAAAGACGAGGTAAAGAAAAACCAGCACGGCATTAATGATCAGCTTTTCTTAGGATAACCCAAGGTAAAATATCCCCCCTTAAGGAGTATTTTTTCATAGCCCTTTAAAAAATATATTTACTTGTTTAATAGCCTTTAAATAAAGGCCTATTGAAATGAATAATATTTTAAAACATGAACAAAATTCATCTCAGCAAATTAAAAAGCTTAATATTTAAAGTTATGATAAAATTTAAAACACTTAGGGCGTTTGTTTTTCCGGGCATTATAATCGCACTATCGGTATTTATGGCCGGTGCGCAACCTTCAGCTAAAAATGATGATCCCTTGATGAAGATCTACCGGGCAACTGCGCCCAGGATCAATGACCTCGTACACACTAAGCTTGACGTGCGCTTCGATTACAAAAAACGCTATTTATACGGCAAGGAGTGGGTCATTTTAAAGCCCCATTTTTATCCGACTGATACAGTTAGACTGGATGCAAAAGGAATGGACCTGAATAATATTTCACTGGTCAGGGACGGTAAATACATGCCTCTGAAATTCAAATATGATGACAGTCTTTCTGTGGCTATCCAACTGGATAGGGTTTATCATAACAACGAGACTTATACCATTTATATTAGCTATACCTCGAAACCCGATCAATTAAAAGCAAAAGGCAGCGCAGCAATCAATGCTGCCAAAGGTTTATACTTTATCAACCCGGATAGTACTGAAAAAGGTAAGCCGGTGCAGATATGGACACAAGGTGAAACAGAGAGTAATTCGGCCTGGTTCCCAACTATCGACAAACCGGAACAAAAAACCACTGAAGAGATCAGCATGACCGTGCCGGCAAAATATGTCAGCTTATCAAACGGCCGCCTGGCATCGCAAAAGCTCAACGGCGACGGTACGCGTACCGATACCTGGAAAATGGAGCTGCCGCATTCACCCTACCTGTTTATGATGGCGGTGGGCAATTTTAAAATTTATCATGACCATTGGCGAAACAAGGAGGTAGATTACTACCTGGAACCCGCTTATGCCCCCTATGCAAAGGAGATATTCGGTCTTACCCCGGAAATGATAACGTTTTACTCAAAAACGCTGGGTGTTGACTATCCATGGAACAAATATTCGCAGGTTGTAGTACGCGATTACGTAAGTGGTTCGATGGAAAATACCACGGCCACATTACATGGCTCGCAGGTACAGGAAACCCACCGCGAGTTAATTGATGCTAACTACGATTTTGCAAGGCAATCCATTGCGCATGAGTTATTCCATATGTGGTTTGGCGACCTGGTAACTTGTGAAAGCTGGAGCAACCTCACCTTAAACGAGTCTTTTGCCGATTTTAGCGAAATGCTTTGGGCGGAGCATAAGTACGGCAAAGATGAAGGCGATGCACACGGTTACCAGGCCTTGCAGGGCTATTTGTTTACGCCAGGTGCAAGCACAAAGAACCTGGTACGGTTTTACTATGATGACAAAGAAGATATGTTCGACGCGGTATCGTACAACAAAGGCGGCCGCATATTAAATATGTTACGAAATTACCTGGGTGAAGCAGCATTTTTTAAAGGGCTGAATATTTATCTTAAAACCAATGCTTTTAAGGCCGCCGATGCCCAGCAATTGCGGCTGGTGCTGGAAGAGGCAAGCGGGCTTGATTTAACCTGGTTTTTTAACCAATGGTATTATGGTGCAGGTCACCCCGTATTAAACATCAGCTACAAATGGGATGAAACGGCCAAAAAAGAAACGGTTTATGTTCAGCAAAACCAGGATGGTCAAATATTTAAGCTGCCAATTGCTGTTGATGTTTATGCCGGTGGCAAAAAAGAACGTCATAAAGTTTGGATCAGTGATAAAGCCGATACTTTAACATTCGATGTTGCATCGAAACCAGACCTTGTAAATGTAGACGGCGATAAAATCCTGCTGTGTACCAAAACCGACAAGAAAACTGTCAGCGAATTTGCATTCCAATATTTCAATGCCCCCTTATATCTTGACCGCCTGGAAGCCATAGATACAGCAGCTGTACATCAGGCAGATAAAGATGCTCAAAAAGTGATGATCGGAGCACTGAAAGACAAATACTATGGCCTCCGTATAAAGGCTATCAACTCACTGAAAATGGATATCCCGGCCATACACGACGCTACTTTACCTGTATTAACCTCGTTGGCGCAAACCGACGAAAACACCCTGGTTCGCGCTGCGGCAATTACTGTTTTAGGAAAGCTGAAAATTGCGGCAAATATGGAGATGTTTAAACAAGCGCTGAACAGTCAGTCGTATGCCGTACAAGGGGCTGCATTAAACGCAATAAATTCGTTGGATCCGAAGCAGGCTTTAGGTTTAGCTGAAGGCTTTGAAAAAGACAATCTGAAAGCCCTTACACAAGCCATCATTGCGGTGTATGTGCAAAATGGCAGTGACGAACACTGGCCATTTGTACTCAAAAAATTCAACGAAACCCAGTTTAAATTTCCTCTTGTCCGAAATGTGGCGAATATGACAGCGACCGTGAAAAGCCCGGAATATGCGCAACAAGGTATTGCGAAACTAAAGGACTGGGCTATAATCAATATACAATTTGGGACAGCTCCTTTTGTAGATGGGTTGTTGACTGATATAAAAAGCAAGCGGATTAAATTAAATGACTATGTTTCGGTAAAAGCTGTAGATGACGCGATTAAACAAATTGATGCCGCCAAATAGTGCTACGCAATTAATCACCTTTTAGCCACAAATAAAATACTTGTTTTTACAGTGAAATTATTGAGTTACCACCGGCGTTTTTCCACTGGTTTTTATATCGTTATTTTCAATCCCGTGCTCGTTTCTCTTAATATCCCCTTTGAGTTTGCCGATTCTGAAATTAAACCGTACTGCCAGGGACCGATAGTAATTTTGATTGAACGAAGCTTGGTAAAATTGAGTTGCATTAATGGTTGAACGGGAGGTGTAATATTTGCTGTAAGGATCGTTTGCCACCAGTACAATGGTCATTTTCCTATCGAAGAAATCCTTTGAAAATAAGTATTGGTTAAAAATAAAGTCATTTGATTTGCCCTGCAGGTTCACCTGTCCGCTGAAATAACCGGCATTAAAGGTTATGGCATATCCGTTTCCCAATTTATACCGCATATTGCCAAAAGCATTCCCGGTAATACCTTCGTTGTGATAGTTACTACCATTGAAAGATCCGCTTAGCCAAACATAGTTTACCTGCCCGTTCAAGCCCAGCGTGAACTGTTTGGTAATGGTCATATTGGTATTAACGTTCAATCCCAAAGTCTTATTCGTGCCTAAATTCTGGAAAGTGGTATAGGTTACCGTATCTGATTTATTGCTGATGTTCTGCACCTGCAGACTTGATACATTTTGAATGGAGTTGTTTGAAAAAGCGTAGCTGAGATCGATATTGATGGCTGCCTTGCTGAAATTACTATAGATCAAATCAAAAGTATTATCAAGCTCAGGCCGGAGGGATGGGTTACCGGTAACGACAAAATTCGGATTCGAACGATCGACAAAGGGGTTTAGCTGCAAAATACCGGGTCGTTGAATTCGTTGGGTAAAGCCGAGGTCGAGGCTATATTTTTCAAAAGTTCGCTCGATAGAAACGGAAGGGATCAGGTTGTTGTAACTCGGGGTAGTAGTAACGCCGGCCGAAATAAAATCGGCGCTGATATCGGTACGCTCCAATCGCAGGCCCGCCTTGGCAGCCCATTTGTCCATTTTCAGATCGTATGAGTTATATAGGCTGTAAATATCCTGGTGATAGTTAAAATCATTTGTGAGTGCATTATCTGCCACATATTGCTGTGTAACGGTGTCGCGGTTATTTACGTTGTAATTGCTGAAATTATTGCGCAATATGGCTTTGGCGCCGGCTTCTACCGATAACGTTTTAGTAAGCGGGGCTGCGTAGTCAATTTGTATTGTATGGTCCTTGTTCCCTGAGTTGTTGTATTGATTGTAGTCCGGGAACAAGGCCAGGGGGTAGTTGAACCTGTCGCTGAAGATATTGCCGGTAAACTGCGATGTGGGTGCATTGCTGTACTTATACGAAAAGGTGAGCAATTCCTCCTTTGATTTTTTAAAACCGAGCTGGTAATTTATGGAAGCATCAACCCCCACAAAATTATTATATCCTGAGCTCATCAAATTAAAACCTTGCTGGCTTATCCCGAGGCTATCGGTTTTTGAAGCCTGCAGGATGTTTTGGGTTTGTCCTGTAGCAAACAGGTTTACTGACACCGTAAGCAAATTGAGCGAATCTATTTCATAACTCAATTCGGTAGTACCAAAATGGAGATTATTTACCTGGTGATTTGTACCCGTTTGCGTAATGGCGCTTTGGCTGGCAAAGATGTTTTCATTATTACCGAAGCCGGTAGTCGTATTTCCGTTTGCGCCGCCGCCAAAAATCAGGGACACGCCGAATTTCCCCTGTTTATAGGTGCCGTTAATGTTAGCGCCCGGGCCAAAAACCGAATTTACACGCGTGTTGAGGGCAAGAGTATAACCTTGACCTACGTTTCTTTTTGTGATGATATTGATAATGCCAGACAACCCCTCAGCATCGTACTTAGCAGGCGGAGTGGTGATCACTTCAATTTTTTCAATATTTGTAGCGGGCATGGCATTCAATATGTCCGAAGGGTTCCTGACCATTAATGCCGATTCTTTGCCGTTTATTAATATTTTATAATTGCCGCTGCCTTTCAGCAGGATATTGTTGTTACCATCAACTGATAAAAGCGGGACCTTACGGATTATATCCAACACTGATAAACCTTTGCTGTCAGGGTCGGCCTGCACATCGTAACTAATCCGGTCAATTTCCTGTTTCATAATAGGCCGCACCCCGCTTATAGCAACTTCTTTTAACTGATTTTCTGATGGAGACAGTAATACTTTACCAGCGTCAATAGTACCATTTTGCCCGTTTAACTTCAATATCTTACCCTGATACCCAACCGAAGCAAAGGTTAATTGATAGGTTGTGCGCACCGAGGCTTTTACTTCAAAGCTACCATCCTCTTTGGTTATGGCACTTTTTACTGGTTGATGCGCATCATCCAGCAAAGCTACGGTAACGTAACCAAGAGGTTTATTTGTTATTGAATCGACGACAGTGCCTTTAACGGTGATTGTTTGCGAAGCCGTTTGAGCAAGAGCAGCGACTGACATAAAAATGCAGAATATAACGAACCAGGCTTTTTTCATGCAGGTTTTGGGTAGTTAAATATTGCAAGTTACAGCGGCGTTAATCCCCAAAAAAGACGAGTGGGCCAAAATACCCCTTGTGGGGGGACTTAAAATATCAAATGTAACACGTTTGTTACATTTGATATTCTCGAAGAGATACAATGAATCATCAATCGTTATAAAACAGCTAAATCATGTTTTTACATACCAGGTCTTTGTTCACGTAATGAAAGCTTTGACAAGCTTGACTTTATATAACTGCACATTTCTTTAATAAATCCCCCGTTTGGGGTGATTTATATTCCAAATAGTCTTTATATTTTTATTTAGATATTGAGATATATAGTTCCTTCGATTTTTTAAATTTTAATAACATGCACAAAACATTTTTCTTATCTCTGATAGCATTACTGGGTTTTAGCCAAAGCTTAATTGCCCAAACAAATTTTTGGAATAGTCGTAAGGCTTATCTGGGGCAGACCTTACCCGGAGATACTCCTAAAATATTTGCACCCGGGCTATTAACAGGTAAAGGAGAGTTCTCGGCCAACAGAACGGCTATTTCCGCCGATGGCAAGGAAATTTATTACTGTACGAATACAACCTGGGCTAATGATCAAGACCTAAAAGTGAAATATTTCAAATATGATGGGAAAAAATGGATCGGTCCGATAATATTAAATAAATATCTGGAGGCGGCGGCCTTTTCTCCAGATAACAAAACGCTGTACTTCACCAGCGACGATACGGCAAATGTGGTATTCCGGTCAACCAGAACAAAAACCGGGTGGAGCCCGACTACCAGGTATCTCGAGAGAAACTATGTGATGTATGATTTTATGCCTGCCAAAAGCGGGAACAAATATGTAGCAAGTAACGGTACCTGGGGAAGGGGTATTAATGCATGGAGATTTAGCGTGATGCCTCCTTCAGACGCTGATACGAGCATTAAAAACATGGGGACGCCACTCAATTCGCCTGGTTTTAATGGGGATTTTTTTATTGCCCCCGATGAATCCTATATGATCATCAGTGCAAAAGAAACCAAACACTTTGAATGTGAACTCTACATCAGTTTCCGTAAGAAAGATAAAACATGGACAACACCCGAAAGTTTGGGACCATTGATCAACGATGGCACGGCGCATAGGTATGGCCAATATGTGTCGCCCGATGGAAAATACCTATTTTACACCAGGGGCGAAAGCCCAAAGGATTGTGCTATTTATTGGGTGAGATTTGACCGTTTACTAAAAAAGTTGAAACCAATAAGTTCATAGCTTTAAGCGAGGCAACTAATGGATGCTTCGAACTACTACCTTGAGTGAATAGTTTAAAATTATCTATCTGATTAATAGTGAGTTAAAAGAAGGATTAAGCGGGACAACTGACGCAAATCTGACGTTGTCCCGCTGGGTGCTCCCGACGAGATACATTTTTCGAACTATTTTATAGATCAACTTAAAAAATTGGCGGAATTGTCAAACGAAAATATTTAATCATTAAAAAACTTTTCTGCCGTTTTTCTTGAAAATGGGAATTTTGAATTTAATGTGATTTACTTGATATGGGTAAATAATGTGCTGATTCAATTCCCATACGGGCTATCTTAGGCTAAATCAAAAGTGTTTAGTCGTAAGTTTAAAGACTTCTTTGTTTTTTAAATTGTAGATGGCTTGCCGGGTTCCTCCGATGGCTATTGAGATTAGGTCTGCTCCAGATACAAATCAAGTCAAAAGCCTAATATACCGACAAATTCAGCATTATCTGATAAAATATTGCTAAATATAGTATTACGTCAAATCAATTTAATCTGCGACTTCCGAAATTTTAGTTGACATTTAAAAAAAGATGTTACAACAAGTATTTTATAAGGAATATAATATTATAATTCCAAATCAATAAGAATTAATTAATAAGAAAAAAAATCTAATAATTAACTAAATTTTAATGCTTTTTAGCCAGGGAACAAATAGTAGCCAGGGATTTTTTTTTACAAATGCGTAAAATTACGTGAAAAAAAAAGTATAAATACGCTTGTGTTTGAACTAATTAGTAAATATATTTACCTCAATATATTTTGGTGGATTTTAACCTTATTCTTATTAAGGAACCATTTATAACCCTGATTACCAATTTAACTATAATTCATTTTTTAAACAACTAAGATGTTGCCGCATATTATTAATAATATGCGACAGGGTATTATATTGTATTGTGCTGAGGGTTTCGTGTGGGAATTATAAGCTATTTTTTGTAACTAATAAACAGGAATATGATCCGTACCACACTTGAATTCATACAGTCTGAGCTTGATGCTTACATGGTAAACAGGGAGCAAGACCCTGCAAATTACAGTGCCGGTAACGTGGTCGATTTAAAATCCATTGTTTTACCTAACGGCAATATAAACATCACAGATACTACCCACGTTACCATTATGCTGGTAAACGTAGAAGAAGAACGAAGGGAAGGCAAACAGTCGTATTATGTCCCTACTCCCGACAAACAATACCTGCGGCTGAATCCGCCTGTAGAAATAGACCTGTTTATTCTTTTTGTTGCCAACAATTCCGATTACCCTACTGCATTGAGGGACCTTTCGGATGTAATAGAATTCTTTCAGTCGAATTCAGTATTCGACAGCCAGAAATACCCCTCACTTAATGCCTCTGTTACCGATCCGGTTAATAAACCATGGCAATTAATTGAAAGATTAAGTTTTAAGCTGGTAAGCCTCACATTTGAGCAGCAGAATAATTTATGGGGTATGTTAAGCTCAAAATATATACCCAGCGCGGTTTACCGGGTAAAAATGCTTACAGTATTCGAAACCAGGAGCGATGAAAAGGTTGCTTCGGTTACTGAACTCAATATCGTTGAAAACTGATTTAGTTATGGCTACAGTAGATGTAAAATATTCGCAACTATTAACCCTGTCGGTGATGCAGCTATTTTATAGTAACCAGATATGCCGCAACTACCAATCTACCCCGGTTTTAGATTTTATGCTTGTTCCGACTGGTGAATGCCAGGCTTTTATGAATGCCAAAAACATGGTATTTAAAAATACCGACACCACTGGCGGCTTTACGGTAATGGCCCGCACATTAGGAACCAACGGCGCCGGCAACGATTTGTTAAGGTATCCGCTAAATCCTCAGGACAAGCTAAGCTTTTTTATGGTGCTGCAAAATCCAGACCTGGTAAATTTTGATCTTTTGCCAACCCAGCCAAGCTCCGGCAATATTTACTATTTCAGCAACCAGGTAAATGATGCCGCAGCCACCCGCGATAACCTGCATTTAACAGTAAACGCAGCAGGTGTTGATGGCAGCGCCGATCAAATTAAAGCAACGTCAGCCTCTTATACATTTAATTACACCGGGGCGGTAACGGCCGCTACAGTAATACAGGTTAAACACCTTTTAACAGGCACTGTAATTACGCCTAAATCTGTTACTGCCCAGGGCGGCCAGTTTGTTTTGGTTTTTGATCTTTCAGTTCTTCCCTCGGGTTGCTGCCAATTGCTCGTAGGTGGTGTTCTTACCGATTCATTTTACTTTTTGGGTACGCTGGCCAGCCAGCAGGTATTCGGTGTAATTGAGCTTTCGTTATCAACAAGCCTGGCCGCAAATTACAGGATCGTTGAGGCCGATATGTCGCTTGTTCCGGCAAGGCCCAATTATGTTGTTTTGTTCAAAAACCGTCAAACGGTTTGGCGCTATACTATACAATTGCTGACAACCAGCCCGCTTTACCTCGAGATGGCAAATTTAACAGCAGCGCAAAAAACGGATTTTATTAATCAATTAGGTATGGCTGCTAATGATACCACAATCCTGTTTAAGCTGGCATCAAATACTGACCTGAGCTTTGTTTTCGTATCCACAGCCAATATCGCCCTGCAGGAAAAGTATGTATCGTCAACAAGCACAACTAACGCGCCGCTTATTATTACACTTAGCAAGTATATAACAACGCCTGCAAAAGAAGCAGTAGTAAAAACCAGCCTGCCTTACCCGTCAACAAGTGTTATTGATGCCGGCAGCCTGCCAACAGTTTATTCCGACGTATTTCTAACAATTTAAAAAACAATAAAAATGGCAAATTACAGATCTCCGGGTGTATATGTAGAGGAAATATCTACCTTACCACCATCAATAGCAGAAGTAGAATCTGCTGTTCCTGCTTTTGTAGGCTATACCAGCATGGCTACCAATTTGGTTGCGAATGACCTGCTGAACGTACCCACGACAATTGATAGCATGGCCGATTATATACAATATTTCGGTGGCCCGGATATTGAAGCCCCGGCTAATGTAACGCTCAATGTCGATGAACAGCGTTCAGGTACAAAAACAACCGGTTTTACCGCTTCAATTACCCTTGATACGGCAAATATGAGCAAGCATATTTTGTATCATGCGGTAAATCTGTATTTTGCTAATGGTGGTACCCAATGTTATATTGTTTCTGTCGGAAATTTTGCGGCTGCAATTTCCCTGGCAACGCTGCAGGCGGGGTTAACTTTAATAGGTACAATTGACGGGCCTACCATTTTATTGTGCCCTGAAGCGGTCCAATTAAACCAGGTCGATTTTAATTCGTTTAACCAGGCCATGCTTGAACAGGCCGCTACGCTTGCCGACCGTTTTGCAATTATCGATACCCTGGCGCCAACCCTGCCAAAAACCCCCGGCTCAATACCTGTGGATGTGGCAACCGCAATTAATGGTGTAAATGATTCTGCAACAGCCCCTACCGCATTGGAATACGGAGCAGTATATTACCCCTACCTGCAAACCAGCTATAACTACGCTTTTACTTTCGATAACATAATACTTACCACATACACCATAAACGGTGCAGCGCCTGTCGCGCCCGCAGTTGACCTGTCGGGTTCAGCAATGTCTGCATTGAAAACTACTGCCTCCTCATTATACAATTATGTTCAGGCGCAGTTTCAGAACTACTATATTACCCTGCCTCCTTCGTCGGCTATGGCAGGTGTGTATTGCGGGATCGACCAGAATATTGGTGTATGGAAAGCGCCTGCCAATGTTTCATTGAGCAACGTAATAAAAGCTAACGTTGCTGTAGCAAGGGTTGACCAGGATCAACTGAATGTAAACGACCAGACCGGCAAATCGGTAAATGCCATACTGAATATCCCCGG
>Ga0206864_1309_pt1 | contig 10314 bp, 7 predicted proteins | sample Alteio_BWOrgCont_42_FD_152632 | JGI IMG/M metagenome (GOLD analysis project Ga0206864, IMG submission 152632) | Enriched cells from forest soil in Barre Woods Harvard Forest LTER site, Petersham, Massachusetts, United States -... | ecosystem: Environmental > Terrestrial > Soil > Temperate forest > O...
TTACGTGGTGCAACTGCCCGGACAGCAGAACATCAGCAATAACCCGCGCATCCGCGAGGAACAGCAAACCGTGCTGGCGCTGCCGAACACCGGGATGGCCGTGACGATTGACACCGGCGAGCCGGCCAACGTGCACCCGCGCAACAAAGCGCCGACGGGTTACCGACTGATGTTGATTGCGCTGGCCAATGCCTACAAACAAAACATCGAATATTCCGGGCCACTGTATCAAAGCCTCGAGATAAAAGACAGCCAGGCCATTGTTCATTTTACCCATTTCGGCAAAGGGCTGGTGGCCAAAGGCGGGGCGCTCAAGGGCTTTCAAATCGCCGGCGCCGACCAAAAATTCGTCGATGCTGGGGCAAATATCGTCGGCGACACCCTCGTCATCAGCAGCCCGGAGGTAAAATCGCCGGCGGCGGTGCGCTACGGCTGGGACAATTATCCCGAGGGCCTCGGCTGCAATCTTTATAACAGCTACGACCTGCCCGCCGCGCCGTTCCGCACGGACAAGTGGGACTATCCGATTGCGGGCATCGTGGAGAATTAAGCTTTGCCCGCACTCAATTAAGCGGCGGAACGGGCCTTTTTGGCGACATTGGGCGCCAAAGCCGCCAGGACCGCCTGGAGTTGCGGCTGGAGTATATCAAACATCTCGTAACGCCGTTCATGTTCTTTGCGATGGCAGGGGCGCAATTCGGCCCGCGAGCGACGCGGGACATTCAGCGGCAATTCCCAAGAACCGTCCGGCTGGTGAAAACTGCCGCATTCGGCCCAAAATTCATCATAACTGGCGATAAAGCCGCTGCGGCGGCCCCGGCCCCGGCAAACCTGGCCGGCATCATTTATCGCGTAAATGCGGGCGACCTGCCAGCATTGCGCCAGTTCCCGCAGACACCAGACGGCGAGCGCCTTGGGCCGCAGGCCGTGACAGTATTTGGCCGCGTCGTGAATGAGTTCGCGGGTGCGCGGATCGCCTTTGGCCTGAATCCCGCCAATCCAAATCACCCGGCGGCCATTTTCCCGGCTCAAACAAAACGTGAGATTGGCCAAGGCCAAACCCGACGCCGAGTCAACCACCGCCAAAGTCAATTCACCTTCTTTTTCAAACTGGTCTTGATAGGTCAAATTTATTTCCAGCCCGGCGGGCAGGAAATTTCGCGCGCCGGGAGGAGGAAAGGATTTTCCGGACAATTTCAACAGGCCCAAGCCGCCATTAAAAATCTGCCGGCAGTCCAGAGCAGAAACACATTCCGACAAAATTTCGTAGTGTTGGACTAGCGCCTGCCGACAGTGCCGTGCGCTCCAACCCTTTTGCAAATAACCACGCTGGAGTTTCAACGCCAGGCGTGGACGCAGCTGCCACAGCGGGCGGAGGTCGGACTGGGACAAGCGTTCGAGCCAGGCTTCAGTATCCCGCCAATTGACCAAACCACGCAGTAAAAATTTTCCCCGATGCCAGCGGCAACCTTTAGAACCCGGTGGATACATGGCGAACGCCGCTGACTTCCACTGTCGGAGACGGGAAGGCCTCTGGCTTGAAGCCACGTAATTCACTGCCCAGGTTCGCAAGCGGACAAACGGCCGGGGAGTGAAAATAGGCGGGGTATTCTCCAATATGACGGAACGGGGCACAGTAGATGTCCTATTCGGCAAATAGGAGCCACGATTAACCAATTTCGTCACCGTTTCGTCACACGAAAATCCACTTTCCCCAACCCTAACGGGCCATGCGCTCAGCATATTTCGCCAGCAAGTCAAATTCCAGATTTACGCGTACATTAGGTTTAATCGAACTGAGAGTCGTTAGTTTGAGGGTGTGCGGGATGAGCCAAACGGTCAGATGAGTGGAACCGACTTCAGCAATGGTCAAAGAAACGCCATCGATGGTGATACTGCCTTTTTCCGCAGCGAATTTGTGAAGTTTTTTCGGGAAGCTAACGAGCAAATGGTAATTTTTTCCCGAGCGACGAAAGGTTTTTACGATTCCGGTGCAATCAATATGCCCAGTGACGAAATGCCCACCGAAGCGACCGTTACGGGCCACGCTGCGTTCGAGGTTCACCAAAGAGTCTTTGTGTAAATCGCCCAGGTTCGTCCGCCGCAACGTTTCCTCGAGCAAGTCAAACGCCAGCACACCGTTTGTTTTTCCAGAAACCGTCAGGCAGCAACCATTGACCGCCACGCTGTCGCCCACGCGCAGACCGCGCAGAATTTTTTTTGCGCGCAGACGCAGGCGCCAGGCGGATTTTTTCTCCGCCAGGTCCAGCACCCGCCCGGCTTCCTCGACTAATCCCGTGAACATCGTCCGGGTATCGTGACACGGCCACCCGAGATGACGAAGAAAAAAATATTGCACGGGTTTGGCTTGAGAGACCTCAGATAAGGGAATTGTCGACGCAGACAGTGTCGTAAACCCAAGCCGGGAACCGGCGGGCAGGTGGCAAAGGAATGAAAAAAGTTTTACATTTTCGGCGTGGCGTGGCGGGGAACTATGGCCATAATGAAAGGTTTTAAATAACCTAACTCTATGGCTATCAATCTCGCCGCTCTTAACGAATCCGTCAAAGCCAACTCCGCGTGGGTTAGCCTCGTGCGGAACGAAATTGGCAAGGTCATCATCGGCCAGCAATACCTGGTGGACCGCCTCCTCGTGGGCCTGCTCGCCAACGGGCACGTGCTGCTGGAAGGCGTGCCGGGGCTGGCCAAAACGCTGTCCGTGCGCACGCTGGCCAGCGTGATCCAGGCCGATTTTTCGCGCATCCAGTTTACGCCCGACCTGCTGCCGGCCGACATCCTCGGCACGTTGATTTACAACCCGCGCGACGGCCAGTTCCTGACCAAGAAGGGGCCGATTTTCGCCAACCTCGTGCTGGCGGACGAAATCAACCGCGCGCCGGCCAAGGTGCAAAGCGCGCTGCTCGAAGCGATGCAGGAGCGCCAGGTCACCCTTGGCGATCAGACCTTCAAGCTGCCCGACCCGTTTCTGGTACTGGCCACGGAAAACCCAATTGACCAGGAAGGCACCTACACGCTGCCCGAGGCGCAAATTGACCGCTTCATGCTCAAATTGAAAATCGGCTACCCGACGCGGCAGGAAGAACGGCAAATCCTGGAAGCGATGGCTTCAACCCGGCCAAACCTCGAGGTCAACACGATCCTGCATCCCAAGGACATTCTCGCGGCGCGCGAAGTCATCGACCAGTTATACATTGATGACAAGGTGAAGGAATACATCGTAGACATCGTGATGGCGACACGCCAACCGAGCAAATACAAGATGGAGCTCGACGGCTTCATCCGCTTCGGCGGTTCGCCGCGCGCGACGATTGCGCTGACGCTCGCTGCGAAAGCCTGGGCGTTTCTGCAGGGCCGCGGCTATGTCACGCCGCAGGACGTGAAGACCATTGGCCACGACGTGCTGCGCCACCGCGTCATTGTCACCTACGAAGCGGAAGCGGAGGAAATTACCAGCGAGAACCTGATTAAACGGATTTTTGACACGTTACCGGTACCCTAAATTTGAAAGGTGGAGTGTGAAGTGCAGAGCTTAAACACCATCCCCCCATGCCTCCCTCCTCACCAGCCCCCACCAGTGCTTCTGCGCTGCTGCGCCGGGTGCGTCACATCGAGATTCGCACCCGCAGGCTGGTCACGGACGCGATGGTCGGCGCGTATCACTCGGTTTTCAAGGGCCAGGGAATGGACTTCGAGGAAGTGCGCGAATACGCGCCGGGGGACGATGTGCGGCGCATTGACTGGAACGTCACGGCCAAAATGGACCGGCCGTTCGTCAAAAAATTCCGTGAAGAGCGCGAACTGACGCTGATGCTGCTGGTGGACGGCAGCGCGTCAGGCACGTTCGGCTCGGCGGCCGTCAGCAAACGTGAACTCGCGGCGGAAATCGCTAGCGTGCTGGCCTTCTCGGCCACGCGCAACAATGACAAAATTGGGCTGGGCCTGTTTACCGACCGGATGGAGAAATTCGTCCACCCACAAAAAGGCCGCCAGCACATTCTGCGCGTGATCCGTGACATCCTCTGCTTCATGCCACAAAATCGCGGCACGGATTTGGTGGATGCGCTGAACTACACCAACCGCCTGCTGCGCCGGCGCGCCATCGTCATTTTAATCAGCGATTTCCTGCAAGGCCCGGAAGGCAAGCTGCCGAACCCCGCCTCGCCGCGCAGCCGAGAGCTGTTTCGCGCGCTCGCATTGACGAACCGCCGGCATGATTTAATCTGTGTCTCGCTGTCCGACCCGCGCGAGTATGAATTGCCGGCCGTCGGCTTGCTGTCGATTCAAGACTCCGAAACCGGCGAGGTTGTCGAAATTAACACGAACAAGGCCGGGGTGCGCGGCCAATACCGCCAAGAAAACCGCCAGCGCCTCGACCTTTTTCGCCGCGGGCTGATGCAAACCGGCGCGGGCGTGCTCCCTCTTTCGACGAACGAAAGCTACATCATGCCGCTGCGGCGCTTTTTCGAGCAACGCAGCCGCCGTCGCTGATTTCCACCGTGCTTTTATCAAAGTCCATCCGGCAAAAACTGCTCTGCGCCTCGCTCATGCTGGGCGGGTTTGCGGCGCAGGCACTTGCGCAAACTGCGCCTGGCTCCGGCAATCCAAGCAATCCTGGCTCGCTTAATTTCAGCCTCCCTCCTTCTTCCAGTGCGGCCCATGCGCCCGGCTCAACCAACGGTCCCGATATACGGGACATCCAGGGGTTGGCGCCCTTGACCTTTTGGGAGCGCAATGGCGCGACGGTCGGTTATGGCAGTGGTGGCGGAATAGTTCTCCTCGCGCTGCTGGTCTGGTTCCTGTTGCGCAAAAAGCCCGCGCGACCGCTCACCCCCTACGAAAGCGCGTTACGCGAACTCGACTTTGCCCGGGCCTTATCCGGTGATGGACAACACCAAGTCTTTGCCATCGCGGCCTCGGATGCCGTGCGCCATTACCTCGAAAATGCCTACCAGATGCCGGCGCCCGAGCGGACAACGGAGGAATTTTTGCAAGAGGCGGCGCGGCACGCCTGGCTGCAAGGCGAATTGGCCGGGCGCCTGCGCCATTTTCTGGAACTGTGCGACCTGGCCAAATTCGCCGGCCAGGAATTGGGCACCACCGAGCGCGAACAACTGCTCGGCGCGGCCCGGGAATTTATCGACGCTGCGGAAAAACGCCGCCAGCCACCGCCGACGGCCACGCCCGGCGCGCAAAAAGCACCACCTCCCGCCACACCACCCGCAGCCACGCCGCCGGCTGAACCATCCCTCACCGCCCCGTGAACATTGCCTTCCAGGATCCGGCATATTTCTGGCTGCTCCTCGCGCTGCCCTTGCTCTTGTTGCTGCGCGGGCGCACGGGCAGTGTCGCGGCCATCCAGTTTCCGAGCGTGGCGATTGCCAAGCAGTTTGGCGCGGCGGCGCGATCGCGGGCCGGGTGGTTTCTCCTGGCTTTTCGCGTGCTGGCCCTGGCGGCCTTTAGCGTGGCCCTGGCCCGGCCACAAATGCCGGAAAACCATGCGGAGCAAATCGAAGCCAGCGGCATTGATATCGTGCTGGTGCTGGACATGTCCTACTCGATGGCCTCGGTGGACTTAACCGTGGACAACGATGTCGTCACCCGCGTGGATGCGGCCAAGAAGGTGATGCATGATTTCATTGTGAAGCGCCCGAATGACCGCATCGGGCTCGTGGCTTTCGGCACGAGCCCCTATCTCGTCAGTCCCATTACGTTGAACCACGACTGGCTGCTGCAAAACCTCGACCGCCTGCGGCTCAAGGTCATTGACGGGGGCAGCACGGCGATTGGCACGGCGCTGGGCATGGCGGCCAACCGCCTGCGCGATCTGGATTCGAAAAGCCGCGTGATCATCCTGCTGACCGACGGCGACAACAACGCCGGCAACATCAGCCCGATGGCCGCAGCCGACGCCGCCAGCGCCTACAAAATCAAAATTTACACCATTGGCGTCGGCAAGTCCGAACCGGTGCCCATCCCGTTGATGGATGATGACGGCCAGCTGGTGAAGGACCACTACGGGCGCGTCCAATTTGCCATGGATGGCTTTGGCCGGCGCATCGAGGAGGAAGGCATCAACAGCGACGACTTGCAAAAAATCGCGGAAAAAACCGACGGTAAATTTTTCCGCGCCACCGACGAGAACCAGCTCAAGAGTATTTACAAGGAAATTGACCAGCAGGAAAAATCGGCGGCCCACCTGCGCCATTACTCGACCTATCAGGAGCTTTATATCTGGCCCACCCTGGTTGGGCTGCTGCTGATTGGCGCCGAACAGATTCTCGCCCACACGCGCCTGCGCCGGCTGCCCTAAACCATCTTCCCATGTCCTTCCAATGGCCCTACGCACTGCTTGCGCTGCCTTTTGTGCTGGCGGGGTTGCTCGTGCTCTTTACCGGCTCGCGGCGGGCCCGCGAGCGGCTGCTGGGGAATTTTGCCGCGGCCCGGCTGCTGCCCTTGCTGCTCATTTCGTACAGTCCGGCGCTGCGCTTCATCAAGCACACGTTGATTGCGGTGGGCGCGTTGCTGGCGGTGTTCGCACTGGCCCGGCCGCAATGGGGCTATGACTGGCAGGAAAACCACACCCGGGGCGTGGATGTGGTCTTTGTAATCGACACTTCGCGCAGCATGTTGACGCCCGACGTGCAGCCGAACCGCCTCGAGCGGGCCAAACTCGCCATCTACGACTGCGTGGAAAAAATGGCCGGCAACCGCGTCGGCCTGGTGGCCTTTGCCGGGGATGCCTTCTTGCAATGCCCGCTCACGCTGGATTATGATGCTTTCCGCCAAACCCTCGAATCCGTGGACACAAACACGATCGCCCGCGGGGGCACCGACATCGCCGTCGGCCTTGATGCCGCCGCCACCGCGCTGGAAAAATCCGGCAGCAATAAAATCATCGTGTTGCTCACCGACGGGGAAGACTTGGAAGGCCAGGGTGTCGCGGAAGCCAAGACGCTGGCCGACCAGGGGATTACGATCTATACCGTCGGCGTCGGCACAACGGATGGAGAACTTATCCCCATCGTCGATGAGAGCGGGCACACGGGTTTTGTGCGCGACCAGCGCGGGGAACTGGTCAAATCGCACTTGGACGCAACCACGCTTTCCGACATTGCCAATGCCACCCATGGTTTCTACCAGCCCCTGGGCGCAACGGGCGAAGGCCTGCAACGGGTTTACGAAAACGGCATTAAAAAAGCGCCGGAACAAAACCTGCAAGCGCAGATGAGGCGCCAGCCGATCGAGCGTTTCCAATGGCCGCTGGCCGCGGGCACGTTGCTCCTCGCCTTGGAAATGCTGCTCGGAACCCGCCGCCCGACGTGGCTTCGCAGCACAATGCCCATCCTCAATCTGCTGGAGCCACTTTCCGTCACGGACCAGCCCGCCAACAAGCAAAAGGCCGCCGCGACCGCCAAGGCGCCATCGGTTTTGGCTAGCATGCTATTGCTGCTCCTGGCCGGGATGGGAATTCCCCGGGCCCAGGCGGCGGACACCCCGGCAGAATCCGCGGACACCTCCTCCCCGGCCAAACCGACTTCGACAATCGCCAGCTCCTCGCCCAAGGTGGCGCAAAGCCTATTTGAAAAAGGTGATTTTCAAGCGGCGGCGAACGCCTACGCCAACGCCGCCGAAACCACGCCGGGGGACGGACGTTTGCGCTACAACCAGGGCGAAAGCCTTTATCGCAGCCAGGATTTTGAAAGCGCGGCGCAAGCCTACGTCAAATCCCTTTCGAGTTCCGACCTGCCGCTCCAGCAGCGCGCCTACTACAACCTGGGCAACGCGCATTACCGCCTCGGCCAGACGCAGATGCAGGAAGACAAGGAAAAAGCCGTGAGCACATGGGAAGCAGCGGTCAAGGACTACCAGAACGCGCTCGACCTCAACCCTGCGGATACCAATGCGCGCTACAATCGCGACCTGGTCAAGAAGCAGGTGGACGAACTGAAAAAGCAGCTGGAACAGCAAAAACAGCAGCAGAATCAATCCAAGGACCAACAAGATCAACAAAACCAGCAGAACCAACCGCAAAATTCGCAGAATCAGCAGAATCAAAACAAGGATCAGCAGCAGCAGCAACAAAACCAGTCGCAATCTTCGCAGCAAAATCAATCGTCTTCACCCAACAACCAAAATTCGCAAAACCAATCCAAGGGCCAGCAGGATCAAAACAAATCGCAGCAAGACCAACAAAACCAGCAGGACCAATCGCAGAATTCCCAAAACCAGCAGAATCAGGATCAGCAGCAACCGAGCCAGTCTTCTTCGCAAAACCAATCCGGCCAGCAGAGCCAGGATCAATCCCAGCCGCAAAACCAGCAAAACGGCGGTCAATCGCCGAACCAGAAGAATTCCTCCGGCCAGCAAAACCAGCCTGATTCGCAAAAATCACCCAATGGCGGCCAAAAGCAGCCACAAAATTCCCAAGGACAATCCGGCCAACAGCCGCAATCCAAACCTGGGGATAACGGCAATAAGCAGCCACAAAACGGCAAACAGCCCCAGCCTGCGCCTGCTTCCGGGACGAATTCGAACAAGGAACCCGATGCACAAAAGAAGGGTCAACAAACATCGGGCGCCACCCCGGCGTCCGGCCAGCCTTCCTCAACCAGTAGCGGCGACACGGCCGGCGCCAGCACGGTTGTCCTCGGCGTGATGACGCGGGAAGAGGCGCAACAACTGCTTAATTCCCTTAAACCGAACGAACGCAAACTGCCCGCCAGCCGCCTGCAGCCGCCTTCCCAACAATCTTCTGCGGACCAAACCTATAAGGATTGGTAAAAATGATTCACCGATTTTTCCAGAGGCATCGAGTGATTCGCCCCGCGCTGTTGGCCGCGGGTTATCTGGCGCTGGCCGTTTTTGCGAACGCACAGCCCTATACGGCAGGGGCGGCCTTCGTCCCCGCCCAATTGCCCGCCGGCCAGATTGGATCCTTTCAAGTGACGATAACAGTGAACTCCGCGCCGGGAGGCACCTTGACGCCTGATTGCACGCTGCCACCGGTTGCCGGGCTGGAAATCTCCGCCAATCCCAGCATCAACAATAATCGCAGCTTCAGGTTTGAAAACGGCGTCATGAGCAGCTCGATCAGCTTCACGCTGATTTTTCAGGTACGGGCCGAGAAAAACGGGCATTACACCATGCCGGCCTTTGACATGACCTTGAGTGGAACAAAAATACCCGTGCCCTCGGCAGACCTCGACGTCACAGACAGACCAACGGCGCCGAAGAACAGCGACCTAGTCAGTCTGGACGCCAAAATTACCCGCACGGACCTCTTTGTTGGCGAAATGCTGCCGTTTGACCTCACGCTCTATTGGCGGGCCGATTTGCAAAACCCGCAAGTCACGGGGGAATTGGACGTCGGGGGGGACGCTTTTGAACGCGTGCAACTGGATGGACACGGGTCGATGGCCACCACCAACAGAAACGGCCAAACTTTTCTAGCCAACACCTGGCATTCCAACCTGGTTCCGCTGACTGCCGGCCCGCAAAAACTTGCCTTGTCCCTCCCGTTGCAAATCACCATTCCCGACCCGCATGGTTTTTCCGACCCGCTCATTGCCCAATTCATGGGGTCCAATTCGCCGTTCGTGATGGGCCAGCAAAGAGCCATTACGGCGGAATGTCAGCCCATCGAACTTAACATCCAACCTCTGCCCACCGACGGCCGGCCCGAGAATTTCACCGGCGGCATCGGGACTTTTTCCGCGGATGAGCCAACCCTTTCGACAGCCAACTTGCAGGTGGGCGTGCCAGTCACGTACACACTCAAGATCAGCGGCGAAGGCAATTTCAACCGGCTGAACGCTCCCGTGCTAGACCTCGGCTCGCTCTGGCGTTCCTACCCGACCAAGGATTCCTTCAAGCCCCTCGACACGGACGGCTACCACGGCATCAAGACTTTCGAATACGTGATCATGCCCTTGTCCGACAACATTACGCTGCTGCCAGCGCCCGAGGTTAATTTTTTCAATCCGGAAACGAAGGCTTATATTGAGCTGCCGCTCCAGCCCATTTCGGTAAGGGTTCAACCCGCGGCTCCGGGCCAAGCCGCCCCGCCATTGCCCGCCATCACCGCCATCGCCGCGACGACGAATAACAAGCCGGAGCTCGTCCCGCTGCATATTGATGCCGGCGAATGGCAAAGCACGCAACCGGCGTTGATTCTGCAATCGCCCCTCTTTTGGGTTGGGCAGACCGCGCCCGCGGTTTTGTTCGCGGGACTGGTTTACACCCGCCGCCGCCAACTGCGCATTGAAAACGACCCGGCTTACGCCCGCCGCCTGC
>Ga0206864_1310_pt1 | contig 10230 bp, 12 predicted proteins | sample Alteio_BWOrgCont_42_FD_152632 | JGI IMG/M metagenome (GOLD analysis project Ga0206864, IMG submission 152632) | Enriched cells from forest soil in Barre Woods Harvard Forest LTER site, Petersham, Massachusetts, United States -... | ecosystem: Environmental > Terrestrial > Soil > Temperate forest >...
GAGCATGGCAGAAGTTCACGCCTGGAATACGGGGTATGTGGTCGAATATGATGATCCGCCGGTAGCGGCAAGATAACTCACCACCATGAAATGGCTGATATTCCTCCTCGTCGCCATCGCGCTGCACCTGTTGGTGCTGCTTTGTTTTTCCTGGTCGTCGTCCACGTCAATCCTGGTGCTGAAGCCTGGCGCGGAAGTCACCCATGTGTCGCCGCCTGCACCGCTTCCTGCTCTTCCAGTTTCACCAACACCTCCGGCGGCCTCGGCTCTAGAAACGCCCATTACCTCAGATGCGACGAAGAATAAACCGACTGTCGAAAAGACTGCGTCGGACATCACTGGTGGCCACGACGGCAACAGTTCCACCGTAGGCGTCAACCCCGATGGCAAACCCTACAAAGTAATCGCCGTGTCCGGAGGAATAACCGCGCGGGATGCGGAAGTTGAAGCGCTGGCCTGGGGTGGTCGCTTGGCTAATTTGCAGTCGGCAGAGGAAGAGCAAGAGGTGTTCAAACTCGTGGACGACCCCAAATACTGGCGCGATACGAACACCGCCTCGTTCGGGCCCTGGCTGGGCGGCGATTTTCGTTATAAACTCCTTCCGGACTTGGTTCGCGTGCCTCCCGACTTTTTTTCCCAAACAGTTCACACTCCGCCCGAGGGCAAGATTGCTACCATTGGTCCGCACGTGAATGCCTATGCGACGATGCGGAAAGAGGCTTGGGGGATTTATTTCCAGGGGCCGGCGCCGAACCAGCGCCTGCTCAACGCTGTATGGTCGGAGAGCTACGCGCTGGCCAACGGCTTTGTCGTCCAATACGCGCCCATTCCCCTGCGGGCCGATGATGTTTCCCTCGCGAAGGGGCATTTGGGCAACCACACTTTCGAAGTCTTCGTGGTGTCGCCCAAATCCCGGGGGATAGACTGGGTTGACGCCGAGCGGCAGGCGCAGGCGCGCGGCGGCTATTTGGCCATCATCCATACCGCCGAGGAAAACAACTTTGTGTTTCAGCTCATCAACCAACAAGCCGGGGCCTGGAAGCCTTTTAAAACCAAATATCATCAAGTACATGGAGGAACAACCATGGCAACTTACGACCTCGGGCCATGGTTGGGTGGGTACAATGTTTTAAACCGCCGTCCGCTTAGTGGTTGGAATTTCGACAAGCAGAATGGCTGGAGGTGGTTTCACTTTGTCACCAGCCCCGAAGAAACCCGATTGTCCGCGGACACCATCCCCTATTTGAACTGGGCCAGCCATGGTGACATGGTAGGTGTAAATATAACCGGATATAATACGGGGTCTATATCGGGGGCTTGGGACGACATATCGGCGCTGTATTACGCCAAGCTTGATAAAGAATCTATCCCGACCTGGGCGGAAATGCACATTCACGAATTAAATGGCGGCTACGTCGTCGAATACGACGACCCGCCCGTGGCCGCCAATTAGCCAAAGCGACCCAATCCTAACGGCAATAATCCCATTGCTTTTACTAATCGTATGTATGAGTATTTCTATCCCACCCCATGATTAAAATCTTCCTCGATGGCGGACCGATTATGTGGCCGCTGCTGCTCTGCTCCATCCTCACGCTGGCCACCGTGCTCGAGCGTTTGTATTTTATCGTCCGCGAACGCGGCCGCCGGCAGCCCGAACTCGTCGAGGAAATCCTCCGCCGCGCCGAACAGGGCGACGTCCGCGGCGCCCTCAAAGCCGGGCAGCGCAGCGAGGATTACATCGTGCGCGTGCTCACTCAGGCGATGGCCCTCCGCGGCGCCTCCTTTTCTAACGCCGCCGTTCACGCCGCCAGCGTCGAGTTGAAACGCTTTAACCGCGGCCTGGTCGTTCTCGACACCATGATCACCCTTTCCCCGCTGCTCGGCCTGCTCGGCACCATCACGGGCATGATTCACGCCTTCGGCCTGCTCGGCGGTCAGGAGCTCGACGCTCCGACGGCCATCACCGGCGGCATCGCCCAAGCCCTCATCGCCACCGCCTTCGGCCTCAGCATCGCCATCACCGCCGTCATTCCCTTCAATTACCTCAACTCCCGCCTCGAGGAAGCCCGCCATAACATCCAGAACGCCGCCAGCCAGTTGGAACTCCACCTCGGCCAGCCCGGCATCAGCGTCGTGAAGTCGGAGGCCGTTTCGTGAATATCCCTTCCCCCCGCGCGCAAAAGCGGGCGCGCATCGAAATCATCCCGCTCATCGACGTCATCTTCTTTCTGCTGGCGACGTTCATGATGGTCTCGCTCTCGATGATTAAAAACAAGGGCATCCCCGTCCATCTCCCCGCCGCCTCGACCAGCGCGCCTCAAGACCACTCCAGCGAGACCGTCATCACCGTCGCCGCCGACGGCACGCTTTTTTTTAACAAGGAGTCGCTGAAGGTCGAGCAACTGCCCGACCGCCTCCGCCAATTGAAGGCCGAGAACCCTGACCCGAAGGTATACATCAACGGCGACGAAAAGGCCATGTACGGCGCGGCCGTGGGCGTGCTCGATGAATTGCGCAAGGCCGGCATCACCAAGGTCGCGGTGGACACCCAGAACAAGCCATGAACCGGTCGGTCTTTTATCTCACGGCGATTGCGCTGCATCTGGCGGTGCTCTTTTGGTTGTCGCCGTCGGGGGATAAAATTTCGCCGGAGTCGAAAAAGGATTACGTGGAGGTCACGCTCTCCCTCGAGCCGGCGCCGGAAAAACTCAAACCGGACATCGAACTCCCCGGCCTGCCCAATGCCGAGCAAGCGCCCGGCCCGCCGGTGGATAACATCCCGCCGCCCGTCGCCTCCATCACTCCCGACGTCAAGCCCCCGCCGCCTTCGCCGACGCCCATTTCGCCCGATGCCACGCCTTCATCCGCGCCGGCTGCGGTTCCTTCAACCACGGGGGACGTCACTCTTTTGCCCATTGGCCAGCTCTCGAAAAAAACCAACACCCAGCCCGCCACCGGCACCGGCAAGTCGCCCTCCAGCGCGCCGTTTTCCGGCACCGGCCACGGTGGCGGCGGCCTCGGCCCCGGCGGCGGCAATGCCAAGAACGCGCGCAGCCCGCATTATTATCAGGCCGTTTACACGCCCAAAGGCATCAACTGGCCCGACGCGGAAAGTTATGCCGAGGCCCACGGCGGCTACCTCGCCACCATCGAAAGCGAGGAGGAAAACTTGTTTGTCTTCAGTCTGATTAGAAACAAGAAATTCTGGCGTGACGGTTTTAGTCTTAATCACCATTCCTGTTATCTCGGCCCCTGGCTCGGCGGCCGCAAGCGGCCCAACGACGGCCAGTGGGAATGGCTGAACAACGACGGCCAGTTCCGTTATAAACATTGGGACGTTGACGAGCCCGACAACATGGGCCTCGCCAATCAGGACCGTCTCCACTTTTTTTCCTGGTCAGGTGGCATGCAACCCAATTGGGACGATCAGGAGCAGTCGACCCTCCTCTCGGGCTTCGTCGTCGAATACAACACCGACCCCGCCACGCTGCCGCCCAGTACGGAGCCGGACAGCAAGGACATCATCCCCGGCCCTACGAAACCCATGCCCGCCAACTAGCCGGCACTCGGAAATTCACTAGGGTGGGGCGCTCCGCCCGTCCTTGCCTTTTGCGCGGCATCGGCTAGACCTTCCGCCAGTCATCCCCGCGTTCCCCATGCCCAAATCCAAGCAAGTCCTGCTCGTCGCCAATGGCGACCAGCGCCAGTCCGCCAACGAGGTCTGCTGGCCCGCCCAGCGCGCCATGGAGCAGGCCCTCACCGCCGCGCTCGCCAAGATGGGCGCCACCCTCCTCCGCGCGCACCCGTACGACCCCGCGCGCAAGCACGGCTTCATCCAGTCGCAAAAGGAAGGCATGGCCGTCTTCGCCAATGTGGACCCCAGGGCCCCGCTCATCGTCGCCGAGGCCGTCTGGCAATACTCACACCACCTGCTCCACGGCCTCATCTCGCACCGCGGCCCCATCCTCACCGTCGCGAACTGGTCCGGCACCTGGCCCGGTCTCGTCGGCATGCTGAACCTCAACGGCTCCCTCACCAAGGCCGGCGTCAAATATTCCACCCTCTGGAGCGAGGACTTCACCGACGACCTCTTTTTGAAAAACCTCGCCGCCTGGCTCAAAACCGGCGTCGTCAAACATCCCACGAAGCACGTCAAGCCCCTCGCCAAATGCAAAGTCCCCGCCGCCGCCCGCGCCGCCGCCAGGAAAATTGCTGCCGACCTCCGCCGCCGCAAGGCCATCATGGGCGTCTTCGATGAAGGCTGCATGGGCATGTTCAACGCCATCATCCCGGACGAGCTCCTTTTCCAAACCGGCGTGTATAAAGAACGCCTCTCGCAGTCCGCGCTTTATTACGGCGCCATGCAGGTCCCCGGCGCCGAGGCCCGCGCCGTTTACGACTGGCTCGTCGCCAAGGGCATGAAGTTCCACCTCGGCCTCAACGAAGCCACCGACCTCACCCAGGGCCAGGTCCTCCAGCAATGCCAGATGTACATCGCCGCCCTGCGCATCGCCGATGAATTCGGCTGCGAGGCCATCGGCATCCAATACCAGCAGGGCCTCAAGGACCTCATCCCCGCGTCCGACTTGGTCGAGGGCCTCCTCAACAACAGCGCCCGCCCGCCCGTCACCAACGCCGCCGGCGAAGTCATCCGCCCCAACCAGCCCCTCACGCACTTCAACGAGGTGGACGAATGTGCCGGGCTCGACGGCCTCTTCACCAACCGCGTCCACACCGCGCTCAAGCAACCCGTCGAGAACACCCTCCACGACCTCCGCTGGGGCGATTGGGACCAATCCGGCACCACCGGCGACTATGTCTGGGTCTTCCTCATCTCCGGCAGCGCGCCCCCGGCCCACCACCTCGGCGGCTATGCGGGGACGGACTCGCTCCGCCAGCCCCCGATGTATTTCCGCCTCGGCGGCGGCACCGTCCGCGGCATCGCCAAACCTGGCGAAATCGTCTGGAGCCGTATCTTCGTCGAAAAAGGAAAATTGAAGATGGACCTCGGCCGCGCCAAAGTCATCACGTTGCCCAAAGAGGAAACCGACCGCCGCTGGAAAGCCACCACCGTCCAGTGGCCCATCATGCACGCCGTCACGTATGGCGTCACCCGCGACCAGATGATGGCCCGCCACAAAGCTAACCACATCCAGGTCGCCTACGCCAATTCCGCATCCGAAGCCGATTTGGCAATGTATGCCAAGGCCGCGTTAGCCCAAGAGTTGGGCTTGGAGGTTTGTTTGTGTGGAACGAAAGCGGATGGGAAGGGATTTTGATCAGGACACATCTTCACATATTTAATTAAAAGCCAGAATTTTTTTAGCACGTGAATTGGCAATTATTAGGCCCATTGCTTATTACAACTGTCGTCGCAGTTGTAAGTTGGTTCATTATACATCGTTTGAATTCCCAACGCGATCTGAAGAATAAGCAGAGAGAAATGATTGTGGCCTATCTAGTTGAAGCATACCGAAAAATTGAATCAACAGTTGACGGTGATATTGAGAAATGGAAAGGGCTTGAATCGGCAATTGCGGACATACAATTGTTGGGTACTGCTACTCAAGTTAAACTAGCACGGAAGTGGTGCGGCAATTTTTAGATACGCAGCAATCGCCTGCTGTTGTTGATCTTTTGAGTGAATTGAGACGTGAATTGAGGAAAGAGCTGTGCTTGGAGGCATTATCGGACGAAAGAAAAATATCTTACTTAAGATTTTCTTCAAACAAGCCGCATTCAAGAAATCGCGAAACGGCGCGCTGAGGGCAGCGCGCCCTACCTGAAACATCGATTTCAAGGCCTGCTTGTCTTCAGGGTAGGGCGGGCTGCCCTCAGCCCGCCGCTGAATCTCCTCATCACCTGCCAGGAGCCAAAAAGGGAGTCAGGCTTTACGTTTTTACCTCGCCCGAATTCCCGTTCACCAACCGCATCCGAGGTTTAGACGGCGCGCTGAGGGCAGCGCGCCCTACCTGGAACGCAATGGGCAACAGGATTATGAAGGCAGCGCGCCCTACCTAGAACATCGATTTCAAGGCCTGCTTGTCTTCAGGGTAGGGCGGGCTGCCCCCAGCCCGCCGCTGAATCTCCCCATCACCTGCTAGTTAAGCATAATCCACCCGCACCTTTCAATCTCGAAATTCACCTTTTACCCGACATTTTCTGCGCGATGGAAACCGACCCTCCCATCCGGCGTTTCTTGCCACACGACGCACCGCATTGGGTGCCTGAATGGGAACCGTTCTTTATCACCATTTGTTGCCAACCGCGCGGGAAAAACCAACTCTGCCTCCAGCCTACCTCCAGACTCATCCTTCAATCCATTCGCGAAGGCGAAAAACAAAAAATCTGGCATATTGGCCTCGTCGTGCTTATGCCCGACCACCTGCATGGCATTTTTCATTTCAATCCTGTACCGGGCATGAAAGTCTCCGTCGTCAACTGGAAGAAACTCATGGCCCGGAAACTAAAAATCAAATGGCAGCGGGATTTTTTTGACCATCGATTACGTAATGACGCGGAATATTCCTTGAAATACGCCTATATCAGCCAGAATCCGATTCGGGCCGGTTTGACGAAAGATGTCCATTCCTGGCCGCATCAATGGCCGAAGCCGAAACGGGAAGATTTAAAAACGGCGCGCTGAGGGCAGCGCGCCCTACCTCGAAAACCGAAAGAGTAGGGCCATCTACCTGGGACGCGTAATTCATGGCCTGTTTGCCTTCTAGGTAGGGCGGGCTGCCCTCAGCTCGCCGCTTCTGATTCTCGTAACCGGAAATATCGTATGCCTGTCTTTCCTCCCAACCCATCAAACCCATCCAACCTACCCAACGCAGCCAACCTAGCCCTCACGCTTTTTCTAAAAACCTATTATCCTGGCCCAAAACACCAAGCAAGAACCCTATCCTCCGTCGCCTTAATCGCTTCCGTTGCCTAAGTCTTTTTGTTCTTTGACCAACCAGCTCCATCCAAGCCCCCCGAATTAAGGTGAATTAAGCCAAATTAAGCCAAAAATTTTCTAAAAGGTAGGGCCCGACGTCCCGGCGGACCTAGCTTCTGGAAGTGTGCGCTAGGTCGGCCCAGAGGTCCGACCCTACCTTAAGACCGCATCCACCTTTCCCGTCTCATTTTGTTACAATCCCAGGCTTGAAACCTGCTTGTAACAATTGAAACATAGTCCCACATGAACTATGAAGAGCGCATCAAGATAAAACTCTTTCGCAACGCCGAGAACTTTCGTGCGTTCAAAAAGGGCGACTATGTTTTCCGCGAGGGCGACCCCGGCCAGGAAATGTTCGTTATCCGCAACGGTTCGGTGGACATCCTCGTCGGCCAAAAGAAGGTCATCACCCTCGAGCAGGACGAGGTCTTTGGCGAGATGGCCCTGGTGGACCACCAGCCCCGCAGCGCCACCGTCATCGCCGCCAGTGATTGCGAACTCGTCCCCATCGACGAGCGGCACTTCCACTTCCTCGTCACCCAAACGCCCAATTTCGCGACGCAGCTCTTGAAAATTCTCGCCTCCCGCCTGCGCCAGACGAATTCCTCGCTCCAGCGCAAGTAGCCCGGAGCTAAACAGGGGGTGGCTCAATTTGAGGGGCGCAGCAAGTCTGTGCCCCTACAAAAACATCTTTTCGCCTAGGTAGGGGCGTAGTCTTGCTGCGCCCGATTCCGGACGTGTTTCCCAAAATTTCATCGTGGGGTCAACACCCACTATCTCTTGCGCTCCTTGGGCCGTATACTCCTCTTGCACGCTTACTGCCTCAGCAACCCGACTTACCATGAATGCTACCAATCCCGCCATTACTCATTTCCCCATCGTCGAAAATGAACATCCTCACAGCCATTGGTTAATGGCGCGTTTGTCCTGGGGCGCAATTATCGCCGGTTGTTTGGTCGCCTTGAGCATGCATCTGTTGCTTACAATGCTCGGCATCGGCCTCGGTATTCGCATGGTTAATCCTTATACCGATGAAAATCCGGTTCTGGGCTTCACGGCTGCGGCGGGTATAGCCTGGACCGTCAGCGCGCTCATCTCCCTCTGGGTCGGCGGCTGGGTGGCCGGTCGCACCTCGGGCAAAGGCTATGGCAACGTCGGCGGCCTGCACGGCATCGTTGTGTGGAGCGTCGCCACCATTCTTTCCTTTACCGTTTTTTCCGGCACCGTTGGTCTCCTGGCTGGAGGCGCGGCGGCGGCGATAGGGCAGACTGGTGCTGCCGTTCTCCCCGTGGTGGCCAACCAGGCGGACCTCGCGCTCACGCCCGGTGGATTAAAAGACACTCTGGCCAGCTTTCTCGACGAATTCGCCCCGGTCGCCACGCTCAACGCCGGAACCCGCCCAACCTTTAACGTTCCTCGCGCCCGCCGGGAAGTCGGCGCCGCGCTCTATCGGAATTTTGCCAACCGCAATTTGGCCAACCATGCCGCGCTTGTTCAGTCACTCGTGGATTACGCCGGAGAATCATCCAACGAAGCTGAGACGAATGTGAAGCAATGGGAAAAATCTTATGACCAAATCAAGGCCGATATGGACGTGATTCTGGTCAAGGCCCAGCTGACGGCCCAAATCGCTGCCGACCGCTTGTCGCGGGCCATGACGATGATCGCCACCTGGACCTTCCTCATGTTCGGCATCGGCGCCTTTGCCGCCGCCTGGGGTGGCCGCTGCGGAGGCCAGCGCGCTTTGGTGCACCATCTGGTTGTCCCCGCCGCCGAATGCGAGCCTTCGGCTTGAGCAACCGCGCCTTCCCTCACGCAATTCCACCTTTAATTCCAAGGACTCCGCCATGTTAATCTACGCCTTCTTTTTTCTCGTCGTTGCCCTCATCGCCGCCGCCCTGGGCTTCACCGGCGTGGCCGGTTTAGCCATGGGGGTCGCCCGGGTCTTCTTTTTCCTGTTCCTCGTGATTTTCGTGGTCGTTCTCGCCTTTGCCCTGTTGTCACCGGTCGTCGTAATCAACCGCTGATTTAATTAAATTTCTCTTTAAAACCCATTCCAACCTTATGAAAACCGAACACTACTTTCAGGCCCAAAACCAAAAACCCTCCGGCCCAGCGCATCTGGCCGCTGGCGGCGAATTGAATCAAAACAAAACCGCCTTCCACCACGAAAAACATCATCAGCCCCCCGCCAATGCGCCCGCGCCTCCGGCCCGGGAATTAGTGCAGAACGAAACGCAATCGCACGCGCCGCTCTCCACCGAAGAAATCTCCACCCGCGCCTACTACAGTTTTGTGGACCAGGGCTGCATTCATGGCAACGACATCGAGCACTGGCTGAATGCCGAGGCCAAGTTTCTCGCCGAGCGCAACCTCACCCGGACGCACGGCTATTCGGACCGCAAATAGAAAACGATTTTCACCCCAACCAAGCAGCCCACAAAATCATGTATACCCCCATTACCGTCCGCGACCTTTCCAAACGAGCCCCGCACAGCCCGCGCGACCGCAACGCCGGCTTCGCCATTGCCAGCCGCGCGATTGACAAATGCCGCGCCAGCCTCGCCGGCACGCTCGGCGAATACCATTTCGATTGTCCGCTCGATAATATGCTTTTCTCCTTCAAGGGCATCACCGGCGAGCAATTTAAGACTGCGGTGCAAAATTCAAAAAGCGATGAAGATGTCGGCACCTGGCTGCTGGTCAGCGGCACGCCGAAAACGCCGGTCGAAGTCACTGCCTGGTCCGAGCAAATGGAAGCTGACAGCATGATGAAAAACCCGGAAAAGCGTGCGTACTTCGTCGAAGCCTGCACCAAGCTCGGGTTGAACCCCGAAACCAGCAGCACGTTTGACTGGCTTGAAGCTGACGACCGCGCCAGCTTCCCCGGCAAGACTGCGTAAACCGTTTCCTAACTTTCATGAGCGCACCTGATTCTTCCGCCCCAGGATCATCCACGCCCGGGGGCGAACTCCAGCAAATCAGCCCCGGCGCCTGGCCCACGGCGAATGGCGGCCAGCAGGAAAACTCCGCTCCTCCCGCAGCCATCCCGCCACCCGGGCCGCAGATTATCAAGGCCCCGAAAGGGACCGGCGCCAAGCGCATCAAGCCGCCCATGGTTCTTTCGCCCTGATTCAAGTCCGCCCGTCCTGAGTCAGTCGATGGGCCCCCAGAGCCGGTTCTCCGGCTCAGGTTGCTTCGTTTTGACAATTGCAGGCTTGAATCTTTTGTGCTACATTCGAACATTAATTGTATGAATTACGAGCACCGCATTAAAATCAGCCTGT
>Ga0206864_1311_pt1 | contig 10224 bp, 9 predicted proteins | sample Alteio_BWOrgCont_42_FD_152632 | JGI IMG/M metagenome (GOLD analysis project Ga0206864, IMG submission 152632) | Enriched cells from forest soil in Barre Woods Harvard Forest LTER site, Petersham, Massachusetts, United States -... | ecosystem: Environmental > Terrestrial > Soil > Temperate forest > O...
TACACCGGGATCAGGTATAAATTCCTGAAACTCGTAGCACACCAAAAAGTACGCACCAGCTACACTGAGCGATTTATTGGGTTGATCGAACAAGGTTCCTGTACCACCGATCAATACATTACGGATAAAGAACTGGCTGCGGAGGTCGAAAAACTGATTTCAAGCCTTCCTGCCAAACAAGCCCGCATCTTTTCTTTGAGCAGGATGGAAGATCGCAGCCATCAGGAAATTGCGGAGGAAATGAACCTTTCCGAAAAAACAGTAAAAAACCTGATGAGTGAGGCTGCTAAAAACCTTCGCCTCAAAATCGGGATATTCCTCGTCCTGGCGCTTGCATTTTTACTCTCCTGTCATTTTCATGAGATGATGCGACACTTTTTGCAATAGTTCGCGCGACATTATTAACACAGTGTTAAAAAATTGCAAGGCACCAATTCCTTGCTAACAAGCAATTTCGCCCAACCAATTACCAATTATAATGCCTATAAAACCTGTTCGGAAAATCCGGACAAGCAACCGGTCTATTACGGGCCGCCGTCCAAGCGAAAAAACGAATAGCAGCCATCAGCATGAATCTGCGCTGGAACGTGATTATCTGACCTTATTGGAACATGATGATGAGGTAGCGGAATATGGGGTACAACCAGTAACTATACAATACCTTAACGATGGTGTTGCAGCCCGATATACGCCTGACGTCCTGGTTCATTATTACCCGGAGTTTAAACGCAAACCAGCTCTTATTGAAGTTAAATACGAAGCGGAGCTTATTGAAAAGCACGATTTCTATGCCGCCAGATTTAAAGCCGCCAGTGAATATGCCAGTCAAAACGGTTATGAGTTTCGTATCGCTACAGATAAGCTGATCCGGACAGAATACTTGTGGAATATCAAATTCCTGAGCACATATCTTAGAGACCCGATAGAAGAACAATATGAAAAACTCGTTTTTGAACAGTTCAATAAAAACCGTGAACTAACGCCTATTGTAATAGCCAAAGACGGCGATGAGCATATCAGGGGAAGTCCCTGGAGGTGCCAAATTACTGAAGATCTTAACAAAAATAATATTTGAAATTAACAAAACTATCTTACAAATGCAATGTCATCTTCCCTATTTATGTAACGTTATCTTCCTATGTCACAAAACCAGGAAAAACATGCTGCCAAGCTTTACCCGCAATACCTTCAGGGCATTGTTAACGGTTGATTTCACCGTTTGTTCGGAGATATCCAATTGCTCCGCGATCTGCCTGTGTGTTAAGTGGCCTTTCCGGCTTAATTCGAAAATTTCGCGTGTACGGGGCGGAAGCGACTGTATTTCGAGTTCAATGATGGCTTTCAATTGGTTCTGCCGGGCCAGGTGATCGGTGGTTACGCCGCCATTTTGGGCAAATTCTCCGATAGAACTTATATAAGCTGTTTTAAGTTTATTTTTGGCTAACAGGTCAAATATCCTGTTCCGTACGGCAGTGTACAAGTAGCCGGAGAGGTGCCCGGTGAATACGAATTCCTGGCGCTTTAACCAAAGATTGGTAAAAAGTTCCTGGATAATATCCCTGCACTCTTCCCTTTCCTGCAGCCTTTTAAAGGCGTGGATATAAAGCGCGGCATGATAGCGGTTATAGATTTCTTCATAAGCGGCTTGATCACCCTCTTTTAACAGGGCGGCCAGTTCATGATCCGCAAATGAACGATAAGCTTCCATAACAAAAATATATTCTATTAAACTACGGAGAATCTTTGATAATTATCACTAATTATCTTTTTAATTATCAATAGGAAAAATAATATAGTTTTTGTGAAATATTTTGTAATCAATTGCGGGTTATCAGCGCTGAATACATTCCGATATTGCCCTTACGGTGTCCGGTAAAATAAGCTATATGTTTCTTCCGTAAGATTGCTGCTTGTACCTTAACCATTTCCCTGTAGCATAAAAAAAGCGTCCCCGGCCTTTATACCGGAAAACGCTTCAATTAACCAAATTTATTATTATTTAAACTAAACTTATTATAAAGAACAATGAGTATTTTTATTTATGCCGGGGTATTTTATCTGGTTTTACTTTTAGTTCTTATTAATTGGCCGGTAACCCGTCAGCTCAATATCATGTGATAAATAAACATCTTTTACCGGTTCCGTTCTCATAAGGTCAGTGGACAAGTATTTTTTGTTGCTGTCCGGGAAAACGGTTATTACAGCCTTATTGCTGCCGGAGCGCTGCTGTACTTTAATAGCACCTAAAAGATTGGCGCCGGAAGAAATACCCACCGCCAAGCCTAATTGCGCAGCCAGTTGCTGGGCCATCAGGATGGCATCGCCATCGTTTACCTGTACAACCCTGTCCAGGCTTTTTAAATCGAGAATTGCCGGTATAAACTCATCCGATATACCCTGTATGCGGTGCGATCCATGTTTGTATCCTGTTGAAAGCGTAGGGCTTTCCGCCGGCTCCAAAGGGTGCAACTTGATTTCAGGAAAAAGCGTTCTTAAATATTTTCCAACACCCATGATCGTACCGCCGGTGCCGACCCCTGCTATAAAAGCATAAGGTTTAATTTGCTCCAATAACAAAGTATGGCCAATTTCCCTACCGGTTGTTTTTTCATGCGCCTCGGCATTGTATACATTCTCAAACTGCTGTGGCAAAAACACGTTTCCCTGGTGTTTCATGGCCTCCGCAATTGCTATACTGCTGCAAAAGCCGCCTTGCGCTTTGCTGACTAACTGGATCTGCGCGCCCATGGTCCGTATTATATCCATCCGCTCCTTGCTTAACCAGTCGGGCATGATGATCTTTACCTTGTGTCCCAATGCTTTACCTATAGCGGCAAAGGCGATCCCGGTGTTGCCGCTCGTGGCTTCCACAATCATGTCGCCGGCCTTGATCGTGCCTATATCATAAGCTTTCTGCAGGATATACAAGGCCATGCGGTCCTTAATGCTCCCTGTCAGGTTATAATGTTCACATTTAACAAGGATGGATTGCTCCTTTCCTTGCTGAAACCGGTAACTTATCTCGATCATCGGCGTATGACCGATCATTTGCCAGAGGCCGCTTATTTTATCCTTAATTTTGGTTGATGCAGAAATCATATTTGTTGCTATAGTTAACAATTGGGCTGCATTATGCAGCCCGGCTAATGACCGATGACTCGTCATTATCAATTAAAAGGGTGTCTGTGATCAGCCCGGTCTGGCTAAAGCCTAATAAATGCGGGCCGTCCAACTGGTTATACAGGTTAAGGATAGCAGCATCCGTTCCGTATTTGGCAAGTAAAAAGGCATCCGGGTACCAGTTTACAATCACCGCGCCGTGTTCCTGCAATACCGATACTTTCGGGCTTTCTAAAAACAGTTTTTCCATTTTAAAATAAGCAGCGCGCAAGCAAAGGGTTTTATCGTACTTAATGGCTTCCACTGCAAATACTTCAATAATATTTTCCAGCTTTAGCGCCAATGTCATTAAGTCCCTTTCGGTTATATACACTTCAATGGTAATCATGATGATATCATGTATGTCCGTAGGGGCAGCGCTTACACTTTGAATCGCGATCAGTTTTTTTTCGATTATCCCCGTAACCAGGTGAAGCAGGCCCGGCCTGTTTTCGGCCTTGATGCTTAGTAAATACCGTTCTTTGTTCATTAAAGCCATTTTATTTCGATTAATACTCCTTTATTCTTTTTTTTCTCGACCCAACAGTGCAAAAGACAATACGACAAAAAATGCCGCCAAAAACATCCTGATCAATTTTCCCCCGATCTGCAAAAAAGCATTCTCCCACGCCGGGGAGAGTGCCCCATTTAAATAATAAACTAAATCTCATTTTGATCAAAATGAATAAAACAGAACAGCAGCGTATTTTAAATTAATACCTATTCGTCTTCAATTAGACTATTTTTTTGGTTTACAGGCTCGTTTGACAGGTGTCCGCAAAGTTGTTTAATTAGGTCTTGATAAACCGTTACCCGCCTGCACTATTTCAGGTATGCGTTTGTACATTGTGCCGAAAGGTTTTGGGGTTCATTCCTTTTTGTTTGCGGAACCAACTGGCAAAGTGGCCCTGGTCGATAAAGCCAAGTTCGTACGCAATGGTTTTTACCGGGAGGCCGGTGGAGGCCAGCAAGGTTTCGCTTTCGGCAAGCAGCCTGTCGCTCACCAGCTCCATTACCAGCTTGCCCATGGCCTCGGTGGTCATCCGGTTAAGCCTTCTTGAAGGCAGGCCGAGGTGTTTGCAGTAAAAAGCTGTCAGCCTTTCGGTTTTGTAATGCTGTTCGATGAGCAGCTTTAGCTTGCGGATAATTACCGCATTGGGATGAAAGAAAAGCGCCTCTTTCCCTGCCAGGTATTGCTTATTGGCCTGCAGCAATAAGCCTGACAGGTAATGTTTGATGACCGGCAGTTCCTGCTCGTTTTGCATTAAGCGGGCAAGCGTATCAAAGTTTTGCAGCATTTCAGGTTCAAGGTCGATGTAGGGCGCGGGGCAGCAGTGGTCGAACAGGCCGGTTTGTGCTTCGAGGCCGTTTTGTGTGATAAAATGCTGGTAGAGCATGCCGTCGAACAGGATCAGCCAGCCTTCCGGGGCGTAATTGCCGACCTGGTGCACTTGCCCGGCGAGGATAAAGAATACCCTGCCGCGTTTCATTTCGCAGGACTGGAAGTTGATGTGATGGTTACCCGTTCCGGCGGTGGCCCAGTATAGCATGTAAAAATCATGGCGGTGATGGCCGCCGCTGAGCTCATCCAGTTGCCCGCTGACCTTCCTGACGGTAAAGGGCGCTTGACTGAGCGGCGGCTGGATGGGGAAACGGCGCAGGGAGGTGCTCAAGCCGTTGCCGCTGTTTGAACGTACATTTTGCCTATTATTATTTATTTTGACTGCCTGCATTTTTCTATTCCCTTAGTACTGAAAATTAAATACTTCCACGACAAACATTTCTGATAATTGCAAACCATAAAGCTGAAACTGCCTTTGATTACCACCTTCTCAGCATGAGCTTGCCGAACGGTGTTTTTTTATAGAAGATTGCCCAATTTTCAAAATATTTCACATTCATGTAGAAACTTTCCTATTGTTTGTCAAATACTTCCTGAATATTGTAAGTATTCCCGCCGCCTTCTAAAATCGCCGTAATTTTCAAGTTTTTACCTCCATCTGTTAATTCCCATGTCTCTTTGAAACTTTGGATTGGGTTTCCATTGTCATCAGTATAATTTGCTGTTTCAGTAAAACTCTTTTGATCTGTCGCCCATTGCATACTTGCTGTCTTTTTCATGTTTTGTTTAGGTGAGGATGCTGTCGTTGATCCATCAAAGTTCAGTTGTTCAGCATATGTCAGTGTATCACCATTCGCGTGTTTGGATATTCTTTTAATGCTGATGCTGCCGGCTGTCTGGGTTACCGTCATGAGTATTGGGATAGAATTTATTGACAAACCACCGGCGTCGGTCTTTTCTGTATTCCGAGTCCAGTCGCCCGAAAAATTTGCACTTTGGGCATTTACCAAATCGCTTGTTAATAAAAAGAAAATGGTGATCAAGAAAAAAATGCTAACTCCATGTAATTTGGTCGTTCTGTTTGATTTCAATTTGATACCAGTAGATTTTGTGTAATTTTTCATTTGTTTTAATTGGTTAGTGTTTATTTATTTTTTATCCATAATTAATTGACGATACCATAAAACCGGTAAAAACCCGGTCCGATGGTTTTACTCCCTTTTTCCGGAATTTCTACTAATGCTGTCGTGAGTTCGGGTATTCTCACCTCCATGGATATTTGACGACCAGCAATTTTCTATTCCAAAATGATCTTACCATAAACACAGGTATAACCGGCCTTCGCGCAGGTTATATCTGCGTCGAGGATGAGGATGTATGGTCTCTTTATATCCCGGCTTTTCACATCAATTCCAGTAACATACCGGTGTTTTCTAATTTATGGTTGTTTGCCGCTGGTATCTAACTCCAGGTCATTATCAATTCCATTCACTCCTGTTGTCATCCATTTTGGCGGCGGAGCATTTTTTAAGTAATGATCAAAGAACTGGCTAAGCCGTATAGAGTAATCCAATTCATTCTTTTCGCTTTCTATATTATGACCTTCATCTGTATACTGCAGCATCCAGGCTTTTTTGCCCAGACGGCGTAAGGCAGTAAACCATTCTTCCCCCTGCGAAAAATGCACACCAATATCCATAGTATTGTGATTTACCAATAAAGGGGTAGTTACCCTATCAGCCTTAAAAATTGGAGAGTTTTCAATATAAAGTTCCGGTCTCTCCCAAAGCGTACTGCCGATCCGCATTTGTCCGGTTTCATAAATAAATTGATACCCTGTTTCGCCTGCTAACTGCCCCGATTCACTAACGAGGTCACTTAAACCCGCTGAAGAGGCTGCGGCTGCAAAAAGGTGGGTGCGTGTAACAATGTAATTGGTCTCCCAACCGCCAAAACTATGTCCCTGCAATCCTAACTTCAGGGGGGCAACCCAGGAAAACTTCCTTAAATAAGCCGCAGCGGAAACCACAGTTCTATAGGCACTTTCACCCGGGAACCCGGGCTTATAATGAATATCAGGGACAAACACCAAATATCCGTTGCTTACATACCAAGGAATATTCAGAACGCCGCTTGCCAAGTCGGGTTTGATAAAAACATTTAAGGCATCGCTAAACTTTTCATAAATATAAATGATCAGCGGGTATTTTTTGTTAGGATCGAAGTCTTCGGGCTTGAACAGAATGCCTTCTTCGGTATCTCCATCAGGCAATTTCCAATGCACCAGTTCATTGGTGTACCAGTTATAGGCGTTTTGAGGTGCGAGATGAGTCAATGGCTTAAAATGGACGAAATCATTGGTAACAACTAAATTTGGAAACAAAGTATCCAGTGTGGGTTTAAATATATAGGTATTTGTCCTTTTTGCCTTCAAAGCAAATTGAAAATAGGTGTCAGAAGAGTAAGCAGGTGTTTGTCTTCCCCATTCACCATATAAAATCATTGAAAACATCGGGTATTTGATCATACTGTGTTTTTCATTCAGCCCGACTTTTAGAAATCCATGGTACTTGGTAACTTCATTAAAAGCTGAAAGTAATAACGTATCACTTATACTATATAGACCTGAAATATTATAACCATTATCCAAACATCTTAACCGAATATTATTTTTTCGTCCGTAACCATGTGTAACATTGACAGGCGTTTTTACCCCATTCGGATCCACCTGCCAAATGTCATAATTGTCATAAATCAGTACTGATGAGTCATTCTCCAGCCATCCGGCTAATCCTTCGTCTGTCGGGAACCCAGCTTCTTCAGCATAATTATTCGCTAAATGATAAGGGATTTTTTTAGTGATGTTTTTGGAGATTCCCAAGCTTGTATTATAAGTAAACCAATGCCCTGCCCGCCGGTCGTACCAGATAATAAATTTGCCTCTGGGAGAAAAACCATAGGTGCCATCTAATGGACTACTCAAGTTTTTTTTTAGCAGCTTCCCTGACCCATCAATGGTAGAAATGAGATACATATCCGGTCGCGCCGACGAACGCCATTTATATTCGTCTAGCCTGCCAATGCTATTTTCAAAGACGATAACTTTATTCTTGCTATAAATTTTATTAGCCATATCATTGTAAATTGAATATGGAAAATAATCATCATCATTTTTAGTCAAACTGATGATGCGCTTCGTGTTTTCCAAATTGATCGCAGCAGAAAAACTTGGACTTACCGGCATTATAATAGGCCGATCATTAAGCGTTTTGTCATGATAGCTCCATACGACCAAATGGTTTGCGCTATCACGGCTTTTTGGAATAATCTTGTTAAGTAGACGATGAATTTTAAAGAAAATGTTATTGCCATCAGGACTAAACAAAACATCCGACGGGCTCAGGCCAAAACCTTCCATCCCCTGTGTGGAATGATCAACTAATACTTTGGCACTATCCATCCCAGTTTTATAATACCATAATTGATTTATGTTTTGAAGATTTGTGCGATTTCCAGCTAAAAAAGCAATCTCCGTCCCGGATATATTCATGGCTAACCTGCCCCCCCCGTATCCTGACCAAATTAAAGAGGAACTCAGATCATTCAGATGAATCCAGCGGACCGTACTTTCTTCGCTGCTTTCATTGGCAGATGCCTGCTGCATCACCAATACTTCACCACTGTTGGAGAATTCATAAAAATTTACCTGGAGATACTTTATTTGTTGACCGGTGGTAACGTCCATTAATATCAGATCCTTATTCGCTAACTGGTAGGCTAACCAGTTCCTGATACCGGCATGGGAGGTTTTGTAGGTTCTTACCTTGTTTAATAAGGTCACCTTATTGCTTCCCAATTTGATTATCCCCAGGCTATCCTGTTCATTTTTGAAAACGACTGTTTTACTATCTTCGGTGATCCCTGCATCAGAGGCCCCTGGAATTTCCATTTTCCAGGTATCGCTGGTGGCCTGAGCTATTAATTTGGTCCCTGCAGCGGTTGAGGAAATGTTGTAAATAATGTATTTACCATCATTGCTGATTCTCTCATTGCCAATAATTGGCCATCCATCCTGTACCATAAAATCCAAAGGAGGCTTTTGCGCGAATAATAAAGAGGATGGGATGAAAAAGAAAACCAGTGCACATAGTCGTTTCATAAAAGGAATTATTAACGAGTTTAAGAAAATGTTGAAAATTAAATAGGAAGCTTTATCCGGGTAAACTGCTTTAACTTAATAGCTTGAGAATGATCACAAGTTTGCTTTTTGATGTTTCTGTCAATCAGGATCAATCCAGGTTTTTTCGTTCCTTTGCATTTTCTCAAGGTTGTCGGTTAAATCTTTTAAACCTTCCGGATCATTGCTTAAATCACATATCGAAATCGCTTTTTTCTCCCAAAGTAAAGCTGACTGTCTATCGCCGATTTTATATAATAAGTTAGCGTAAGTGTCTAAATTTTGATAAGTATGAGGAGAGAGGTCGATGGAATGTTTACTCCAGGGCAAAACTTCCTTTAAATCCTTTTGATTTGAATCGTGCGAAAACATATAGTCCCACACAATATTGTTTAATTCCCTACCTCCCATTTTGTCGCCATATTGCCGTAGTAATGCTAAAGCACTTCTCGCGCATTCAAACCATGATTCTTTTCGCGAATAATACTCAGGCTTTTTTTCCATGATAATTTGAGTAAAGTCAAATCCCCGAAATCTTTGTCTTACCGATCTTGTAATCTCGGTCCAGTCCGGTGCCGGGGCTCCATCTTTATAAATCATCTTGTTTATTGCACTTTCAATGGCACCTTTAAAATGACCGAGGGGATACAATAAAACAGTGTTACCCAATTCGTGGTATTTGCATTTCAAATGATATGAAATTTCTTTCCAATTTAAAACAGTATCTTCCTTTCCAAGAAGCGGATCGACTTCTGTTTGGGCAATTATTCTGCTTAAGGTAGGTTTAACGCTAATATTAGTGCTCCCGGCTACAGCATCTATTTTAACAATATTCTGGAGTAAAAACTGAAATACTTTATCCGAACTGCTTTGGATACTTTGGATGAGTAAATTGAGATTCTCCTTTGTAAAAGGATTCTTCAGGCAATCCAAATAGCATTTCCCAATTGCTGCGGCATTAAAACTATCATATTGTTTTTCAGCAATTGTTAAAGCATCGCGCAAAAAAATGGAGTCCCGTCGATGGTCTTTATAACTATTAATATGGGGGTAATATTGCTTCGCGGAGATCAAAGCGTCTTCGGCATTGTCTATAAATTCCTGTTCTGAAAAGCCACCAACTAAATGGTGTACCGCTTGCCCATCCGGGGAGAAAAATAAGTAGGTCGGATAAGCGGCTATTCCAAAAGCCTTTTCAATGACCTTTGCATCAGTATACCATTTTTTAACGGCGTCCTGGTCGTGTAAAGTTTGGTCCATCTGCACAGCGACATTGATAAAATGCGCATTCATAAAATCCCCAACAGCCTGATGAGGAAATATTTTCTGGCTCATATACCTACATGGCGCGCACCAGGTCGTATAGCAATCCATAAAAATATATTTGTTTTCAGCTTTCGCTTTCGCTTTGATCTGCTCCCAGTTCAGCCCCTTTTGAAAGTGCACGCCTTTACCGGTATCGGTTTGTGCTTTAAGTAACATTGGGGCAAAGAATAAAAATTGCAATATTATTTTTTTCATTTTAATTTCTTATAAAAGTTATTGT